>Ga0209755_10005548_pt1 | contig 14307 bp, 13 predicted proteins | sample TergutCo191P1_FD_187301 | JGI IMG/M metagenome (GOLD analysis project Ga0209755, IMG submission 187301) | Cornitermes sp. P1 segment gut microbial communities from Petit-Saut dam, French Guiana - Co191P1 (SPAdes) (version 2) | ecosystem: Host-associated > Arthropoda: Insects > Digestive system... | reverse complement strand
CCTCCCCCAGTCTTTGTTATTAACTATACATAATTTGGCTCTTCTTCTTTTAAGCACTAGTTAATTTCTGCAGCTAATACAGTCTTTTTAACCCGTGAACCAAACTTTTGGCTTATTGACAAGTATAAAGATCCTTGGAAGATCTGAACATTAAACTCATAAAACATTTGGCAATTTAATTAACAGTTTTTTTAACATTCCATGGGGGCATTTTTGACATGCATCCAAATGCTGCCAAATGTGTAACTGATGTTAGCAGTTTTAAAATGTTCTACATACCAGTAAGCTGATCTGACTGTTTTGATTAATGTAATGAACTGAAAACTTAGTTACAGTTAAAGTAGCTATAACTTATGATGTTCTGTACAGAAAACGTGATCTTGACCCTCAAGTGTTGCAGTGTGTGCTATTCTTCTTTGCATGTGAACTTGTATTCTGGCAGTGAAGTAAACTGTGGGCTGTAGAAGGAAACTGCTAAGAGAAAAGTACATTTTGCTCCTCTGAAGTTGTACTGTAAAATAGCATTGATCTATTTTTGTGTCTCCATCGTGGAGGTACTTAATGCTCTTTCCATTAGGGCTACTTGCATTGACCTGCAACTCAGATTGTACCCACAAAGGCATTTTCTGATATAGTGATAACTTCCTTGTTTTTTTTTTTTATAGTAGATTTTATTTAACAGGGCTTAGAGCTTGTATATGCTACACTGAGAGAAGTTCTCCATGCTTCTCTGTACTGACGTCTCCTGTTCAGTGGGTACGAGGATTCTTTTCTGAGGGACAAGGAGCCAGGACATGACTTTGATCACTCACTTTCTTCAAGTGCTGAGGTTAAGAATGAAAGGACCTACACCTCTAAACTCCCCCCCCATATACCTTCAAGGCATGGCCAGGGGCAGCTGTACCTTTTAGCTTTACACTGTTACATTTTTCTTTTTAAAAATTTGAATCCACATTGCTCAGTGAGTAAAGCAGCTGGTTTTGAGATGGACAGCCATGCTTCAGTTTTCTTTAGGGCATCATTTTCTTTTCACCACCCAATTGCAAATGATCCTGTAGCTGTCTGGACTCCTGTCCAGTAGGTATTTAGAGCACTTATCTTAGGAGTGAAATGGCTGTGGTGTGGACCTGCAGTTACCATGCCGTACCTTCTCCCTTCTGTTCCACTGTTGGCATTGCACTTAACCAGCTCATTGAGCAGAGTCATTATTGAAAAGCTAGTAGCCCCTCAACTACTCAAATTCCCTGCATTCCATGGAAACTGAAGGTTCATTACTACATTCTCAAGTGCCTGCATGCTGAGCTGGATCAATCCAGTCCATACAGTACCAGCCAATTTCTTATATGTAGACAGAACATTTCTATAATAGACTTACAGAATTTTCTTGCTTCCAGGTGGCTGGGTAACACATTATTTGTCTAAGAGTTCAGTGTCTGATTCTTGTCGACTTCTGGATGCAGTTATGTCGATTGTGACGAAGTTACGTCAGATCCTGAACTCTGTTATGGATGAAGATTCTGGTGACTGCAGTCAGCCAAAGAAGATGGTGGAAGTGTTAAAGCAGCACATCTTGTCATATGTACAGTCTCAGTGTTCCAGCACTGTCACTCAGCCCCCGTTTCAAGTAGCAGATTTGGCAGCTAATTTCACGCTGCTGTCGCTGGAACAGCCACAATTCCAGATCCAGTCATTTGACCAGCTGTTTTTCTACTTCCTGAGCTCAGAGAAGATGAACATCACATTAGTAAAGCGTTATCTGAATCTTGTTCTGTTGGAGGAAACTGTTATGCGGAATGTGATTGATCCATCAAAGGACTATGAGAGCATTATTGTACAAGCCTGGTTCAGGTATGGCAGTAATTGTGATGTCAAATTTTTATTTCCCAGCTCTAATTCTAACCATGTCCATTAATGCTGTCATGTTATTGATCTGGTACATCTAAGACATGCCACTTTGTCCAAGTGTTGTGTTTTACATCACTCTCTAACTTACATTTAAGTGCTGTCTTCCCATCTGTATGTTGTAAGCATTTCTTTCCTCCCATATGTGCCATAAGTTCAGTATATGATCTGAGGAAAACCATTGTTACATGTGAAAATAATTGTTGGGCAGGCTAAATTTTGTTTCAGAGATATATTCTAATAAGAATAGTAATAAAATTATGAGTGTAATGTCTGATATGAGTGGCTGAAAGTGATATTTATGTTCATGTATGTAAGAACAGCACAAACACATAAGACCACTACATGGCTGCAATAATGGAGCTGCATTCAAACAGCAAACAGAAAACACTGCTGCCACCCTGTTTGTTTTTGACTTTTATCGGTGCTCTCTTATTTTCGTTGTGGTAAAAACCTTAAATCTTATCTACTGTATTTGCATGATTATAGGACAAGAATCTTTCCTAATACACCACCTGAAGTATGGGATCCTATCATAATCACACACATCTAACTTGAAAATGAGAGATAGTGAAAGGTATCAGCTTTTGTTCAAGGTCATCTTACGAATTTGGATATGCCTTCCCTTGTAGGTGTTGTGTATTATCTGTCAATATACCATCGCAAGAACTATTAGATCTGACAAGAACTATGGACAGATTGCCTGCAGTGCAAGAACTGTGTCAGACATCAGCAATTTGTCTGGCAGATGCAGATGATCCTCTGTTTACTTTTGTGAAACTAGTGGGGCTCAGATACAAGAATCTTCAGGATATCCATAGGAAGTCACTGTTCCATAAGAAGTGCCTGACATACTTCGTACAGTTTGACAAATGTGTAAGCTCTGTGATCAATTGTGCAACATCAAGCAGTGAGCTTGTGGGCAGGATCTATGTGTGTGCTGCCTGTCTGATATGTCATTGTGGACAGATTGTCTATACAAAGGTGAGTGTCCTAGGTAGCCAGTTGATTAGCCAGTATTGCCACCTGTTGCCCCTCAACCCTACCTTCTATCCATCACAATTAATCTTTGATTCATTAGATCAATTTTCATGAAATGAAGTGTGAATGTTGTACCATTGGAGGCAGCAAAAAAGCTGTAATTTATTTTGTTAAAATACATGTGTTCACAAAGTCTTATTCTTATTCTAAAAATTTATTGCATGATAACAGGAACAGGACTTTGTGGACATTCTGTATTTCAGTATTAGTGAGATGGCTAGGTAGACATATAGATGCAGTGGGTATATATATATACACCATGGCTCTTCTCATGCATTGTTTTCTGCCTGTTCTGTTTATTTTACAGTGCTGTCAGTAACTCAGACTGTGTAATGTTGAAAGATATAGAATGAGCGATACTGTGGGAAAGATTTGAAAGGACATGGTCATGACCCTGATTGAGTTATTATCCTGGAATTTGCCTGGAGGAACTGGGAAGGCTATAAAAAGTGTGGCCAGTGTAGCCAGTGACCTAACCAAGATTGAAGATGCTTGAATTATCTAATGTGGCATTCAAAGTTAATTTGTTTGTGCAAGCTGTTGTTGCAATTTGTAATTGTTCACTGTATGTTTATTTTCAGTCGACACCAAACTGCATATTGCCACAAATTGTTAATCTTCTCCTTCTGCCACATGCCATCTACAGGCCAGAAACCCAGTTGCATCCATTCATAGCGTCAGCAATAAAAAAGACTTTGCACCGATTTATTTTTGGTTTAGCGAAGTTGAATCCAAAGCAGGATGACTTCATAGCTCGGATACTGAGGGACATTGTTACACATTACTTACCGAGAATGGTGACTAAAACTGCCAGCAGTGTAAATGTCCGAGGAGCCTTCACATCTCACCCACTGTTAAAGTGTTTTGTGGAATGTGACAACCCAGAAGTTTGGAGATTAGTGTTGGAATCCTTATCAGAGAAGTTCTTTACTTACAAAAGGACTGTTCCTCATGAACATGCTGTATTGGTGGGTAATTAAGTCCGTCTTCAGTTGGTTTGTAAGTGTACTTAGGATAGCATTTTTACTGATGTGTTAAGTGTCAAGGTAATGAAGATACAAGTCACGCTATGACCAGCAAGTAACTAGTTCATTTAGCAAATGAAGGATGTGTCCTGTTGGTGGGGATGAGGTTAAAAATGACAAGGAAATAATCATGTGTGACTACTTTTAGTGTTCTAAAAGCTTAAACCTTTCATCTAGAAAAGTGAAGACAAGGTCAGGTTAACTGTGGTGACCCTGCACCTGAAAAGATGGGAAGCATCTTCTGCTTTTGGCTGGAACATGGGCGTAGGAGTTGTCATGGCACCAAATGAGGTGTGTAATGACATGCAGTAGAGGATGAATGAAGATCACTTCGTTATTCAATAAGTCTTCTGTCTGTCCCTCCACCATGCACTGTACTTTGTTCAGTCTGTGTGACAACTTTCGGCCAGTGAAACTGAGATCATTCTGTCAACACCGACCAAATGTTTCTGTGTTTATTAATCATTAATTTACATATAGTCTTGTTTTTGTTTACCCTAATTTGGTTTTTTCGCTTAAGATCTTATATTTCCACATTCCGGTTACACTGTTTGTGGGATCTATGAAACCCTCATGAATGGTGCAGGTTTGCTGTAATGTGTGTCTTGAATTCAGTTTGAATTCTAGCCATGCACTTTTTATTGCCGTTACTTTACATCACACAGTTTTATATAAGTTGGCAATTGATATGGCACCACACAGAACTAAGTATTATGTAGAAGTGAACACGGTTGTTTCCATTTTAATCACATGACTTCAAGCTGAAAAAGAAACACTGTTCTGTTTTGCATTGTCCTTGAGATCAGTTGTGATTATTACAAGAGTTTGTACTAATTCCATGCCCTGTTTCTGCACACAAAATACTACTAATTTAATGGTGTTAACACATTTTACAAGAATAATGTCCACTATTATGTTTCTCAGTTGATGTTAAGTACACAAAATTCTTTATATTACAGCTTTTAGTATGTATTACATATGGGACATTTGTTTGCTTTGCAGGCATTGGGATTTCTGTTGGATATAATCACTCTGAGACAGTTTAGTGCAGACTTAATGAACCAGATCATTAAGCATACGATGTCAAAGATTTTTGAACTGGCAATGGCTGCAGAAGATGGACATAGTGCAAGACAGCAAGCAATGGGTTTTATAAGAGCAGTAACTAATAGTGATGTGTTTAAAGAGAATGTAGATATGAGGTTTGTAGATACCATTATTTATAATTTGTATAACAAATTATGATGACATTTACTGGTTATAAATTTCAGGTTTTCATGGCCAATGTTATTCAGATGAAGCACACTGACAACTTTGTTACAATTCCTGGAATTATACAAGTTGATTATGTTGAATCTATGATTGAATAATCTGTGGTTTGATAGTAGAGTGCCAAAGTAGAATTTAAAAAAATTCTTCAGTTGCACTCAGCTGAAAGTGGGTGGTTCTTCTAGTCTGGGAATTGAATTGGGTTTACAGCACCTCACTGTAAAAATTAGTTTATGAAATCTCCCACCCTAATCAGTGCTGTGTGTTTTTGAGATGTTACAGACTTTCAGTATTTTTTCTCAAACAGATAAATGCATGTTTTCAGGGAGTCATTTCTCTGCGTTTTTATGATGTTCTGCCAAGAACATCTTGCATTTTCATCTGCCCGTTTGTTCAGACTGTCCACATGTTTGGCTGAGCTGTGTCCTGAATTGATGATAACATGTTTGCCACAACTGAAAGATTTGATCAAGTCAGTAGAATGGAGGAGAGGTGTTGGATATGATCCAGGATTGAGGTTAGTTATTCGTTTTCTGAAAAGTTATCTAAAACTAGATACTGAGTGCTTCTTATCTGTTGATTCATATCTAATAAAACCAAATAGTATCACACCCGGAAGACAATAATCTTCATATTACAGACTGTTCATAACAATTGTCACTAAAGCTGACCTTGGGAGTTCTCTCCTGAGCCATTTCAACCCAATCACAAACTTTACAACTTGTCTGTGTGAAGTCCATTGTGAGTGTTTTACTGTTATCACACCATATGAAGGTCAAAGTGAAGTTCACCATAGAACAGGCCATGAAGGCCCAGAGGAGGAGTAGGGGTATAACTCTACTCTTTCCTTAACCTTAGCACTAGATGGGGGTGGGTGCTCAATGCCACGCCCCAACTGCTTTACCCCCAGGTAAGACCCAGTACCCATTGTATAGGAGGCTGGGTGGGCCCCAGGACCAGTCTGGACGGGTGCAGAAAATCTCGCTTCCCACCATGGTTCAATTTCCAGACTGCCCAGCCCGTAGCAAGTTGCTATACCGACTGAGCTATCGCAGCCTGTTACCCCCACCATATAAAGTTATGAATCCTGAGGTGTCTGTATGTGGTTTCCTACCTTAAATTTTATGCTTACTGTGTGTTTATATAATAAACCTGTGTTATAATTGTGTGACATTTATTAATGAATATTTTGATGTATTTTAAGTGGGTGTTTTTAGGGATAAAATTGTATTTGTATGAGTTGGTTGCCCAACATGTATGACTGTACAGTAGAATATACAATTTTTTTATTACATTTCACATTGTGTTTGCCTAAAGTTTACCCAAGTAAGGATGCTCATCAGAAAGGCCACACTGATCTTTTGGTTCATTGTACAGGAGCGGTTTTGAGAGGCTTTCGGCCGCACTTGGGATACAGGAAACATGATGCATGTCCAAAGGAGCAGCACTGCAGGATTGTGTGTGTGCTTTGTAGGTGACAGTGAGTACAAGAGGAAGGTTGAAGGGGTATAATGGAGCTGCAAAGATGCGGTGCTTCCAGTGTGTTTAGGGCTAGTTAAATGCCCGGTACAAAGTGAGTTTATCATCTGTTGTGTGAAGGGATGCATAATTTTGTTAACACATTGTAAATTGTTTGTGAAGAGTCATGTTTTCAACATCTTGGCACTGGAATTAAGTGCCCAGTGGACTCTGCAAAAGACAGGCATTTAAATGGCATGCCCCTTGCCTCACATGCTACTGGGTGATGACTGTAGTTATTTGGCTTTCTCGGCATTACACTGCACGACTACAGCACCAGAGGGTCAGTTTGTGTTACGAAAGCCCATTGGTTGGTATCTGTTTTCATGTTAAAAGTGGTTTATATGTGTAATTCCCAGATTATTAAGTTTCACATGTAGGTAATACGATCCAAGAGGGAAATTGAGAAACGTAGATTTTTAGAGTAGAGCAAGCTTTTTCTCCTGATGCTCTCTTCACTCTGCTGTGTGATTGATTGCTTGCTTGCTTGATTGATTGATTGATTGTATGACTGAGCAATCAATTGATTGAAAGGCATGGAAGAATCCATTTCTGGGGTAAGATGACCCACAGTTTCGGATTAAAAAATAAAAAAAAAACAGTGCTGTTCCTTCTCTGAAAATGTACATCGTACTTTGTCGATGTGTGTTGATGCCAGAGGGACACAGGAGGAGGAAGGGTTAATTTTTTTTAATGATGGGGAATTGGGGTTTCAATTCCCAGCAGAGATGAGATTTTTCTCTTCTTTGCGATGTCCAGACTGGCTCTGGAACCATCCCAACGTCCTATTCAGTTGCTACCATAGTTTTTTCTTGGATATAGAGTGGCTGGGATGTGAAACTGGCTACTCATCACCATCTAGTTCTGAAGTTATGGTAAGGTTGCGCTAATCCCCCACTTCTCCGTACATCAACATTGCCTGGTGTATAGTAAAGCTCAAGGGCAACATAACCTTACTAATGTTTAGTATTGTGTGGGGATAACTGTCTTCTGGATTGCAATTCTGTATTGTTTGGAAGATAGGTATCCTAAAGATGGAGGCAGCAGGTTTTGTTGGCAACAGTACCTGTTTGCCAAACTACAGTGTTAGTCTGAGAAGACTGTACTCTTCATTTTTATTACTGTGAAAACTCAGGATATCATAGTATCTTGTTTCAGTATGTGCAACTAATAAATCTGTGAGGATTCAGGTCTTCTGGAATGTGCACTGTGTCATTGGGTGAGTGATTACTGACATTCCAAATGAACATAGTGGCTTTGTTTTGAATCATCAAGTGGTCCAAGAAGAAACTTTACATTAATTTCCATTGAATCTTAGCCTTGGCACCAGATGGAGGAGAGTGGTTGGGTGTACACTTTGGCCTTTTCATTCCTAGGGAATGAGGCCCTAGTATGCATTGCATACGAGCCTGGATAAGCTCCAAAGATGTATGTGATGAAGTGTAAAAAGAATTGTCATAATTACTCTGACAGGAATCAAGCAGTCTGTAGCTGGTAACTGCACTGATCGATCTGATGTTTGAAGTTCATGTTTAAAAATTCCAAAAATGTAAAAGTGCCACTGGTTTTTAATATCCAATCCTGCAGCCAGCTGTATGTTTTTCTGAACAAATTTAATACGAAACGGAATTTAAATACCGATAGTACATGATATGAGTAAAATGATTTAACCACTTCCGTGAGTCGGATTACAGCAAGGTAGGGAGTAAAACACTTTATTGTCCAACAGATTTACAAATATATAATTTGTAGAATTATATATTTGTGCATCTGTTGGATAATAAAGTGTTGTTAATCGTCACTGATGCACGGTACAAACATGAAGATAGAAGCAGGGAGATTCTGAAGCCATGTGTTCCTGCTCTTGATAAATGTGTTGTTGGGGCCATCAAAGAATGACTGACAGGTGCCTATGTGGTCAATTCTCTGAGTGACCAGAGCTTGTAAGATTTTAAGGTCATAAGTTGTTACTGGCCAGATCTCCTTAAAATTGTTGATTGGGTTTCTGAGTTTCTGAGAAATATATTCTTATTTGAGAATTAAAGACATTAAAGATATTTTTCAGTATGGCCTGAGTAGTAAGGTAAGAGAGGGAGAAGACTTTTCATCTTGAATAATTTTTTGTAGACAGTATCGTAGAATAGTTATTTGTGGTACAATTGTGAGCCTTTGTTAGACTGCATTTGAAATGTGATGGCACATGCGCAGAAACCAGTTTTTGTCTTTTGGCGAAACAGACGAGTCCATTTAAATCGGCAGGCTGTCAGTTCAGTCGACTACTCGCAGCTGAGGTGTGCGCACCAACTGTAGTAATGCTGGATACACAGTGTTCTGAGACATTGTGAAGAGTACTGGCTACCCACTCCATTTGCTAGTTTTCCCTTCACTTAACATCCTGTGCGTCACCGTGTGCCATAACATTTCAGCTGGACTCTACAGTCTGTTTTGTAGGTAGCAATATTAGTAGTAGGAGGAGGAGGTATGAAGGCATCTACAGGTTGGTGTACACAGAGAAGGTAAAAAAATGTGTTACTGTATGAAATTGTGAAGTCATGCCTTCCGTATGTGGTGTGTTATATTAAATTGCAAGTTCATGTCTTCTATATGTGGTATGTTAGTGTATGAAATTGTCAGGCCATGCCCTCTGTATATGGAACATTAAGTGCCACGTGACTGAAAGAATCTAGTGTTTATATTCTAAATGTTATAGTTTTATCTAAATAAATATTTATACTTTTATTATGTGTTGTGACAGTGTTTCATTCATTGTGCGAATTTAATGTCGAAGTTTGTCCATTGTGTGAGGCTTTAATGTGTTTGTTACAAATGATGTTACAGGAGTGAACCTTGCTTACATGTATAGGTGTTGGTTGAGATCTTTATTTTAAAAATGGGCAGTATTGTGCTAACCACTAGTCTGCTGAGGCTGTCCTGGTATGACAGCCATTTGCCTGAAGACAAGTACAGCCATGCAGTATAATGTTAGTGTAACACCACTGGTGGCTGGCATGTATGGATTTGTGAAAGTGCTTTGGTTTCCATCCTTGTGATGACACATTGTATATATGTGTCTGTTTCAGCATTACGTATTGCTTATGTGGCATTCTTACAAACCACTAACATTTTTAATCATATACTCAAATCTTCTCTGAAACTGTGTCAAGAAGTCTCCCATTATAATATCAGTTTTTGTCACCTTTTCTCAAGATTAAGGATCATAGTCTGTCCCTGTTATCCAGTGCCATGCCCTGTGCTGTTAATACAGATATTGAACCAATCCCTGTTCATACCGTGGCTCAGGTGGTTGCTAGCCAATCACTACGGAGGCCTGGGTCCATTCCCAGACCAGTCCATGTAGGATTTGTACTGGACAAAGAGGCAATGGGATAGGTTTCTTCTGAGTATTTCAGTTTTCCCCTGTTAGTATCATTCAACCAATGCTACTTATTCATTCATCTATCATGGATGCTGCATAATCTTAGTAATTGACAGCATTATTAAATAACACTTATAAAAACTAAACCAGTTTCTGGTATCCATATAGATTGGTGCAGTAATATTTAAATGGCCACTATGCAGTGACTACTTGTGAAGTTATTTTGACCCTTAATGACACAGCATTCATTGTGACTATCATTAAACTGGAGATTGTGTGGGGAAAGAAGAGTAGAGCTTGAGCATGTCTGAGAACAGGGTGTTGAAACGTACATTTAGACCTAAGGGAGGGAACTTAGAGGAGGGGTGGGATTATCTTCATCAGGGACAGACATGTTTTTCAAAAATCTAGGAGCCACCTCAAAATTCTTGGTACCAGAAACTTACATGGAGCAAGTTCCATGCTGAAGACCCACAGATATTAGGTGCCACCGTAGAAAATGTAGTTATACAGGCAACCTTGTGCCTGATATTTGTGCTCCCTGCTCTTCATAAATACCATTATGGTGATCAAGTCAGCGATGATGTGATAGGTATCATAGGTAGCATGTATGGGAGAGGAATGAAATGTTTTCAGAATTTTTGTCAGGGATCTTGAGAGGAAGAGACCACTGGGAAGATATGGACATGGATGGGGGAGAACAGTGAAATTAATCAATTTTTCAATTGCATATTGCTGTGAATACATTGATATCCTTCTAGGTTACTTAAAGTCAGGGGTTTTTGAATTCCTGAATGGCTATTACTGTCTATTCGTCTGAGTTAGTTGTTCTCACAGTTCGTGGTGTTCAAGGAAGCACAGAATTGATAATGCAAGCATCCTCTGCCCAATAAAATAGGAGAAATATGTTAAACAGTAGGAAGCAAGGCTTTAGATGCAACTGTGACTGACTGTTTTATAATGACTGCCTCTTGAACTTGTGACACTGCAGAATGCCGTTACCTTTTCCTACATTTTTATTCAGTGTTGAGGTGGCACATCTGTGTGTTGTTGTATTAACTGACTGCATTATTAGTCTGCATAGGACAGACCGGTTAAATGCATTGATGGGCCATTCACCTGAAAGTACCACTCCCATTTGTTGTGCAGCTGAAAAGGCAGTGTTAATTATGCAATAACAACACTGGAAGGCAAAAACTTTCCAAGGTTACCTTGTGGAATGTACACTTCAGCTCAAAAGTTCTTATCATGTATAAGCTGCAGCACAATAATTGTTGAGTTTTCCACATTTTAAGGTTTTAATCTTATTTAGTTTCAGTTTCTGGTGGTTCTGCATAACTCTTCTGTTTCAGATTTTCCTTGCTTTCATAGTTGACATTAATTGATGATTTAAGTGTACTCTGTCTTTCATATCCCTTCTACTTGGCTGACAGTTTGTTTACTGTCAGTTTGAACTTGAAAGTTGTTTGACTTAAGCAGAAGAGAGAGGGTGATATAGTTAAAGGAGAAAATACCTCATTGTCTGTGCACCACACCATGAAGTCATAATGTAGCAGGCTGGTGTAGTGTTAGTGCTATATATATGTATTAAGGAGGTGCCTGGTTTGAATCTCTGCTGGAGGACTAGCTGTCCTGATTTGTGTTGCTCTTGGTTTTCATCAGTCCTTCCAGGAGTCAGATGCCAGGATAATGCTGTACACTTTGTCTGCTTCCTTCAGAATCCTTTTCAGTTCACCAATCCTGATGCCAGTTATCACTATGTAATCTGGGGTACTGACACCCTAAAATGAAATACAAAGTGAAGGTACAGACCAGCATGGAAATGTTGTGGTTCATGTTCTTGGCCTCAGCCTTAGGTGCATGTTGGTGGTACATTTGGATCTGCTTTGCTGTAAGACACAAGGCTGCTTGGGTCAGAAATGCATACTGGATTTTGCTTGTGACAGCAGATACAAATATTCTGTTCATGAATGATTGCCTTGTCTGAGATTGATTTAAAGCTTTTGTGGTGGCTCACCGTTGATATTGATTCTGTTCTTGGGTGCTGGCACTAGAAGTGTGCTGTGTTTCGGCAGTACGTGCTGCCTCAGTCTTCACGGTCTAACAGGATGTACCCTGAAGATGGAGGCAGCATGTTTCTCTGGAGCATTACTTATCTACCAAGCTACACTGTGTAACATGTCTGAAGGCTATAATTTTGATATGCACCAGCGTGAGAACCAAAAGTTTCATGTGGTTGTAATTTATGGAACAATAGCTAGACTTACATGATGAGTCAGCTGGCACTTGGAGAAATATTAAATTAGTTTCAAGGTATTCTTGTTGACTCTTTCTTAATACTAGCATAATTACTTCCCTGGATACAAATCTCTTCAGTCAGTAGATCAAAACTCATTATTTCCATTTAAATCTGACTGTCCTATTAGGTTTTTTTAATGTGAATAATTCTTGGGAGTTAAGCCTTCTGGGATATGATGCTGATATATTTATCGACGTTTTGGAGGAGTTTGCAGCCTCCTTCTTCAGAGTCCAAGAATTCCAAGTAGGATGTTACATGGATTGTTCTTGCTTGTGGAGGTGTGTGTGATGTTTTGTGGGACATTGGTGTTTTTGAGTCAGTTTAGAGACTGCTCTACCAGTATTTTCTATTCAGTTACATTTTTTATCAGTTTAGAATGAGCTGCATTAACACAACAGGACATGGCTGCTGCGAGGTTTTTGAATGACTGGGTACCACTGCCTTCTTCTCTCACCAACTTGTTTTGTGCAAGTACTTGAGTTCCAAGAACTTGTTTTGGCATGGTCTTTGTAAGGATCTTTTTATGTTTTTGTTGCTGTGAGACCTTGAAGAAATAAAGCTGTGTAATTTCAGACGAGAATGAGCAGTCATTGCTGTGTATGCTAGTAGTGAACGTCACAAAGCCGTAGACCACTACATAAGTGTTGCATGTGCTGAACAGACCCTCCAATCAGAGATACAGGCTCAAGAGTAAGAACACATGAGATGACAGGTTTTTCTTACCCTACCAGTCCTTGAGTTCTATCCTTGGTATAGATATCTTTAATGTGATGTGAAGTATTAACCCTCAAATGAGGAAGAGATTATATAATCAGTCACATCACACTTGTTTAGTTCTGTATTATATCATTAGACATACATGTTTCAGCTGCAGCATCATCAGGTTAACACCAATTTCTTTCTTTCTAGTATTAAGTTTCTCTTCAACTTTGCTGCCCGGGTCAATGGCACCACTCCGTTCCCTTCCCCCCATCTACACCATGGCCTGTAAATAAGAGTAAATATTTATGTCTTTGTCCTGTATTCTGCATTATCATCAAACTCTTTGTTCCTCATGCTGAATTTTCTAATTATTAGGGAGACAGTCAAAAGAAATAAATAAAAGCAGGCTTAAATGTATATTGAATTTATCTCCAGCTTGTACTTGAAATGTGAAGATGATGAACTGGAAAGTAATTTCTTTTGAATAGAATACAGTTTCAGGTCATATAATGTCATGGGGTCACACTGAGAAAAACTGCAAGTTCAAGGTGGGTTTTAATGGAGTTGTTACTTGTTACTCTGTTTCGTTTTGGAATAACAAGTACTTGTTAGGGCAATGTGGGTGCTTGATACTGATAGTTACATAGGTAGTATAGAAGGATTCAAAATTCCAGTGCTTCTGGCCACATTCCTGGCAATTTGCCACCTTGAGGTGGGAGTACCCCTGAGACTGGTTTCGCTGATTTCAGTAAGAGTGTTTTTTTTTTGTTTTATCTCAACAATGCTGTGGGCCCAGTTCTAGATTTAGAAGGCACGTATTGAGACGTAAAGTTCGGGGAATTTCTTTTCATGGGGTACTGTTCTCCGTGGAGTTAGTCAGTCAGGCTTATTAACACATTGTGGGCTCTCATATATTGTACTGAACAACAGAGCATGGCTTCTTTAGTTTCATGTTAGTTTTTCACTCTTCTCTTCCTGTGTTTACTGTCTTTATATTTGTGAATTGTGCTGTCTGTATGAACTAGAACAATCATGTAACTTTGTCTCTAGAATTACTATTGTATCTGTACTTTTTTCAGGTCGTCAGGTTTCTTCTGTAGAGCTGGTGCCTTTGTGTTTCCCCACAAACTTGTATAGTCTTGCTGTCTAATAAACCTTCCAACAGACTAAAAATG
>Ga0209755_10005547_pt1 | contig 14308 bp, 8 predicted proteins | sample TergutCo191P1_FD_187301 | JGI IMG/M metagenome (GOLD analysis project Ga0209755, IMG submission 187301) | Cornitermes sp. P1 segment gut microbial communities from Petit-Saut dam, French Guiana - Co191P1 (SPAdes) (version 2) | ecosystem: Host-associated > Arthropoda: Insects > Digestive system >... | reverse complement strand
GACGGTGCGCAGTGCGCCGAGTTTGTTTCCTTTGTTTGATTCATCTTCCGGCATCACCGACCCGCCGAGTCCGGCACTAATTACCTTAAACATGATTGGCGGTCAACCATGGCGCATTCCCGGTCAGTGGATTGAGTGGGAATTCGATGTTCCTGCGGATGGGTTGTATAAAATATCCATCAATGCCAGACAAAATTATAACCGTGGTTTCGTATCATCCCGCTCACTTCAGCTTAATGGTGAAATTCCGTTCAGTGAAGTTGCCGTGATTCCTTTTCATTTTAACAACAGTTGGGATTTAATGACATTGACCGATAATGACGGCAATGCACTGTTGTTCCCTATGCGCGCAGGCACCAATACTTTACGTCTTGAAGTAACCTTGGGTGAACTCGGTTCCATCATCGACCGCATCCTTGCATCGGTGTACAGACTCAATCTTATTTACCGAGAAATTCTCGTTATCACCGGTCCGAATCCGGATGCGCTGCGTGATTACCGCATTCATCATGCACTACCTCATGTCATGGACATGATTCATCAAGAGATTGGCATGACCTATCAATTGTTAAACGATTTGACTGCTTTTACGGGCGAACGCAATGAGCATACCGGCATTCTTGCCACCATGGTTCGTCAATTAGATATTTTCTATACGCGCCCGGATCGTATTCCGATACAGTTGGTAAACTTCCAACAAAACATTTCGGCAATGGGTGACATGGCGCGCATCCTGACCGAAGGACAACTGGACATTGACTTTATTTATATATCGACTCCGGATCGGAACTTGCCGGTGGTGCGTGAAACATTTTTTACGCGTGCGGGTCATGAGATGCGTGCATTCATCGCCAGCTTCACGCATGATTTTGATTCCTTGGGTGATGTGTATGATGGTGATCGTGTAATTGAAGTCTGGATTCCCACTGGACGTGATCAAGCCACCATTTTAAAATCCATGATCGACGACAGTTTTGTTCCGGAGTATGGCATTGGTGTCAACTTGAGGTTGGTTGCCGGCGCAGCCGTGCTTCCGGCGGTGGTTGCGGGTATTGGTCCTGATGTGTTGCTCTCAACGGCACATCCTGATCCCATCAACTTTGCACTGCGTAATGCCGCCGTGGATTTGTCACAATTCCCCGGATTTCATGAAGTAGCACAACGGTTTTCACCGAGTGCCATGGTGCCGTTTGAATTGCAAGGCAGATATTATGCACTGCCGGAAACACAGGGATTCAGTGTTATGTTTTATCGCATTGATATTTTAGAAGAACTGGGTTTAACGCTGCCCGAAACATGGGATGATGTTATCGCAATGATGCCGGTGCTTCAGCGCAGCAACATGGCGATTGGTATTCCGCCGGTGGGTGATCCGATGGCACCTGATTTGGGTGGTTTCTTCACGCAACTTTTGCAGCGCGGCGGTTCACTATACACCGAAGATGGTTCGCGCACCGCACTGGATACCGAAGAAGCGATTCAAGCATTTGATGCATTTACCCGTTTTTTTACACACTTTGGTTCGCCTCAATTTTATAATTTCATCAACCGATTCCGTTCCGGCGAAATGCCCATCGGTTTTGCTGATTTCTCTACGTTTAATGCCTTGTCTGTTTTTGCACCGGAGATTGCGGGTCTGTGGAATTTTGGACTTATGCCGGGCATACGACAACCCGATGGCAGCATCAATCATTCAGTACCGCAATGGGGTGCCGCCACGGTTATGTTCGCTCAAAGCACTGTGCAAGATGAAGCGTGGCAGTTTATGAAATGGTGGACATCCGCAGAAACACAACTGCGATTTGGTCGTGAAATGGAATCCATTATGGGTGCTGCGGCACGTTACAACACGGCGAACCTTGATGCCTTCCAGAGATTGCCATGGTCAACGTCTGAACTTGCATTATTAAATCAGCAACGTGCATGGACAGTGGGTATTCCGGAGGTTCCCGGCGGATATTATGCAGGGCGTCATGTGATGAACGCAATTCGTCGTGTTATTAACGATAATGTAGATACACGTGAAACTTTGCTTGACTTCTCAATCGTGATTAACCGCGAGCTTGCCAACAAGCGCGCAGAGTTTGGAATGGAATAGGAGGAATTATTATGGCGGCAGTGACCAAACCCATGCCCAAAGACGAAAGCACCAGTTTTCAACGTTATTTAGCCGGACGAAAGCGTAAAATGGCATACACATGGGATTCCATGAAAAAACACAAAATGCTGTATCTCTTTCTTGCACCTTATGCCATTTTATTCGGACTTTTTGTGGTTGCACCGGTGGCAATCTCTATTTTCTTTAGTTTTACACATTTTGATGTGTTGCAACCGGCGCGTTTTATTGGTTTTCAAAATTATTTAAATTTATTTCTTGCTGATGATGTATTTCTCATCGCACTGAGAAATACAATGATTTTAGCGCTCATCACCGGACCTATTGGTTATATCTCCGCATTTTTATTCGCATGGTTCATCAATGAGTTGCCGCGCTATATCCGTGCCTTTGTCACCCTTGTATTCTATGCGCCCACCATTGCAGGGTCGGTGTTCCTCATTTGGTCACTTATCTTTGCCGGTGACGCCTATGGTTTCTTTAACGCATTTTTGATGCGCTGGGGTTTTATACAAGAACCGATTTTATGGCTGTCTAATCCGTCTTATATGATGACGGTGGTCATCGTTGTTGTGTTGTGGATGTCACTCGGTGCCGGGTTCCTTGCGTTTATGGCGGGACTCGCCACAGTTGATGAATCCCTGTATGAAGCGGGACTGATGGACGGCGTGAAGAACCGCTGGCAAGAATTATGGTTTATTACACTGCCGAACATGCAGGGGATGTTGATGTTTGGTGCTGTTATGGCGATCACCGCCAGTTTTTCCGTTGGTGATGTGACGGCACAGCTTGCGGGGTTCCCCTCGACAGACTACGCCGTACACACGGTGGTGAATCACTTAGTAGATTATGGTGCAATTCGATTTGAAATGGGTTATGCCTCTGCCATTGCGACCATTTTGTTCTTGGCAATGATTTACTCTAAAAAAGCAGTTGGTTTCTTTATCAGCCGCATCGGAACATAAAAACTGCGACATATAAAATGTATTTATAATACTCATACTGTTTACCCCGAGCGTTCACGATCATGGGGATAAATTATAGAATGAAAAAAGGAGTCCGTGAAGCTGATATGACTGCAACCGCAAAAGCCAATGAGCTTAAAAATGCAAATCTGAACCGAAATACCGTAAAGGTAAATAAACGGCGCGTGGCAAGAAATGTCCGCAGGCCGAACCGCTCACTCAGCGGTGATCTGTTTATTATTGTCATTCTTTGTATCTTTGGTTGGTTTTTCGCCTTTCCTTTGGTGTTTGCGATTAATAATGCCTTTAAGCCGCTTAATGAAATTTTCTTGTTTCCGCCGAGGCTCTTTGTCATCAATCCGACACTGGCGAACATTCAAGATTTATTTGTGTTGATGTCCCGTTCTTGGGTTACATTTTCACGTTACTTATTTAATACTGTATTTATTACTACCGTGGGTACCGTCGGGCATCTGTTGATTGCCAGTATGGGTGCGTACGCCGTTTCAAAATACGAATTTCCGGGCAGCAAACTTTTCTTTAATGTGGTCATTACCACCTTGATGTTTACCGGATTCGTTACGGCAATCCCCAATTTCTTGATTCTTGCAAATCTTGGTTGGATTGATACCTACTGGGCTGTCATCGTGCCTGCGTTTGCCGGACCGATGGGTTTCTTCTTAATGAAACAATTTATTGACACGGTGCCGATGTCTTTGGTTGAATCGGCAAAGATTGATGGTGCGAGTGAATGGCGCATCTATTCACGTATTGTTTTACCGTTAGTCAAACCGGCACTCTTGACCGGTATGATTTTCTCGGTACAGGGGTTGTGGAACAACCCGCAGTCTACGCTGATTTATACTGAACAGCTCAAACCATTACCGTTTGCGCTGGGACAAATTCTTGCCGGTGGTATCGCAAGAGCCGGTGTGGGTGCGGCAGTAACATTGGTGATGATGATTGTACCGATTACACTTTTTGTCATTGCACAGAGTAATATTATGAAAACCATGGCAACATCAGGCATTAAAGAATAGGGGTGGCTTAAAATGAAAAAGTTTTTATGCGGGCTGCTCGCTGTAATGTTCCTTTTTTCTGTTAGTGAGCCTGTCCGTGTACACGCCGCGTCAAATTTCACATACACTTATAACATTTGGGGGCGTCCAACGCCATCACCGGATGCATACCGCGTGACCGCATTCTTGCTTGGTTATGATTTGGGGGTGGGTAATTTTTCAAATCCTCAAGACCTATTTATCATTGATAATTTACTGTATCTCGTGGATACAGGCAACAATAGAATCGTGGTGATTCGTGCCAACGAAGACGACACCCATGAAGTGATTCAAACGGTTACGTATGCCGTGATGGACGGTGTACCCACAGCGTTTAACGCACCGGAAGGCATCTTTGTGAAAGATACCGGACACATTTGGCTTGCCGACACCCGCAATCAGCGTATTTTACGCATGGATGAAAACTGGGTGGTGGTACAAGAAATCACCCGACCGGCAGCGTCGCAGCTTCTGGATACGGACGATTTCTTGCCATCAAAGTTGGCGGTAGATTTTACCGGACGCTTGTTTGTGCAAGTACATCATGTCAACCGCGGACTGATGGAGTTTGACCGATACGGAAATTTTGCCGTGTATATGGGGGCCGCACCGGTGCATGTCAGCCCCATTGATCAGTTTTGGCGTACCATTGCAACACAAGAACAGCGCGAACGCAGAGAAATATTTATCCCGACAGAATACAACAATGTCAATGTTGATTCTGAAGGATTCCTATTTGTTACAAACACCAGTCCCGATGTGGATTCCGTCCGCAGACTCAATGCCATGGGCAATGATGTCCTCATCAGAAACGGACTCTTCCCCATAGAAGGTGATGTGGTGTACGGCAATGCTGTTGGTATCGAAGGTCCGTCACAATTTATTGACATTGCACCGTTGCCCAATGAAACATTTGTTGCCTTTGACCGGGTGCGGGGACGCATCTTCGCTTATGATTTTCAAGGCAATCTACTATATGTGTTTGGCGGTGTTGGGCAACGTGAAGGATTTTTCATGGAGCCGGCAGCGATTGCCAACATGGGTTTATCGCTCTTTGCACTGGATTCACGTACAGCCGCAATCACGCGATTTGATATGACTGAATATGGGCTTGCCATTTCATCTGCACTGGAGTTGTACCGCAGGGGAATGTATGAAGAATCTATTTATTATTGGCAAGAAGTGCTGCGCATGAACGGAAACTTTGGACTGGCTTATCGCGGCATGGGTCGTGCGATGCTCCGTCAAGGTAATTATCGCCAAGCGATGCATTATTTTAGAATTGAACGCGACAGTGTGGGTTACGGACGTGCCTTTGGGTTTTTCCGCAGACAATGGATGGAAGATCATTTCTGGATGTTTGCACTGGCACTGGGTGCATTAATTATTATTCCGCCGGTTGTAAAACGCGCGTTAAAAATTCGAAGGGAGATTGCTCAATCATGACCAGCTTATTTGCACGATCAAACTTCGATTGGAGCCGATATTTAAAAAGTCTGAAATATGCACTCTTTGTGATGCGAAAGCCGCTCACCGGTTTTTGGGATTTAATTCATGAAGGTTATGGTACAATGGCGGCGGCACACACCATTGTCATCGCTTACATCATGGTGCAAGTGATTGCGCGTACCATGACCAATTTCCAGTTTTGGAATGTCAATATGGAAACCTTCAACATCGTTATGGTTGTCTTACAAATCATTATTCCCTTGTTTTTGTGGTGTATTGCAAACTGGAGTTTGACCACATTATTTGAAGGGAAAGGGAAGCTGTCACAAATTTATATGGGTGTGGCATATGCCATGACCCCGCTTGTAATCATTGAAATTTTCTTGGTTTTCCTTAGTCATGTGCTGACCGCAGCAGAAGGCCAAATCTATTTTATGCTTTTGTCGTTTTCCATGTTGTGGTTCATTGTCTTGGTGCTGTGTGCCATGAAAGAAATCCATGATTATTCATTTGCAAAAGCCATTGCCACATCGTTGGTGACCATCATCGCCATCGGTGTCATCGTTTTTATTCTCGTTATGTTTTTCGCCGTTATCTCAGACGGTGTTGCATACATTATGTCACTTGTACAAGAAATAATGTTTCGGTTTAACTAACTGGAGGTGGACTTATGAAAAGAATCGCATACACACTTGTTTCAGTTCTGTTGCTCATTTTCCTTGCATCGTGCATGAACGAACCGCGTGACGGCGGTTATGTCAGAATATTTGGCCCCGACTTTGATGCTGTCATTCCGCCTGTGGTATCCATTGAAAATGAATATTTAACGCTTGAATTTTACACCACCACGATGGAAATCGTTGTGAGAGAAAAAGCGACGGGTCATCAGTGGCGGTCCACACCGGAAGGTGCGGCAAATATGACTGATGCGATGCCGATTGCACGCTTTCACATGCAATCATTGTTTATCCTGGAGTTTGAAGATGTTCATGGACGAAATGTACCGCTGGATGCCTACCGAAACACCGTAAGAACCGGGAATTTTGAACATACCATTGTGGATAATATTCTCAATTTGTATTTTACCGTCGGCGACATCCCTGAAATATTTTTTATTCCGGATGCAATTTATGAAGAGCGCCTTGAATATTTCGTCGAACAACTCACCACTGCGCAACGTCGTCAAGTTATTGAATCTTATCGATTGCTTCGTTATGACCGCTTACGCGCTCAGGACGACCGCGCCGCACTTGTCGCACAATTTCCCACACTCGCAGAAGGTGCACACATTTATGTGTTGCGCGACGGCATTCGTCCGCATCTTCAAGCGCGGATTCAGGGTTATTTGCAATCCGTTGGTTATGATATTTATGAGTGGCAACAAGACATGGTGTATTTCGGTGTTGAAGTCGATTTGAACATCCCCATGTTTAATCTGCACATGCAGTTTGAATTGGTTGGCAATGAAATGATTGTTACCGTACCATTTGAAAATATTACGTACAATGAAGATTTCCTACCCACGCGATTGACCATCATGCCTTTCTTTGGTGCCGGTCATGTCGAAGACGACGGTTATCTATTTGTGCCGGACGGATCGGGTGCGTTGATGCATTTTGGTTCCGGGCGGCATGGACAGGGTATTTATTTTAACAATGTCTTTGGCTGGGATGAGGCGGTACTGCGTGATGCAGTCATTCATGACAACCGTGCCGCATACCCGGTCTTTGGGGTGTATCGCAATGGACAAACGTTTGCCGGAATCATTGACACCGGCGCAGCTTATGCGTCCATTCGTGCAGAAATGGGTGGTAATCTTTCTCCTTATAGTTCTGTCCACCCGACATTCAGACTCATACATGGTGCGCTTATGGATGTCGCCGGCCGTTCAGACCGACCATTTATCATTCACGAACGGGATTTGCCGCGTGATGAATCCATTGTGATTCGTTATGTCTTTACCGCACAGCCGGGATATGTCGGCATGGCCGTAGCATACCGTGAATTTTTACAATCACGTTACCCATGGCTGAACGAGCGTGTTTCCGAACCGGTACATGCGATGGTGGAAATTTTGGGTGCGGCAGAAACGCGTCAACATATTTTGGGTTTCCCGGTTGATCGTCCTTTCGCGCTGACGACCTTTGATCAAGCCAGCGGAATGATAGATACTTTTAATCAATTGGGTTGGGAGAATCTACACATCATGATGCGCGGTGCACACAATGGATCCATCGATCATGCTGTACCCACCGGCTTAAATTTAATCAATCAGCTTGGCAACCGCCGTGCTTTTAATAATATGCTGGATACCGCAAACAATCATGGTTTTGAGTTTTATCTTGAAGGTGATTTTGTACACATGCGTGACATTTCGCTCTTTGATGGATTCAGTAACAATCGTGATGCGGCAAGGCAAGTCAACCGTGAGCGTGTCACCCATGCCGGATTTTCACATGTGTACTTCGGCACACTCGGCACCGGAAATGTAATGGCAGACCTTACGACGTTGGCAAATCCGGCATTTACACAACGCATTGTGAACAATTTTGTAGAAGAAGCCGCACAAATCGGCGTAAACAATATTGCATTTAGATCGATGGCGTCTTCATTGGGGGGAGACTTCCACGAGGATCGTCACGTGACCCGCGAAGCCAGCATGAACATGCGCGTGGAGACGCTTGCAGGCTTGCGCAATCAAGGCACCGGCATATGGCTCAATTATGGTTTTAGTTATGCGATGCCTTTTGCGGATATCATCACCGGTATGCCGGTATCCGATCAAAGTTTTGGTGTTACGACCGCGACGGTGCCGTTTTATCAAATTGCACTGCACGGATTGGTACATTTTGCGGCAAAACCATTAAACCTTGCAGAAGATCATTCGTATCAACTGCTTCGCAGCATTGAATCCGGTTCTTCGTTGTTTTTCAGTTTTATGGACCTTCCACTGTCGGAACTTGAAACCACACGTTACCGCCGTTATTTCGCCAATGAATTTGACCGCTGGATCTCTGTTGCGGATGTGTTGTATCAAAATCATGTAAAAAACTTTGGGCATTTATACAATCAACTCATTGTGGATCATCGGATTCTTGCGCCAAATGTATCGGTGACAGTGTATGAAGATGGTACCCGTGTATATGTAAACAATTCTGCCGTTGGTTTTGACCAAGACGGCATCGAAATTCCGCGATTCGGTTATATCGTAATCCGTTAGGAGGTGGACATTATGGATCAAGCTGTACCCAAGAAAAAACGCAACAAAATGACGATGGCAGGGCGTAATGCCATTTCCGGTTATTTGTTTATCGCACCGTTCATCGTTGGATTTCTTGCCTTTATGGCATATCCTATTTATCAATCCATTCGATTTGTTTTCTCCAATGTAACCCCTGATCCGTTAGCACAACGTTTTACAATGGAATGGGTGGGCATTGCAAATTTGCGCCATGCGTTGGTTGTTAATCCCGATTTTGTGCGGTACAGCACGGAAGAACTTTTGAGAATGGCGGCATTGGTTCTACCCATTTTGATTTTTTCGTTCTTTATCGCTGTGCTTCTCAACAGTAAGTTTCGCGGGCGTGGGTTTGTGCGCGCAGTTTTCTTTTTGCCCGTCATCCTTGCCTCCGGTGTATTGGTAAATCTTGAAACCAGCAACTCTCTGTTGGAATTGGTCGCAGATCAAATTAATGAACAAAATGCACTGCGTGCCAATGTTACCGGAGTACTTGAAAACATCCTTAGTGGGGTGGTGGGTACTGCCGGTGGTACAGCCGGTGGCGCAATGGGTGATGTGATTGCGTATTTGTTTGATGTCATTAATCAGTTATACACCATTGCAATGGCATCGGGCATTCAAATTTTAATTTTCCTTGCCGGTCTTCAAGCCATCAGTCCGAGTATTTTTGAAGCGTCCAGCATCGAAGGTGCCACCGCATGGGAAAACTTTTGGAAGATTACATTTCCCATGCTTTCGCCGATGATTCTCGTGGTCGTTGTGTATTCGGTCGTTGATTTTATGGTGCGTACTGATTCACCGGTTATGGAAATGATTCAGATTGCCATCAACCGAACACTGGATTATGGACGCGGTTCGGCGATGGCATGGTTATACTTCTTGGTCATTGCTGCGATTCTCGGCTTTGTCAGCTTTATTATTTCAAGGGTGGTGTATTATTATGACTAAAGCAGAAAAAATTACGCTCCCGAAAGAAAAAAAGCAGTCGAGAATATCAAAATATGTTGAACGCAATAAAGCCTCTGATGGTTATTTGTTCAAACGCGACTTTGGGCGCATTGTTGGCGGTACCTTTAAAGTGATTCTGCTGTTTGGTTTGTGCTTCTTGATTTTACAACCGCTCCTGCATCAAATCTCTGCCAGTTTTATGTCCAGTAGAGATTTGCTGGATTCTACGGTTATTTCAATCCCACGCAATCCCACGCTGGGTAACTACCGTTTGGCAGTGCAGCTTATGGATTATTGGGGTGCATTGGCACGAACGCTGGGCATCACGTTTATTTCAGCCTTTTTACAAGTAGCCGCCTGTTCGCTCGTTGCTTATGGATTTGCGCGTTTTAATTTTCCGCTGAAAAAGTTTTGGTTTGCCTGTGTTATTTTGACAATTTTAATACCACCACAAGTCATCATGGCACCGATGTTTTTAAATTTCCGTTTCTTCACATTCTTTGGTTTTACACGTTTGTTTAACTTAGACGCTGTCAATATGCTCAACATGGGTGGATTGTTGATGATGGTTGCGACAGGGATGGGGCTGCGTTCCGGTTTGTATATCTTTATGCTGCGTCAGTACATGCGCAACATGCCTAAAGAACTCGAAGAAGCCGCCTATGTGGATGGTTGCTCAAAGCTGAGAACCTTCTTGACCATTATTATTCCTGATGCCATGCCGATGTTGGTTTCTTGTTTCTTGTTTGCATTTGTATGGTCTTGGACGGATGGTTTCTACTCATCCATGTTCTTGCGCGGACAAGGTGTTATGGCGGTTCAGATGTCTGCGTTGGCAGAAACGTTTAGGGATTATTTCATTTCTCAGCAAATTGCGCTTGCCGGTGGTCATGGATTTGGACCGCCAACGGCGGAATTGATGCAGATGATTTCAACCGGATTGCTCATTGGAATTGCACCGATTGTTCTCATTTATGTGTTCGCACAAAGAATGTTTGTAGAAAGTATTGGACAATCCGGCTTAAAAATGTAATAATGTAACAAGACTGTTACCGGTTTGACAACAAACCGTAATAACCGAAACGATTCGCTTAAATTTTGCAACAAATATTTTTGTCTTACTCTATGTTTATAGTCAGTTTGCACAAGAGGGTTTTGCAAGCTGTTTATAATAAAACGGGAGTCAATATTCCCATAAATATTTATATTTCCGAAAGGGAAAAACAATGAAACGCAAATTAGTAGCCTTACTAATGGCAGCAGTGCTCGTAACATCTTCACTCCTCATTGTAGGTTGTGGATCTAATGAGCCGGCAGCAACACCAACACCGGCAGCAACACCGGCACCTCCGGTCGCAGCAACCCCAACACCAACACCTGAAGCAACTCCGGAACCGGAAGTCGTTCGCGACTTAGGCGGAATGCAAATCGTTATTGGTAACTGGTGGGGATATTATGACACCGACACCTTTGAACCAACCACAGCGCAAGCTGAAGCGCGTCTTGAAGACCGTATTTATGTAGAACAGCGCTACAACTTCCGTGTCCGCGAAGTCCGTATGGGTGGTTGGGGTGAAGTTCGTGACATGATTCCTGTTGAACTTGCAGCAGGTAGCCGCGATGTACATGTATGGATTATGCAGCCTGACTGGTTTGCAACCGTAAACGCAAACAATTTGCTTGCACCAATTCCAATGCAATATTTTACTTCTGAATCTGTGAGAACCGACTGGATGTTTGGTGCCATTGACGGCACCATGCGCGGCGGAGATGCACATGGTTGGGCAACCGGTGTTATGGAAGGCGGCGGTGTATACTTCAACATGCGTTTGTTAGAAGAAGCGGGTATTGATCCTGAACTTCCATTTGATCTTCAAATGCGCGGTGAATGGACATGGGATGCGTTCCTTGACCTGCTTCACCAAACAACCAGAGATGTTGACGGCGATGGCATCCCTGATACATGGGGTATGGCAACATTCTCATCTGATTTATTGGAGCGTACACTTGCTTCAAACAGAGCGATGTACATCGGTCAAGACGCTTATGGCAGATTCACCAACGAAACCATCACACCTGAATTCCTTCAAGCATTGTCTTGGGCAAATGATCTTCAAGATCAAGGTGTATTGCAACCACAACCAGAAGGATCAGAATGGAATTTCTTCATTGATTCATTTAACAACGCAGAAGTAGCATTCCGTGTTGCGGGTGGTTATGTCGCCGGCGCACAAATTAATCCAAACCTTGATGATCCATGGGGTTTTGTGCATTTTCCAATTGGACCAAACTCAAACAGACCATATTTCATGGGTAATGCAAACTTAAACGCAATCCCGGTTTCTTTCACAGCAGAAGAAGTTTCTGACATCATGTTTGCAATCAACCAATGGGGTCGCCCATTACCGGATTTTGACGATCCTGATGCATGGATGGCCGGTGCATTTACCGCACATTACCACCCACGTTCGGTTGAAGAAACCATGGCACTGTTTACACGCAACCCTGACAATCACGTAGCGGCATTGCACGGTTTGGTACCGGGTGGTTTGCCAACACGTATCGGACCACTCTTCGCATGGAGATTGTGGAATGATAATGAATCTGCGGCAATCGTAGAAGAAGCACAGCCGGAATGGCTCGAATACCTTGCACGAGGCAACGGTGAAATCGACTAGTATTTATTAAAGGTAATGCAAGGGCGGGTGTCAATCCGCCCTTTTTACATGCATGAATAAAGGGGAACTGCATTCACCATTCATCACGGTGTTGTTAAAAAAGATTAGGGTGTGTTCCCATTATAAGAATTTACAGATTTGCGAGCGGATTTTTCGCAGGTTTGAGTAGGTTTTGACGCCGTGTGCTGGGGGCACACAAGGAAAAACTACGAAAAAGATGCGGAAACGTACGCCGCAAAGATGTGATTTCGTTAGTGGGAACACGCCCTATTTCGATTTATATCATGGCAGCTTTATCATTCCAGATCGCATTAAATTTGTAATGTATCAACAATAAGGAGGCGGTGTATGATCCCCCCTGTACAAAATCCCATTATCTTTGCGGATGTACCTGATCCTGATGTTATTCGTGTTGGTGATGTTTATTACATGACCAGCACCACCATGTATTTTAATCCCGGTTGTCCCATTATGAAATCAACAGATTTAATTCACTGGGAAATTATCGGCTATGTTTATGACATTCTTGAAGACATGGATGCGATGAATCTGCATGATGGCAAACATGATTATGGTAAAGGTTCATGGGCGAGTTGCTTGCGTTATCATCAAGGCTTGTTTTATGTCATATTTGCAGCGTATTCGTCGCAAAGAACCTATGTATATACCACAACGAACATTGAAAGCGGAACGTGGTCAAAGCATGTCATTGAAGGTATTTATCATGACATGTCAATGCTTTTTGACGATGACGGACGCGTGTACATGGTGTATGGCGGCGGTGTGATCAAGGTTGTCGAAATGACATCTTGCGGCACGGCCATTAAAAAACAGGGCATGAATAAAGTGATCATCGGTAATGCCGACATCACCGGCAGGGACGGGCTTGCCGAAGGCGCTCATATTTATAAAATCAACGGATTTTATTATATTTTTATTATTTGTTGGCCCAAAACCGGAAAAAAACGCCGCATACAAGTCTGCTATCGTTCGGATAAAATTGACGGTATGTATGAAGGTAAAATCATTTTGGATGATGACTTGGGCTTTCACAATGCCGGTGTGGCACAAGGTGGTATTGTTGATTCTGCATGCGGACAGTGGTATGGTCTGTTGTTTCAAGATCATGGCGCGGTCGGCAGAATCCCGGTATTGGTGCCGGTTTTATGGGTGGATGGCTGGCCCATGATGGGTGAGGATGGTTTGGTTCCGTCAGCGTTTGCATTGCCCGCACCGGAAGATGCGCGTGCGCCGATTTATACATCGGATGATTTTGACAGCACTTCATTAAAACGACAATGGCAGTGGAACCACAATCCGGACAACCGCTACTGGTCGCTCACGCAGCGTCCCGGCTGGCTGCGCCTGAAAACGGGATACATCTCGCCACATATACTGCTCGCGCCGAACACGCTGACCCAGCGCGTTTTCGGGCCAAACAGTTCCGCATATACATACCTTGACGTGTCAAACATGAAAAACGGTGACGAAGCGGGCATTACGCTATTTACCGCAAAATACGGCTCCATCGGCGTCAGAATGGAAAATGGAACCAAGAGCATAATTACGACGCTGGCCAATAGTTGGTCGTCCGGTACGCATGGCCATGCAGGGAACGCCGGAGTTGTCAACGGAACACCTGTTCCGCTTGCCGGAGATAGAATATATCTCAAAGCAGATGCGAACCTTGTGACTAACTCGACGTCGAACCCATACGGCAGCAGCGCGCGCGGCAGGTTTTACTACAGCTTGGACGGCATAACATGGACGCAGCTTGGCGCGGCCTTGGAAATGACTTACAGTACGAGTAACCACTTCATGGGCTACCGCTTCGGCTTGTACAATTTTGCCAA
>Ga0209755_10005546_pt1 | contig 14310 bp, 1 predicted proteins | sample TergutCo191P1_FD_187301 | JGI IMG/M metagenome (GOLD analysis project Ga0209755, IMG submission 187301) | Cornitermes sp. P1 segment gut microbial communities from Petit-Saut dam, French Guiana - Co191P1 (SPAdes) (version 2) | ecosystem: Host-associated > Arthropoda: Insects > Digestive system >... | reverse complement strand
CGGATCTGCAGTGTGTCGGTGTTGTAGAGGTTCTCGGGGCGAATCTGCAGTGTGTCGGTGTTGTAGAGGTTCTCAGGGCGGATCTGCAGTGTGTCGGTGTTGTAGAGGTTCTCAGGGCGGATCTGCAGTGTGTCGGTGTTGTAGAGGTTCTCGGGGCGGATCTGCAGTGTGTCGGTGTTGTAGTCTGACACAAATCTACCAACGTTTCTGCTGTCCCGAAGATGTAGGCAGTAAGTTCCTCAGAAATACCGCAAATATTTATCAGACTGCGCGGTGTCACGGCCAACCAAATAGTGTTTTTCATACTGCCGTGACACAAGGAACAAATTGCCTTTCATGGTTTATTAAGTTTTAAACAGTGGACATTCCAATGTCGTATGTGTAAAGCTGTGAATATTTAATGTGTTAACAATAGGATCTTTTAATTTGTAAAGAGTGTATGGCATCATGGTGGTAATATTGTACTCCAGCAGTTTGCTAGATTTGGCTCTACCAGTTATGTATGTGACCTGGCTGCTACGCTATTCTGACATCAAGTGACTATAGGTCAGCTACCGTAATGAGTATCCAATTTAGCATCTTCAGTTTCAGTCTGAATATTTTTCCAGCAGTGTCCCCACATGTTGCTGCAGATTCAAAATTCCCTGTGTAATGTTTTTAGTATTCTAGGTGTCTGTATTGAAAGGTTGGTATCTCGCCACTCAGTCGTGCAGGTGATGACCCCTCCTTGGCCATGCCCAAAAGTGTATTTAGCACTTTTACATCCACTTCTCATGTCTGCAGCTCTTCTTATCTGGCCACAACCTGAGGATGTACCAGGTTGTGGTAATGAGGGATTCAAATAATATGAGCTGTATTTTAGTACAATTTGGTTAATTTTAATTTTGTTTCAGGAGTAACGGTGCAAGGGGCGCCAACGCAGCTACCAATTTGTGACATCACTGGGTCCAATAAACGACGGAAGAAGAAGAAGAAGAGGAAGCGACGTAGAGGAGGAGTGTGTATCACAAATGCTAAAAACGTTCATTTTATTCAGTTCCTGTTACTTTGTTCCTTTGAATTATTGATGGAAAGCCCTCACTGCTTGGAATATAATGGAGTGAACATAGCAGATTAGTCACTGCTGGAGGGATGAGTATAATAATGCTGATCTTATGATTGGGAACTAATGCCATGCTGATGTGCCTGCATCAGCTTGCAGCAGTAAGAAGTGCACTTAAAGTCAGAGAACCCCATTCTGGGCAGATATCAGAAAGAAAGTGAAGTTTGCTATTGCACACAAGCTTTCAGTTCTGTAGATTATTGTAGTGTGAACATCATATTTAGCTAATGTAATGTATAACACAACAGTGACATACAGTTAAGGTCGTGGGTCAGCATCCTACTTAAGTCAGAAATGTTTACTACTTGGAATTGTAAATATGTTGGGCACTGCTATTTTTATTCATGTCATTGTTATATTTTCTGGAAAAATGCTTAAAGAAGAGCAAATTTACAGTTTTTCCCATGTTAAAATTTCCAGATATAATTAGGATCTTGACACCATCATCATATATATAGGACTGTTGGTCCATGAAGAGCAGTCCATACAGAATCTGTTTATGTTCATGATCTGTAACCACATTAGATTTTGTACACCTAGCTCCATTTTTCCATTAGTTAATCACCACAAAATGGAAAAGTAAAGACAGTTTCATTGTTGGCACCATGTTGTTACTGTATATTGTGATTCATTCCATTTCCACTCAAACAGGTGGTGTGCATATAATACTGTATGTGTATAATTATTGATGTTTTACAGGCTGAAGATGGCTGCTCCGAGGAATCCAGTTCTGATGAAAAGGAGTTAGAGGATCCTATGAGTCTCACGAGTCAGGAATCTTCATCACAGGAAATTGAATCTGACTCAAAGCAGAGCGTCACACCCAACAATGATTCCAGTACATCATCACCATTATCATCTTGTCAAACTGTGACTCCCACAGATCCTCCTGATGATACTACAAGGAAACCAACAGCACCCTGTGAGCATAGTTCTCAACTTAACGAATTTGATTGTAATATACCACCACTTGTTAATGTGGAGCAGTCATCTTTAGGAGAACAAGAGAGTATTAGTGCACCTTTAGCATCAGAGCAAGACATACAGGGCACCACTTCCGATCATAATGAATGTGATCCTAAGTCTTTTGTGCAAGAAGGACGAAAGAAATCCATACAAGAGTTAAGTCAGCAGTCAGTACAAGTAACAAAAGGCAACTGTCAAGATCAAAATTCCTTGCAGTGTTTGAAAGATCAAATTAGAACTGAGGAAGTTGATTTGCCATCATCTGTATGTATATCAACACTTAATTCAACACAACAAAAGGAATTTCTTCAGTTATCTGCTAACTGTCAAGATGTTTTAGCCTCCAGTCATTCAGCAGACAATAGCAAATTTGAAAAAGCAAGTGAAAATAATGGACTGCACTCATCACTGACTAGACTACATTCTTCAGAAAGTAAAAATCAGGAGGCAGAAATTGATGCACAGAGTAACAGTGAATGCATTATTAAAACTGAGGATTCAACAAAGCCTATAAAACACAAGAAGTCTGGCAAACAAGGAAATGTAAAACATAAGAAAAGTCCAAAAGGGAAGGAAGAGAAACAGAAAAGACTTAAAACATCCATTACAAATTGCAGTGCAGATACAAATCTGGATAGGAGGTGTAAGAAGAAGGGCGATATAAGGGAAGGGCCAGATAATAATGAACTTGTAATAGACTCTGCAGCATCAACACTGCATTCATCAGTTAATAGCATTCCTTCAGAGAATATCACAGAAACAACAACATTTACTGTAACAGGAGACAGTGCCAGCTCTCAGAAAAACAAAACAGAAGAAACATTCACAGTTTTGAACAGACTAGGTGACGGGTGCCATATTTCATTACCTGAGGTCAAAAGTAACTCATTGGTACCAATGGATGATACTGAAGGTAAATCTGCATCAGCTACAAATGAACAAGCAAGTTCTGAAGAGTTTGTAAACAGTAGCAAAAGTAGCCATATTAATAGAACTGGGAAACATGATTTGTTTCCAGAATTTAAGAGTTGTTGTGAAGACCCTCCAGTAAGACCACTAAGGAGAGAAGAACTAAAATCGTCTCCTGTCCATTCCCTATCTGTAGACCGAATTCCAAGTGAGGTATCCATTAAACCAAGCATAACTGCCAAACCATTAAAACTACCAACAATCTCATTAAGACCAGATATACCTAAACTAGAGCCTAAATGTATGCATGACGTGTCTTCATCCCAGCCGAAAGATTCAACAGACATTCTTGACAGTATAACTGCTGCCCTCACTACAGACCCACCCCTTACACAGCTACCACAAGCAACAGTTCATAAGGATAACACAGTCTTTCACGAAGCAGCAAACACTGCAAATGCCTCACAGTCATCAAAATCCTCAGTGGTACAGGAAGGCCAAGAAAACACTGCATCATCTCCTCCTGTTGTGCAAGGTTCATCTTCAAAGGCAGGTGAGAAGTTACTTGACCTACAAAAAGGCATACCAAATCGAGCTATTGCAGTGTCAATAGAACATGAAACGGGTACCAGCAGGAAGGAATGCTCCTTTGAGAAGCTACAACCATCTTCATCAACATCTAGTCAAAGAGGGAATGAAGATGCAAATGACATAACGAATCAAATGGTACTCAAAGATCACGTGTCTGAAGAATTAACTCAAAGTAAGAAATTTCAAGATGAATTTGAACCACCAATACCACCTCCACGAGTCAAGAAGTTACGTGGTTGTAAACATAAATTGACTGAGCTTTCACAGGTGCAAGGATGGGACTTAGAAGGTGGTAATGTAACAGATGAAAGCTCAGGTGATAGCACAACTTCTTCGACCACGCGTGAAAGTGAAGAGTCTGTAATAGAGCTCTTATCCTCCACACATACAAATCCAGATGATAGACTGAAACAAAACTTGTCCTCTGATGAAGAAGAAGAAATCATATTCAGAGCCAAGGTGGCTCACAGGAAATGTGAAATGGTGGACATAAAATCAGTTCCTCCAGATAAACCAAATTCACCATCCGTTAGTGGTCCATGTCTTCAAAATTCCAAGCATATTTCTCGTGAAGATAAACCCAGAACATTTCCCAGATCACAGAGAGGAGATGTTTCCTTACAGTATGCAGAAATGTATGCTGAAGAGCTCTCAAAGATCATTGTCTCTGAAGCTGTTTCAGAATCATCAAAGAAACAATTGTGCCTGCCCATAACAGAGGCTGTTACAAGATGGCTAAGAAGTCAGTCACCAGATGTTCTTGCCTTACCAGAACCAGAAGACGATGTGGAATCTGAAAATTCATCAGGGGAACAGGAATCTGATGAGAGTACGGCAGATGTAACTGGAAATCAACAATCGACCGGTCAAAAAAACGTGTTTTGCAACCCTTTACCTGTACCATTGCTTGAAGATCGTCACTGTCTGTTAGTCAACACTGATGCTAACCACATTGGTGACAGCAATGGTACCGGTAGAAGGGTTGCGCTGAATGAATGTCAATATTGCAAACTTCAAAATGGAAACTTTGTTTCTGAAAATTATGACAATAATAGAACTAATGTTGCTGTATCAATTGAAGGAGACAAAAGGCTGATAAGTGGGTATGATGACAGAAGTTTCATCATATCTCAAAAGCATAACTGTGATTCTGTCACTCCTGTTGAGAATTCTGATCCTGGAAAACATAAATGTCTCTGTCAAATAACAAAGTCACATGAGGGAGAAAATGTTTTAACAGGATTTTCATTGAATGTTACCTGTAATGTAAATTGTAAAAATCAACACAGCAGTTGTTCCAGTAACATTTCTGATGTAATCCCAATGCATTATAATCACAAAAACCCTGGAATGCATACAAGAAGTAAGGTACAGAAAGAAGTTACCTTGACCAATGTTCCAGAGAACATCTTCCAGAATATATCACAAGATACCTACAAAACTTTCACGAGTTTATCAGAACCAGTTAACTTATTCACAAATTATGTTAGCCAAAGGAAATGTATAGCAGGTGAGAATGGTTTTTATGGAAAACAGTCAGAAAATGCAAAAGACAAAGAATACAGTGTCAGCAATTACAAATCCGATTTGCTGAAAGATGATGGTGATGATAGCAGTTGCACTAGTGAAGGGACATTAGAATGTGAGTGGGATCTTTGGGACTGCAACCCAGTGAAAATTCTGCCCGTGTTAACTACACCAAAAAGTCAAACCCCAGTAGAAGAAACTTTGTGTGAAACACCAGTTGACTATTGCTCACGTATGTGTGATCCTATGGTGTCAGTAGCAAAGTACTATCGTCTTGGAGCTTTACAAAAGAAATCTGTAAAATCTGATGAAGATGAAATATCAAATGATGCAACTGACAGCAGTGATGAAGAAGTTGATGCACTTAAGCATTTCCAGCATGAACTGGAAGATGATGATGGCCTCCAGATTGCACATTTATCAAGTAATGGCACTGGTAACGCACACAAAATGTCAGTTGAAGGGCATAAAAGAAATGTAACCTTCAGTAATCCAGATATCTACAAAGCTCACTATGGGGAATCTGGTAAATTAAGGAATCTGGGTGTTCAGTTTCAGGAAGAAGCAGACAGATGCAGAAATATGTATAACACAACATTATCACAGCGAGCACAAGCTGCACACTTGTTCCACAGGAAATCTTCAGTACTTGTGAGCAAGCTTAAAGGTGATGGTCCATTCCCTTGTGGTGGTATATGTTGTATACTACAATGACACATTCACACTGCCTCAGAACAATTTCTTTAAAATAAACATTTTGTGGCAATATTTATATTGTAATTGTGTGTAGGAATATCAGATAATGGCAGCCAGTACTACTACTGCAACAGTGACAGTGTTTCAAGGATGCATTTCTTTCTAATTCTAATTATGTGCAAGGTTTAAACAGCCATATTAAAGCCAAATTTAATCCTGTATGTTCATATCTGAATACTTTTCAGCTAGTTGTTTCAGTTCCTATCAGTAATTATGAACTGTTGATTTTGAGAACCTGGCATTAGCAGATACCTTAAAACCTAATTTCCTTAAATCAAAATGTGGTTTCAGATTCATTATTCACTGCAGTGATAAGTTTACAAGTGAAATCACGTATGGAACGGGGGAAGGGACAGAAAATACCTCCATGTAAGGGGGACAGGATGGCTTGCACTATTTTGGAACTTTCTTCAGGAAAGCTAAATTACTGTATATGACCCAGAGATTTACTCCAATGTAATGTGAACCTGCATTAGTAGTTTATCTTGTCTCAAAATGTAGCAGATATAGTACCATTGTTTATTTAAAGAGTATGATGAATATATCCAAAATAAATAAAACAAATTACAAAATAAATTTTAGTATGAATCCTCCACATTTGGAAAACTTCTCTTGGAGGGAACCATACATGTGATGATGAAGCTTGCTAATAGACATTGATATCAAAGGCAAATCATATAAACAAAATTGTGGATCACAATACACAGATGGAACCACAGCTGACTCTAAAGAGTAATTGCTAAGCCACTAATACATAGGTAATCTTGCACTTTCCACTGCAGAAATGTAGAATATGCAGAATTCTTATAAAATAAAAAAGGTCTTGTAATGTTTTTCACCCAAATACTGAGAAAATTGCATTTTACAGAATTGTTTGAAGCAGGAGACCCTGTTATTTGAAATAATCTGTTATATTATCCATGCCACATTTCCAGTAGTGTTTCAGAAATGTTGTTTCCAAATCTTTATTGAATTTGGAAATGTCAGGTTTTATAAACAGTAAGTATTGATATGAATAGACAGATTGATTAGGAAATATAATTCTGCAAGTTTTATTATGCTAAACATAAAACTTAAAAAGTGGCAAAATTTTTTTTTGTGTATTTAAAATTATTAAATAAAAATAACTGTGTTGGAACAACAGACACACAGTCTTAACTGTTGAAATGTTAAGTTTTTAACACTCAATCAGGTGTATTAAATATCTGTATGCAGGAATGAAGCGTGTAAGATATTAAGTGTCTTCAGTTTAATTATTCATTTTTGGTTGATTAGTTTGTATGATAAAACTCGGGTAGAGTAGGGCTTTAATCCTAGTCATTGTGGAATATATCTTGACAGCATTAGAGAATCCAACATGAATTCCAAAAATTACCTTAGTGAGTCTTTATTTGAGGTTAAGCTACACAGTAAATTTAAACACAGTACTCCTCTGAATATTGGGCTGAAAACACTTTGTAGAGTTCCTGCTTTTGAGTTCATCTGTCACTAAAATATGCCCAGACAACTTTTAAGGAATTTAACCATTTGCAGTCCAAATCATTATTTTAAATTGCAGCGGTCTTAATTTTCCAGAAAATCTCTAATGTTTGTAGTTCCAAAGTAGCCATTAGATGGCAGGAGCATAGGAAAAAACCAACATAAAATACTGTAAAACAACACGTCTAGTAGAGCTTGACCTTTGACCTGGTAAAACAGTAAGTGCTGTCGAGCTTGACTGAATATCGAACAGATAAGGGTTACAGTTAGTTGCGCAAGCTTCTGACCACAGACCGCGAAGACAGATTGTTAAATTGATGTATGTATATTCGTGATTTATTTACAAGTTCCTTCTCTTCATTACCCTCTTCTGCATCAATAAAGTAATCATTACTTGCTTATGCTGACTCTTCTGCTGCTTATTAGAGCTTATTTTCAAGTATGATGAGTTGTGATTTAGGTAGGCTGTACTAACTATTTTTAGGTAATTTGTATTATATTAAAATGTTGGCATGAAATTGATTTATAAATATCTGGTTTTACTACCCCTGACGTCTGAGTGACCGTGAAGTGTGGCGCACATGGCTTGCTCAGCATATCAAGTATAGTAAAGTATGTTTGTGGTTATGGACATGGCCGGGTAACAGTAACAGATGTAACATCAATAAATGCAGTAACATGGCATGTACTGAAGATGGAACTTGTTTTCCAAATTTACTGCTTCATCTGGGTTGGGAAAAAATCGATTCTAAAAAGTGCCGTAGAACACAAGCAGTTACAACCTTAATGAAGTACTTGTTCAGGATTTTCTAATCAGTTACAGAAAACAGTTCAATTGCAAATCAAATTATTGGTTACAATATTGATTAGTTTACTTGAAACAGCTAGTAGGGTGATTTTACTACCAGTAAAAGTGCTGTAGGAAAGAGTTAAACATTTGCATGCCAGTTATTAAGAAGTAAGCTCTTTTGTTCAAGGTTTGAGGTTCTCCCAATAATGGTGTGGAAGAGTGAAGTCTTCTAGGGTGTTACATCATGTCAGCTTGTAAATGGTTAGTGTTCCTCCAAAACATCGGTAACTGTGTACCAGTCAACGTGGTATAATATCCCAGGAGGCTTTAAGCATCTAAAATCTCTTGACCTTTATTTTTTTTTTTTTATTGTATCTTGTATGTTCAGTTCCTACATAAAAATACCATTGTGTTATAAACGCATGCAGTATTATCATGTTACCATCAGTTCTGTACCATTAAGTATAATAGAGCTGCTAATGAGTAATAATAAGATAAAATGTATAAAAACAATGAACAATGTACATCTTCATCAGCAGCACTAGTAAGTAATACCATATACCTAAATTAATTCACTTAGAATTATCTCAGCATCACACATTAGGGCAGAACGGTGTAAAAATGGAGTGTGTGTGTATAAAAGTGATTATTAAAAAATGCAATATGGTTACTTCATTCTGTGCTGCTTCATGTAGAAGAGTACAGCACCTTAAATATTTGCTATAAAAAACACGTTTTCATCTGTAACACCGAGGTGAAATGACAGAGATAAATTTTAGTGTGGAATAAGTCAGCTGTAAGACCTTGGAAGGAATGCTGTATCCTGTAAAGAATGGGTATTGATGAATAGTCACAAAAGAAGTGGAATAGTCTGAGTACCCACAGAAGAAAGAAAGAAAGAAAGAAAAAGAAAAAAGGAAAGAAATAATGAAATTAAAATCATCTTAAGAACATTGAAATGTATCAAGTACAATAAAATGGATGAGCTTGTATTATTAGAATTGTTGGACAGAGACTTTTTTTTTTCTTTCTGGGAAGGTTACTACCATACTTTGTTTGATACAGGATGAAAATATTTGTTTTCATTCTAAATATTCAACTATATTTACATGTCTAAAGTAATAATAAGATTTGATGTGTACTGGCTATTATAGAGGCTGATGTATGAGTGATTATTATTATTGTTTATGGTGCTGATGGGAATAAAAATATCCAGGAGATATCATTTTAAATCATTGCCTGTAACTGCACACAAAAGTGGTGGAGAAAATATGAGGTATGGTAAAAGTGAATTGCAATGACTAATGAACAGAAACAATTTTCCTCTACATTGTAAGGGCTTGACAGCAACAGTTTTTTCAGATACCATAAAAATTGCAGTTTGAAAACTGAAAATTTCAGTAGCTGTTTCCATGGTTCATGTCAGGCTGCTTTCAAACTTAGCACTCTTAATATGACATCCTCTTACCATTCCTGTATGATAAACTTAATAAGCAGCCAAGTGGCAATTATCTTTGCCTAACATCAGTAATATGGTTGCATTACTAAACTAATTGATCCTTGTGAAATTGCTTGAATGGTTGCTAGCTCATTAGGTAGCAAAAAGTTTGAAAGTAAATGTTATTTTACTGTTACCATTAAAGGTGTTTAAAAGAAATTGGTATATTAGTCATACAACCTTGGGGGGGTTGAATTTGGTATGACCTGTACCATACTTTAATTGGTCCAGTGTTGTTCTGGTGCAAATCAAGTTAGGACAGATATAGTGTTGCTAAAGAAATTGTTAAGTTTGTTGTTTCTAAAACTGCATTTCAAATGTCCCCTGTTGTTACATTTAAAAATACATAAAAGTCTACAAAGATCTACTGCCCTCTCCCTTTTCAGGAGTACCATGTTTTAAGAACATAAAAGACTGCAAAATGATGAACATGTCAATATATTGATCGTTGATGGTGATGATAATATATTGTATATATTATAATTTTGTCATATTTCTATTGTTTGCACAGCCCAAATTGAATGTATCCATTTTTTATTGACATGGTCAGTTAATTACATTTATTGGCAATGAACTAATAATAACAACAATAATGATGTAGGGGGAGCACAAATTCCTTGTGCACCTGTCGGAAGTGAGATGTAGGTGAGAGTGGAATTCACAATGAATGAATGGGTACCAGATATAAAGTGAAGTTGGAACTTGCAGTAGTGAATGGTACAATACCAGGACACAAATATATGACTTTCTCACTTGCAGCACAGTGTAGCAATCTTTTTGGACAGGTGCACAGGGACTTTTTCCTTGCCCTGTATAAAAATATATCAATGAAACTCAGACTCATTGATGCAACATGTAAAGGTTAATGCTCTGTTATTATTAATCTAATGAATGTTATTGTTTTAACATGGTTATGAAACTTTGCACATATAAATGTATTTTCAGCTTAAAACGTGTCTGATATGCATTGTTAAAGTATCTATAACAGAAAAGCTTTTTCTACACATTGAAATACTTGAAGTTGTTATAAAACAGTGTTGATATGCAAAATGATGTTATTTCCAAGCATTTATATAAAGTTACAGAAGTGATGTGAATCTTTTTTAAAATTATGTGAAAGAAATATGAATTGTTTGTTCATGAAATTTACTGAGTAAGTTTGCCATAAATATCTTTAAAAAAATATGAAGGTGTTTAGCATTGTGGTAGTAACTGAAATAATAAATTGCATTTTGTTATTCAATTGTCTGCTTTTTACCTCTAAAAGTAATTTAGTTTTATTATAAGTGTGATTATTTCATCTCCGAATCCTCACGGGAATTTCGGACATTATGGGTTACATTATAATGATTTTTGTTTTTTAAAATGCGATAAAAATATAATTTACACATGAAACTGCAGATGTTCATAGTGTATAAATAACTTCTGTTGTACATCGCATTTTTTTTCTTCATGAATATTCATTTTCCACAGCTATATGGGGTTAACTCTGTGTTCTTTGTGACACTTTAACTTAATTCTAAGGAATGTAGATACACATTGCAGTGACTGGATTCAGGTTTTCTGGCACGTAACATATTTCTGGGTTAGTGTTTCCCGACATTTTGAAGGGGGTCCAAGAATAGTCCACTGTTCATGGACAGCTTTCAGTCTGTAAGATGAATACACTATGTTACTTTGAATCATCACTCTAACTCAGCAGTACAGCCTTGTATCTCAGAAGACCTGATTCCCCTACAGTACACTGCGGATACCTCAAGTCATATCCCCTGTAACAGAAATTAGTATGTTCCTGGCGATGGAACTTCGTTTAACAGAATTAGTCATAATCATTAATCACCTCTGTATAATACCCATTTTATGTCTCATTGATAACCTTTCTTCATGCTTTAATAATAAGTTTGTCAGCTAAAATTTGCGCGCTGCTTTCAAACCATAAATGATGTCCATTTATTAAAATATGGAAGTATACTTAATCTCTCTATTTTGTTTGTTGGAAGAGTACCAGTATTCACTGAACTGATATGTTCTACATATTTGTTCTAAAGACAGAATGAGATGCTTGTTCATATATCATTTTCTGATGAATGTCTTATAAGCATGTATAATATTAAATGACCAGTTTAATTTCCAATCAGTAACTGCTGATGTGTGTAACTCATAACTATTCAAATGTACATTGTAAATTTACACTGTAGCACACGTTTATTAGAAAGTGGGAAGAGTGAGATTTCAACCCCATTTGCTTTGGTGTGGTCAGTAATTCATGGCTGTAAAAGCATTATTTTTCAGCCTATACCACAGTGTTCCAAAGCATGAAAAAAGATACAGGCATATATGGAAACTTCATTATATTGCATTTGTTAAAAAATTCCTAAATGTCATCAGACTGGCCTGATGGTGCATGGATTTTTCATTTTCCACTTTTACAACATAGATGATAAGATGACAAGAAAGTTATAGAACTACCATAAAAGACCAATGTTATTTAAGAGTTCTAGTACCTAGGAAAGTAAAAAAGAAAGGAACAAAAAGAGAAAGAAAAAAACGTTGATGCCTTGTAGTGCATATCAGTGCTGTGTCATATAAATCTCACAAGTGTTAAACTTTTGGTTACAACCATAATTGCCCTTCACCTCCTGTTTGCATTAATTAACTACTATGGCAATGATTATGTAGGCATATACACACAAAAGTATGTAAAGGTGAAGTAGTGTATAATTCTAATTTTCTGTGTGATGTGTGAGAGTGTTACGTATAAATAGAATGTTGCCAAACATGCAGTTCTGTGTTTTTTTAATTTTAAGCAAATGTTGTAAAAAGTTACTTTCGTTTGAGATACAAGAATAACTTTATATTGTTAAGAAAATTAAAATTTTGAATGAAGAAAATGTTTACAATGAAACTGCATTAATGCATTGTTGCTCATTGTTCATTGTTGATAAATGATAAAAGTATTGGAAGATAAATTATTTTACAGGTTAAGAGGAAATGGTGGAAATTTTTGTATGTATATATTTTTTAAAAGCAGTTTCTAAGCAAATTTAAAATCATGTAGATTTTTTTTTTTACACTATGAGGTGGAAATTGTCTTCTTAATTTTGTGGATTTGTTAGTATGCTCATTGAAATAAGAAGGAAAGTTGTGATCTTAAAAATAACTTTTGAGTTCTTTTAAGTGTAACTACAATTGTAGTTCCTTTGCCATTTTTCCTGTTCATAATATTTTATCTCTATGAATACATGCTATATACCCATATACATAGATCATGCATAGTGGTAGGATTAAGAATTGGAATAAATCTGTTGTACTGTACATTTTCTTCACATTGGTGCATTACCACCGTTTGAACGTTATTTTTTCTCAGAAAACACCAAATTTTAAGCAATTTCATTTATAAAAATGTGCCTTTTGGAATTCTGGAGTCTCAGGTATAAATTTTTTGAACATGGACATTGCATGTATTTACAGTTAACCTTGTTTCACTTGGCTACATTTCAACACAATAATGGTACGTACGTATGTGTGTGTGTGTGTATATGTATGTATGTATATTTACATCAGTCAGTCCTTGAATAAAATTTTTTTTCAAGAATGTATTGACTAAGACTGCATTAAACAATTACCTGTGTGCTGAGTTTCAAAAGCTGTTATATTTAAATATTTTTTTCTTCTTAAATTGAATGAATATTACTGTAATCCTGCGGCATTGTGGATGTACAATACAACAGTATTTAAAATGAATGAATTGCTAAATAGTGTAGAAAAGCTAATAAAGTGAAATTGACATTTAAATTTTATGTTCATTGCAAAACATTTCTTAAGAAATAAAAGCAAGTCACATATTATGGGAGAACAAAATTGTAACAAATCATAGGTACACTAGATATAATAAAGCAAAATTTTAAACTGCAGTTGATGTGTACATGAAGTATGTAATGTAATAGAGATAACAGAAAAGAGAAAGTTGTTTAAATTATGAACAAACCGCTGTAGTAGGTAATTTCAAGTGAAATAATCAATTACTGTATGCAGAATATGTAGATAATTACAAAATTTAAGAGTTCATGATTGAAAATATGAAGAGAGTTGTCTTTGGTATCTTTTAAGTTATCATAGAAACCATTTTATTGAGAGAAAGGTATAATGTTTTTGTTTTGTTCAGTTTCTGTATTCTGTTTAGTTTTATAAAGCAATAAAAATGACAAACAACCATGTAAATGTGTATGATATACTATATTACATTGTACATAATGTCTGTCTTCTGTATTATGCGTATACGAGTAGTCTATATGTCAGATGTTAAAAATGACATTCAGAAATGTTTCCTCTTTCAGTAAGTTACGCAGCAGGGCCTCCTTATTTGGCAGATTCATCCATAATAGTTTCACTTGTTCATGGGCTGATTTGCCACAACTCTTGTGCATTGCAGTGTAGGTGCCTTGCTCATTCACAGTTGAGCTTGTGTCGGCGTGGAGTAATATGCAAGAGGCTGCTGTCAGTGACTACTGGCAGGAGCTGTGATCTGAAGCAGTCAGTGACATTGGTGATTCCCCAAGCAGCATGAAATGGGAACATTCTTGTGTTCAGCTGTAAAGTTCAAGGAGAAAGATCCCCAAATTTGGAAGAGGCTAATATTCAGGATGTGTTTCAACTCTCATGCTGCTGAGTTACTTATGAAGGACCTCAAAC
>Ga0209755_10005545_pt1 | contig 14311 bp, 9 predicted proteins | sample TergutCo191P1_FD_187301 | JGI IMG/M metagenome (GOLD analysis project Ga0209755, IMG submission 187301) | Cornitermes sp. P1 segment gut microbial communities from Petit-Saut dam, French Guiana - Co191P1 (SPAdes) (version 2) | ecosystem: Host-associated > Arthropoda: Insects > Digestive system >... | reverse complement strand
TGTTTTTTCGGGAGATCTCATTTATTGAGGTCAAAAACTACAAGGTTTATTTTCATTTGATCGATGGAAGCAAAATAACGATTGTTTCATCCCTAGGCGCGATATTACCGCAAATCATGACTGACAAACGTTTTGCGCAATGCCACAGATCATTTGTAATTAACATGAACGAAATTGACAAGATACAGAACAGTAGCGTGTTAATGCGTTCTGGAAAACAAATTTCCATATCAAGAACCTATGCTGATTTTTGCAACAAATATGTTGGCTGTTTTATGAAAACAATTAATACGATTGGGGGGGGGTATTAAATGCAAAATATATTTAACATTTTGTTGCCATTGGTGGTTGTCTTTTCTACTGTCAATACAGTAGGAGCATTGATAATATGTCTGCCGCGCAGATATTCTTTGCCCATTACGATTGTTGCCTTTGCGATATTTCTTGCCACACCTTTGATGATTAGTTACTTCGTTGGTTTTATGATAAGGCTTCCCGTTCCCAACTCTTGGATGAATATACCTTTGGCACTTTTTTTGTTCAGGGCCCATGTTTTCCAAACGTTATTCTTGCTTTTTTCACAGGCTTTTATTACACTTGCCGTGGTTTTATTTTCCATCATGGCATTGAACTTTTTTGTGCCATGTGGATGCGGCGAATATTTTCTCATAATACTTGTACTCATTTGCCTTGTTTTTATAACTTATACCGTACTTACGCTTAGGTTTGGCAAACCGCTATTGAAAAAAATATTTGACGGGGGAACCAAAGCCGAATGGGCGTTGTATTCGATGAGTGCTTTAGCGGCACATGTATTTGTATTCGTTCTTTGGGGACTGCGCGAGCAAAGTACCTTACTGCATTTTGGAGTGTTGGTTTCTTTAATGTGGAGTTTTGCTATTTTGTGTTATGCCATTATCAACACACATGACAGAACAAAGAAGCAATTCGAGGCCAGTTATGCCAAAGAGATAATTGCATCTGGAGAAGAGCATTACCAAAAAATGAATGAGTTGTTTGAAAAGCTGCGTATAATGCGACATGATTTCAAATATCATCAGAATGTACTGCTTGATTATATGCAGAGAGGCGAAACGGACAAAGCGATTGAGTACCTTAAAGGGCAGCGGGCCGAGGCATTGCAGCATGAATTGATGCACTTTTGCAGTAATCAGGTGATAAACGCATTGTTGGTTTGGTATGCGGGGCGGTATGAAAAACATGGGATCGATTATTCGTTCAAGATTGCCTTGCCCGAAAAGCTACCAGTTTCCGACTATGACATGTGTATTGTTATCGGTAATCTCCTTGAAAACGCCTTAGAGGCAAGTCTTCAACTGGCGGATAACAGAAAAATCGATTTGGACATAATTCTGCGCAAGGGACAGATTGCCTTAAAAATAAGGAACAACTTTAAGCCCCCGATGGAAAAGCAGAAAGCGGCAATGGGCAATGATACGAATGTTTCACCAACCTTGTCGGAAGGTAGGGGGCTTGGTTTGCGTAGCGTCCAGATCGTAACGGAGCGTTATAAGGGGAAATTGTCCATAGGGCGGCTTGGGAATGCTTTTATCGTCACCGTGTTGATGGGTATCGCTTTGTGATATCATTTATCATCATATACGGTACCAGCCCTGTAGCTATTAGACGAAAATGTCAATTTTTTGGCTAATGGGTTTGCATTGGGATAGTTCAATGCCCAAAAAAAGTTGAATATTGCTTGAAAATTCACTTTGACAAATCGCCTGGCCCAAGATATAGTCATGTAGTAGGGGCTTTTTTCGAAACCTGCTTGTATGCGAAAGGCCCTATACAGCACTCCAGAGGAGCATCGCATGGCTATAATTACTGTTTCACGCGAACTGGCGGCACTGGGCGATGAAACCGCCCGGGAAATGGCGAATATCTTGGGGTATCGTCTTGTTGACAAGGATGCTCTGGAGGAACGGGTGCATTCATACGGCATAAAGGCCCAGAAGTTCAAAAAATACGATGAGCGCAAGCCTTCGTTCTTTGCCACGCTTTCGCAGGACAGGGACGACTATCTGCACTACCTGCGCAAGGCCATAGTCGCCGAGGCGGAAAACGGGAACTGCGTGATTGTCGGCAGGGGCGCGAACCTGATCCTGAAAAGCCTGCCCGCCCTTATTTCCGTGTTCCTGTCCACACAGAACGAGATTCGTATCGAGCGGGTAAAGAGCTATTTCCACTGCGACGACAAGCGGGCGGAGCATATTATAGATGGCAGCGACCGCGACCGGGCTGGCTTTCATCGCTCGTTTTTCGACATCGATTGGCGGCATCCGGGGAACTACCACCTTTCGTTCAACACGGGTATTTTCAGCCCCACGGATTGCGCGGAGATCGTGGATTCGTTCAAAAACCGGATTTTCACGCCCGGGGCGGAGGCCCAAAACCGCGCTATCTTGAAGAACATGCTTCTTGAACACCAGATAAAGCACGGTATTCTGTACGATCAGGAACTTCCCATCCGGTTTCTTGAGATTTCCGTTTCCGGCAACATCGTTTCGCTGTACGGTGCGACCAACTCGCAGGCGATGCTGGATGCGGCGGTGAATTCGGCCCGCAAGGCGGCGGGGAGCGATGCCGTTATACGCAACGAGATTCAGATTTTCAGGTAAACCCACCTATAACCATGGAATAAGGAGTGCAGTATGGCTATTATCACTGTTTCGCGAGAGCTTGCGGCTCTGGGAGACGAGACGGCCCGGGAACTGGCGAAGGTTTTGAACTTTCGTCTTGTGGACAAAGAGGCGCTGGAGGAGCGGATTCAGTCGTTCGGGATCGAGGAGAAGAAGCTCAAAAAGTACGATGAGCGCAAACCTTCGTTTTTTGCCGCGCTTTCGCAGGACAGGGACGACTATCTGCACTACCTGCAAGCGTCCGTTCTTTCCGAGGCGGAAAACGGGAACTGCGTGATTGTCGGCCGGGGCGCGAACATAATCCTAAAGCACATGCCGGCGATTATCTCGATTTTCCTTTCCGCGCATAACGAGATTCGCGTCGAGCGGGTGAAGAACTATTTCCATTGCGACGAGAAGCGGGCGGGGCAGATTATCGAGCGCAGCGACCGCGACCGTGCTGGGTTTTACCGCTCGTTCTTTGACATCGAGTGGCGGCACCCGGGGAACTATCACCTTTCGTTCAACACGGGGATTTTTAGCCCGACGGACTGCGCCGAGGTTGTTAGGGTGATCAAGGAAAGGATGTTCACGCTGGAGGTTGAGGCGCAGAATGTCACGGCCTTGAAGGAGATGCTTCTTGGGCACCAGATCAAGCACCGCATCCTGTACGAAAAAGAGTTGCCGATACGCTTTCTTGAGGTGTCGGTTGTGGACGGCGTTGTTGTTCTGCACGGCGCGACCAATTCGCAGGGCTTGCTGGACGCGGCGATGAACGCGGCCAGCGAGGTCGCGGGTTCGGTGACGGTGCGGAACGAGGTTCAGATTATTCGGGAGTATGGGGTGATGCCGTAGGGTGCGCAGTTTAACTCCAAGGTTGGGCCGCCTTTAGAAAGGCGCAGGAAGAAATTGTCTGGGGTGCAAGAGCGCATATGAAAACGGGGGTGCCTGATTTTTAGCCGAAGGCGGACGACAAATTGACGATGGGCGGTTTTGGTTTTCAGTGGCACATTACATGGCGGTGTCCCGGCAGGTGTGCGCATTGCTACCAGTCCGGTACGGAAAGCGCGGCGGAATTAACGGTCAAGGAACTTCTGCGCATCGCCGATCACATAATGGGTGCGATACCCGGCCCCGTTACCATCAACATTACTGGCGGCGAACCTCTGTTGTATCAAAACCAAGGCGTGTCCCGCGGGGTGTTCGAATTGATGAAATACCTTTCAACATTTGACAACCTCGATGAACTCAACATCATCACCAGCACCGCGGGAATGGATCAAGATGCAATACTGGAACTCAAGGCGTTGCCCAAGTTGGCGTATGTAAAAGTCTCGCTGGAATCTGGCGACCGGGAGCTTAACGACGACATTCGCTGGCGGGGGCATTACGAAATGACCTTGGGAAATATTCGGGAACTGACGAAAGCCGGGTTGCAGGTAATCATCATGACCACGCTTAGCAAGCGCAACTATCAATCGGTGGCGGGACTCTGCGCCCTTGCCAAAAACCTAGGCACAAGCGGCGTGATATTCGAACGGTTCGTTCCGCTGGGCCGCGGGGCGGTCGGGATGTGCGATTCGGTGCTGACGGCAATGGAATGGCGGGAAGTTCTGGGGGCGATTGCCTACGCCGCGGGGGTTGTGGTTGGCGAACTGCTGCCGTACAAGGCGTTTTGGGTTGACGGGACAACGGCACGCGGAGCCCCGTGCTGCCTGGGCCCCGGATCAATGGCGCTGATGCCCGATGGCACGGTTTACCCCTGTCGCCGGGTCCCCATCCCGGTGGGGAAATTGCCGGATGACGGGATGGATCGGATCCTTGCCACACTTGGGGGGTATTCGTCCATGCCACAGAAATGTTTTGACTTTGACTTTTAGTGCGCTGTTGCAAGTCCTCCACGCTTGGTGTACCATGCAGACAGGGGGAATGCCATGAAAAACTTTATGGGCAACGATTTCTTGCTTTCGAGCAGGACTGCGGAAAGGCTTTACCACGAGGCGGCGGCCGGGGAGCCTATTTTCGACTACCATTGCCATCTTATACCAAGGGAAATCGCCGAGAACCGCCGTTTCCCCGATTTGGCCTCGGTGTGGCTGGGCGGCGATCACTACAAGTGGCGGCAGATGAGATCGAACGGGGTGAGCGAGGAGCTTGTCACCGGTGGGGCCGATCCTTACGACAAATTCATGGCTTGGGCGGATACGGTTCCCCGGCTTATCGGAAACCCCCTGTATCACTGGACGCACCTTGAGCTTCAACGTTACTTCAAGATAAATGAGCCACTGAACCCGAAAAGCGCCCCGGAGATCTGGAAGGCGGCGAACGAAAAGCTCGCAAACGATCCCGCGCTTTCGGTATTCGGTATTTTCAAAAAGCTGAACGTCTACGCCGTTGGAACCACGGACGATCCCGCGGACAGTCTTGAGTGGCACGAGAAAGTGCGGGGGCTTGGCACCCCCGGAACATCAGTTCCGGCAGGAACTGCAGTTCCGGCGGGAACTGCAACCAAGGTTCTGCCATCCTTCAGACCCGACCGCATCGTCAACATCGAAAAACCGGACTTCGCCGAGTACATTGCGCAACTGGGGAAGGCCGCGGGCAAAAGCATAGGCTGCCTTGACGATCTTTTGGCGGCGATAAAACAACGCCTTGATTTCTTCCACGAAACCGGCTGCCTCATTTCCGATCACGGCCTTGACTTCGTGCCGTTTGCCACGGCCTCCACCGACCCATGTTGCGCCCGCCCGGACGAGATAAACTTTGCCCTGTGGGAAAAGGAAATGAAGGACGTTTTCGCCCGCGCACTGAACGGCGAAAAACCGGATGCCCGCGCAAACGAGGCATGGAAAACTTTTATCCTAAACTTTGTCGGCGGGGAATATGCCGACAGGGGTTGGGTCATGCAGATACACGTCGCCGCGATACGCAACAACAACAGCGCGGCACTCAAGACGCTTGGCCCCGACACGGGTTACGATGCGGTGCACGACTACCCGGTCGCCGAAAAGCTTTCCCGCTTCATGGATCTGCTGCTTTCCCGGGGCAAGCTGCCCAAAACGATACTCTACAGCCTAAACCTCAAAGACCTGTACCCCATGGCGACGCTGATGGGCTGCTTCCAAGGCGAAAGCGACCCGACAAAAAAACCGGTGCCGGGCAAGATACAGCTTGGCTCCGGCTGGTGGTTCCTGGATCACATAGACGGAATGGAAGCGCAGATGCGGCTTCTGGGGAACACGGGCCTGCTTTCGCGTTTCGTGGGAATGCTGACCGATTCGCGCAGTTTTCTTTCGTATCCGCGGCACGAATATTTCCGCAGAATCCTTTGCAACATTCTGGGAACCTGGGCGGAAAACGGCGAAATCCCCAACGACTTCGATCTGCTGGGGGGAATGGTTCGGGACATATCGTTCAGAAACGCAGAAAGGTACTTCTTAGGAACATGCCAATGAAAAACCCACTTATCCCGTTCGTCCTTGTGACGGCCTTGTTTACCGTATCCGTCTTCACGGCCTGTGCGCCGCCGCCATCCCCCGAGGGGGAAGGTCTGCACCCGTCCGAGATCACGCTTGCGCCGGGAAGAACCCGGGGCTTCGTCTGGGATTTGCCCGGCGATGTGGTATGGTCCATTTCCAGACAAACCAGCCGCTACACCACCATCAACGACGGCGGGTTTCTGCGGATAGGCCGTAACGAGACCGCGCGCCACGTCATTGTCAGGGCCGCCCTTGCCGCGGACACTTCCGTTTTCGCCACCGCGGTCGTAACCATCGACAACGCGTCGATTATAGACGGCCTGACCCGCGGCCTGAACTTCGACCAATACCCCAGTCTTAGGGAAGTTTACGCCGACTACTTTCTTGTCGGGGCCGCGGGTGACGGCAACATCGGCATCTGGTCGTTTGTCAATACCGCAGACGTTCCCCGGGGCGCGCTGATTGCGCACCACTTCAACACATGGACTTTCGAGAACAGCATGAAGCCGCACCCTCTGCGCGGCGGCGATGCGGCAAACGCCTTGCAGCCCCTCGCGGAATGGCCCGGACTCGCCCAGCCGACCAATACCATGAACGCGGCGAAGGACAAGTATCCCGACATGGCGATAATCGGCCACACCCTTGCGTGGCATTCGCAGTCGCCGGCGTGGATGTGGGATCGCCATGATGGCGGAACCGCGAACCGGGAAGTCGCATTGCACAACATGCGGCATCACATAACGGGGGTCATGACACATTGGGGAGCGCGACTTCAGGCCATGGACGTGGTAAACGAGGCGATAGGCAGCGTTTCCCCCGACAACCCGCGGGATTGGCGGGGGGCGTTGGCGCGGGGCGAAGGCTGGTACCCGACACTCGGCTACGGCTGGGTTGAGTACGCCTTCATCTTCGCCGCCGAGGTGGTCGATGACCGCGGTTATGCGGTCAAGTTGTACTACAACGATTTTATGCTGTACACGACCAACAAAGGCTTGGCCGTGTACGAAATGATAAAGGACATCAACGCAAGGCACGCCGCGGATCTGTTAAGGCACCCCATTACCGGGGAGCCCTTTCGCCGCCCCAACGGCAGGTTGCTTATCGAGGGCGTGGGAATGCAGGATCGGCAAAGCGGGGTTCTGGACATCGACGGCTTTTCAACCTCGATCAGAAATTTCGCGTCCATTGGCCTGTACGTCAGCTTTACCGAGATGGATCTTTCATGGCGCATCACCAGCCCGGACGGTATGCTGACCCATGCGGAGGAAATCGCCCAAGCCCAAGAGTACGCCCGTCTGTTCGAGTTGCTAAGAAGATACGCCGCCGGCCCCGCGACCGCTGGTTCCCCATACCCGCGGGTTGTCGAACGCGTCACTTTCTGGGGCATAGACGACCAGCAAAGCTGGGCCCCCGGGCAACCGATGATCTTCAATGCCCCGGTCGATGGCCAGATAACCGGGAAGGAGGCATTGCTTGCGGTACTGGATCCGATTAGGTACCTTGAGATGCATCCCTGGACACCGCCGCCATCGGTGACGGTTCCAGGCGTTCATGTTTTCGATTTGGCCACCGATGGCTTTACCGGCATGAACATCATTCTGGGCAACAGCGCGACGCAATGGCCTTGGTCAACGGCCGGCGAGGATGGCCAAACGGCCTTTACACCGCGGCCTGGTGCAAGATACCGTTTGGAGGCGAGGTATCAGGTTTTGGGAACGTTCGGCATGGAAGCGCATTGGCTGATTGACAATGGCTTTGACAATTTTACCAGCGCAAACGCCGCGGCCACCGCCGCGATGCCGACATTTGCCCCCGGGCAAACCGCCCCGGCGATACCCGCAAGGTTCGATGCCGGACCAGGCGCAGTGGGGGGATCCTTCGCATATCTGCGCGCGGAATTCACCATGCCCGCCACGGCAGAACCCCAAGAACTTGTGGGCAACATCGCCCTGCGCGGAATAAACCTTGGCCACGAAATCGTTTTCTATAGCGTAACGATTCGCAGGATTGGCGAAAACGGGGAAAGCGACACGCTCTTGGTCAACTGGCCCGAACTCGTGCCCGCGGTTCCACTTATACCCGGCATTATCGTCCCCGAACACGAAGGCACCGGCGGCAGGGCCGATATCATCATCGGATCTGGCAGGGAGGTTTGGCCCCATGCCGACGCGCATGAATCTGGCAGGGCATTTGTCCCCGAGCCGGGCGTAACCTACCGCCTGATGTTCAACGTCACCACCGTGGGCGCGAACGGGTGGCGCATACGCTGGATCCCCGGTACCGGCGGCGAGGACTACACCACCGCCGACAACCCGCTCGCAAACGCCCATCCCTTGCGCATGTCCACCTTTGGCCTGGGGGTTCCAGTGCCGGACATGATACCACATATCCCAATCGCAAGCGTGATACCCTCGCACCCGAATCAAGGCGTTGGCGCGGCTGGCGTCTACACGATAGTGCAGGATATTACCTTGGACGGCAACGAAGGTTACCAGGGTCTAATCGGCAACATTGCGTTTCGCGGCACTGGCGGAAGCGGAAACTTTTTTGTCAATTGGATTACCATCGAACGTTTGCAGGGCGGCCCCGGAAGCATGGCCGTGGAACTTCTTGCCTTTCATCCCTTTGGCGTAGATGCGTTCCATGACTTTGTTAACAACTTTGAGTCATTCGCCGCGTACTTCCCCGCAAACCCGCTTAACGTGGGAGCGGGAGCGAACGCGGTAACCGCGACAATAACCGCAGGCGCGGAAAATGCGGTTATCGATGCCGACAACTCGCCGGCGGTGGGCGACATCCTTGCCGCCACGATTACCGCGGGATCGGCCCCGGCCGCGCCTGGATTGCGCACCGGTACGACCGTGGGGGTTCTCGCAGGTAACGTAACATACACTTGGAGAATCGGCGCGGGGGACGATACCCGCGTGGTTCAGAGCGGCCCGGACAATACCTTTGCGGTGGATGCCGCGCATGTGGGTGAGGTCATCTCGGTTCAGATAACGTCCGATTGGGAGACCGGTGTTTTGACCAACGTTGACTTGCCCGCGGTGAATCCGAGGTGACACTAGGGAACCGCTGAATAAATCAGCGGTTCCCTAAAAGCAGCTTGCGACGATTTTCTTAAAGGCGTCAAGCTGCGGGGGAATGACAACCGCGGGATCGACCCTCCGCCGAATAAACCTAAACCTCTCTGGTACGTCCACCCTTTCGCCTGTGGCCCTGTACAGCAAATCCGTTTCCTTTGCGTAATGCATTGTCGCAAGAACCACGGTATGGGTGTGCCCTTTCCATTTCTGCATGGCAGCCGTCTGCTCGGCGGCGGCAAAAGCGACCGCAGTGTGGGGGTCGATATGCCGGCCGTATTTCTTCCAGACATTCCCAATGGTTCGCAGGGTAACATCGTCATCAATGGCTGCCGGGTACACCATGTTCCGCATGACCGCTGGGGCTTCGCGGTAAAACGAGGCCAGGCGGCTAAGGTTCGAGGGTACGCGCACGTCAAGCGCGGGTGAACTGGTGCGGACAAGCGAGCCGGGGCAAAAGGCCCCGCCCTTTATGAAATCCCCAAGGGTGTTGTTGGAATTCATCGCGGCGATAAAGCTGCTTACGGGCAAACCGAATTTCCACGCGTACAAACCGGCGATAAAGTTGCCAAAATTCCCGCAAGGAACACTGACCGCAAAATCCCCAGAAAGCCACCGCTTCGCTTTAACGAACGCGTAAATGTAATAAAAAACCTGCGGCAGCAACCTGCCCGGGTTGATAGTGTTCGCACCCGTCACGTTACAGCCCCCCGAAAACTCGCCCTCGCGAATCGTCTTGGCGATTAACTGCTGACAGTCGTCAAAAGTCCCCTTAACCTGAACCGGAAGAATGTTGCCGCCATTGGAAACAAAAGTCGAAGGATCCAAACCGCAGATTGGCCCCGATGGATAAACAAGAACCGCGCAAATCCCCTTTCGCCCGCTAAAGGCGTGGGCCATCGAAGCGCCCGCATCGTTGCGAACAGCCGCAAGAACCGCGGTCCGACCTGAATTCTTGATCAGCTCCTCGATTACGGCGGCGAGAAAGGCAATGCCGAAATCGTTGAAAAAACCGGTGGGGCCGTTGTACAGGTTCAGCAACGAGTAATCATCGTCAAGGCGAATAAGCTCCGGCTCGAAGTCGAAGGCACTATCCGCCACGCGCGCCGCGGAAAGGGGATCAAGCTCGCTTTCCAGAAGGCTGGGCGTAAGCGTCGCCACCAGATCCGGGAAACTGGTTTCCTCGTTCATGTACAGAGAAAACTGCCGCGCATCAATAGCCCTGTTCGGAACGTAAAGCCCCCCGTCCAAAGGCAGACAACGAAGAACGGCATCTTTGAACGAAACCGCGGAAATATCCGCCGATGCGATCTCCGACTCATCCGAATTGGTGGAATGGAACAGCACCGTATACCTACCTGTTCGCCGCCGCCTGTTGCTGCTGTACCTTATTCTGCATCAACACCTCTTTGAATATGCGATCTGCGTCGATCTTTTCGTCAATGCCGAACAGCGGAACCACCCCATTCCCGTCAAGGCTTCTAAACAGATATCCCGATGTCTGCTTGTCGTAGGCCCAGCTCGATTCGCTGTTCACCAGACAATCCAGAACCGTTACAGCCGCCAACGTAAAGAAAATAAGATGCACATTGTTCCGTTTGTTCAGGGGAAGCATAAGATCCATGCGCTTAGACACCGGGTTGGTTATGTCAAAATTGTACGCAGCCAAGGGGTTCTCCAGCCCCTCGCATGGAAGCTTTGACGCCGGGCCGCCGGCCTGGTTCCACTTCTCGATATTGGACGCGACCAAGGTAAGGTATTTGCGGAACGTCCTTATTTCGCCGTAAATGGCCGTTATCTCCCGTTTCTGGAACGGCGGCGGCCCCAAGGACTCGAACTTGTAATAAGGCAGAAAGTACAGCCGCTTGGCCCACCGCAAATCGTTCACGGCGCGTTTGGCGTATGGCGAGGCCCTGGTCTCGGATCCGTGCTCCAGTATGCGGCAGTATTCGGAAAGGCGTGGAAGATACTCCTTGGTGAAACTTTCGTCGATATACCTTCGCCAGTTGTTAAGAAGCTTTCCCATCAGTTCCTGAAGAATGATGGAGTTCCCGTCCGGCCCGCTAACCGTCCCGAACGACACATAACGAACCGCGGAACAGAGATCCTCGATGATGTGCATAAGCACGGCGACCTGCAGCAAGGGATCGTCCGGGGCAATCTGCTCGTATCCGCGCCTTAGCCCGTATATGCTTACGAAATAAGGGAAGAGATCCGGATATTCCTCTAGACGCTCCCAGCCGGCTTTGGGAAACAGCGAGTCCAGCACCTTAAGGCTACGTTCCAGGGCCTTCTGTTCCGCGGCCGCAGCGGCCTCCTGCGCTTTTCTGGCGATAACCTCGGGATCATTGGGATCCTCCTCCTCAACGTATCCGGCTTCCTCTTTCCGTATCTCCTCCTGCAAAGCCTCTAAACTTCCCCTTTCGATCTGCTCAATGTCCAAGTCGATGGGCTTGATTTGATCCGACTCGCTAACACCCAGAAACGACATGATGCGGCGGCGGCGCACCATAAACAGTTGCTCGTAAGGGAACCACCGGTCGGAAACGGACTTCATCAAAAGGGGATACATGCCGTAATGAACCTCGCGGTGGACATCCGAATAGGCCGAAAGCGCGCTGCGGATAAGGTTCTGAACCTTGTCCGTGGGATCGACCGGACGTTCGATATACAACAACTTGTACAACAGCTTGTACGCCCCCTTGATATGTATATCCGCGTCAAGCTTGTCCAAAACGAACATTGGCTTATAAATGGCCTGCAATAGATCTTCATATTCGGAAACCCTTACCGAACGCGGACGGGACTGCAGTTTCGCCAAATCCCCGCCGATACGCTCTATGTTCCACTGGCGAATGGTGTCCAGAATACTGTATATATAGGGCGACGCTTTCTTTAGACGCTCGTTGCGCCGCGCATCGTTGCGTGGCAGAAGGATTCTAGTGGAACTGACAAGTTGCCCGATTTTGTTGTAGTAGGTGTTCATCCGCCGGGTCGTAAAACGCGGATTCACATAATCCCTCCAACTGCACATGAACGAAAAGACCGTGGAAAAAACCTGCAACGAGTTTTTGATCTCAAAATCCGAATGCGCCGCGAAGCGATTCATTTTAATCTGCTCAAGATAAGGAGTCGTAAGGTTCACCATAGGATCGTCGGCAGGGTCGTCCTTTGTCTGCCTGTAACCCACGGAGCCATGCCCGGCGTCGACGATATCGACCGCGCGCCCCGGACGCTTGCGACCGGGAAGCACAATATCCGACCCGTGCCTCCCCCCCCTGCCCATCGACTGATGTTCCGCAGAATTCTTTTCCATACCGACCTCGCCGCCGAGAATCCGCGCAACGCGCCTTGCCTCGTCCACATCGATGTCGCCTAACTTTTCCCTAACCCGGCTTAATTCCCCGGGCTCATAAATCGCACTCGGTTTCTTTGTCATACTTGCACCACTTACACCCGCAGATAAAGTTTCTCGCCAATACCCCACTGGTTTCGCACTTGGATTTGCTCCCCCCTTGCGCTAACCAGCATACCATTATAGTATCCCATAGGTGCAAAAAAATCACCTCTGGCTACAAAAAAATTCGCCCTGAACCTGTTTTTCGTCTTGGGCGTAAAAACAAGATCGACCATGCCATCCAAATCCTGTATGACCCAGTCCGATTCGGGGCCGCCCGGCATGGTAATAATCACCGGCGGCAAGGGCGTCATACGCTTGTCCAGCCACAGGACGTTTTCGTTGTTCTTTCGGGTCTCACGCGCCTGGTTTTCCACGATGTGAAAACCGTAACGCCGCCCCTCGTCATCAAAACCCATGCCCCCGCAAGATGTGAACCGCATACGGTAAGGGAAAAAACCCTTGTAGTCGCGGAAAACCCCGGAACAATGCGCAGGATCCAGACTGACATGCCGCCCGTCCAGCACGATGTCGCCCCTGACCGCGGCAAGAGCCTTGAACGCGTACATATTGCGCCGCTCCGCGAAATTCAGCGAAACAACCATCGGCGTAGTGTCGCGACTGCCCATGGCGAAAGCGAGGTGAGTCGTAAAGGCCGGCTGTTTCCTTGTCGCCGCAATATCTATGTCCAGCTTCAGGGTGTTCGCCTTGAGCCAGGTGTGTATACGAAAGAAAAAACCCGCGCCACGACATTCAACCGAGGCGTTTTCCAACTGCTGGGGCAACTGCCAGTTTTTCCAGAAAGTCGTTTTATCGAAGACGTAGGTTTCCTCGCTTTCCTTGTTGTACAGAAAAATCTTGGCCGTTTGGAACATCTTAAAGTTGCCCAAAAACGCCTCCAGAGAAAATCGCTCGTTCTGAACGCTAAACCCCTCCCATTCCTTGATCCTGTCATCCCTAAAACGACGCGGAATCGGGTAGCGATACGGTTTGTGAATATCCAGAAGGTTCACCTGGGCAAAAGGCTTGTCCCAGGTTCCCGTCAGGGGCATTCCGTTTTCTATAGGTGTGGCCCTTGGAGCCTGAATTTCCCTTGTGTACATTATAACCCCATACTACATTATAGTATCATTTTGGTGCGTTGGCACTATGCCCCGCAACATAAACCGGCCTTTTTTTTTAAGCCTGTGGATGGATACCAGAATATGCGTCTTTAGCCCCGAATGGCAATCCCGAGTCACGCAAATCCCTTCCGAATTCCACGATCGTTCGACAAAATTCTATTGCCCCTTATTGCTGGCCGGGGCAGAATTAAGACTGGTTTTGACAGGGGGTACGTTATGCACAAGAAAATGCTGGGTGACACGATACACAGGCTTCGCAAGGAAAGGGGGATGTCGCAGGCCAAGCTGGGCGAGGCGGTGGGGGTAAGCAACAAGGCCGTAAGCAAATGGGAAACCTACGAGGCGAACCCGGACATAAGCCTGCTGCCCCTGCTGGCAAAAGCGCTGGGGGTAACCGTCGACGAGCTTTTGACGGACATAAAAGTGGGAAAGGAAGTGCCCAAACCAGAGGTCAAAAAGGTTTTCGGGGTGTGGGGAACGGTACTGCGAACCGCCGAGGCCTACGAGTTTGTCTCGGACAGGAAAACAAGGGGCGGAGCGCCGTACCTTCATATACACATCGGCAGGCATATCTCGATGATGAACG
>Ga0209755_10005544_pt1 | contig 14313 bp, 14 predicted proteins | sample TergutCo191P1_FD_187301 | JGI IMG/M metagenome (GOLD analysis project Ga0209755, IMG submission 187301) | Cornitermes sp. P1 segment gut microbial communities from Petit-Saut dam, French Guiana - Co191P1 (SPAdes) (version 2) | ecosystem: Host-associated > Arthropoda: Insects > Digestive system... | reverse complement strand
CCGGCTCGCCGATTCGTCCTATGGAATATTTCGGAAACACTTTCGCTGATATGCCGATGAGCAACGCGATCTTCTTTGAGTTTAAACCAAGCGTACTCTTGAACGCATGGCTCATGGGTGTCGTGATAGCCTCTCTCTTTACGTTGATACCGTCGTTGAAGAGCGCCTTCGTCGAGCCGGTAGAGGCATTAAGAAGATAGTAGAAAATTAATTTGGAGGTTTTTATGTTTGGAAGAAAAATTTTTATTGTAATGTTTATCGCGGCTGTTTTTGTTGTTCCTTTATCGGTTTGGGGGCAGCCTTCAGCGGCGGAACTCCTGGCTCGTGTTGATAATAACGAGATCTATTCGACTATTGAGTATGAAGGAGATATTATCATAGAGCATGGCGGCAGACGTTTTGTAAAGACAATGAAGTCGTGGGCGCGCGGAAACACGCACAGCTTCATTGAGTTTACAAATCCCGAAGACAGAGGGACAAGATATCTGAAAAACGGCGGCAGGCTTTTTGTTTACTCGCCCGACACCGAAGAGGTTATTTTAATCTCCGGTCACATGCTGCGTGAATCCATGATGGGCTCCGATATGTCTTACGAGGACACACTCGACAACGACACTTTATCCAGCCGTTACACTCCGGAGCTTATCGGTTCTGAAGCGATTAACGGGCGCGACGCATGGGTGTTAGAACTTAAAGCGAAGAAGCGAACTGAAAGTTATCCTTCGCGTAAACTCTGGATCGATAAAGAACACGGAGACGTGCTTCGCTACGAACTCTTCGCTCTCTCCGGTGTCAAACTGAAAGAGTACACCATGCGTAAAATAGAAGTATTCGGCGGACGCCGCTTCCCGGTCGAAGGTGAGATGCGTGATCTTATGCGGCGCGATTCGCGGACTATTTTTGTAATGCGCAATGTTGTCCTTGATAAACCAATCGCGGACTCGGTGTTCAGCCAGCGCAATCTGGAAAGGTAAAAAAAATTAATTAACCATGAACCACACGAACCAACACGAACAATAATAAGATAGGACAGCGAGTTCGTGGTGTTCGTGGTAAAATTCTTTATTAATTTTCTTGGAGACATTATGAGAAAGTTCATTAGTATTTGCGTATTGATTTTATTTATAACAAGCGGTCTGTCGGCGCAGATAACAGTCTCCGGCATCCTGGACACAACTGTCTCCGGGAACGCGGGGGCAGGGGACTCTCCTGAGTTTTCGTTTGGGTTTGAAGAATACGCGAACCTGCGATTTCAGGCAAAACTGCGGGAGATAGCTATAGTTTACGGCGCGGTGAATCTGATTGCCGCCGCGGGTGATTATGCTCTTGGTCTTACCGGATTTGGCGTTGCGGCAACGGAAAATTTCGCGGCGGCTATTGATATTGAACGTCTTTACTTTCGTCTGCGTACAACACATATCGATATTGACGGCGGGCTTTTTCGTATTCCTTTCGGGTACGGTCAGACGTGGGGACCTTCGGATTTTCTCAATACAAGAAATCCTCTAAAGCCGGATGCCCGTCTTCGCGGCGTACTTGGCGCGTCGCTTACATGGTTTCCGGTTGATGAATTAAAATTACTCGGCTTTTTTGCCGCTCCGCGTGACTCCCTTTCAAGAGAAGGTAAAGGATCATTAGCTGGTATTTCCCTGGACAAACACTGGGAGAAGGTTAGTCTTCAAGTGTTGTACTCTTATGAAACTCCCATAACAGACTCTGAACCCCCCATGGTAGATTCAAGTTTTGGAAAACATCGGGCAGGCGTATCTTTAAAAGCCGATGTGGAAGTCGGACTCGTAATGGAAGCGCTCTACACATACAATCATGAAGAGAGGACAGACCATGAAGGTTTGGCGGTGAGCGCTGGTATCGATTATTCTTTCTTCAAAGGAAAACTCATTGTGATTGCCGAGTATTTATACAACGGAAAAAAATCATCAACCGCGCTGGGTTACGGCGGCAATTTTTCCAATAATCATTATCTTTACACCGGCTTTACATTTCAGTTTAACGATTTTATAAACTTGACTGCCGCTCTTATCTCCGGCTTTGACGATATCTCTTTCACGCCGATCATCAGCCTCAATTACGAATTGTTTCAGGGAGCTACATTGATAATCACAGCTCAAGCGCCCCTTGATCGCGATTTGTTTCATCAGGACGGCAGACGCGGCGAACTTGGTCCCCGCTTAAGTTATTTTAATTGTAACGCTAAATTAAGATTAAGATTTTAAACACAAACCACACAAACCCGATCAAAGACATCGGATTAAAAGTTCGTGTGGTTAGTAAAGTTCTTTATTCGTATGGTTAGTGGGAAAAGATTTAGTTCGGCCACTGACCGCTTGCGGTTGCCTGATCCGTTTTGCGCCAGAACTGGCTGCGGTTAAACGGTCCTAAGTTGCCGCGCATCTCCAATGTATCAGTCTGAAACATTTTACCCGGAATGCGGCTACCTGCTTCACGGAAGATAACCCGGCAGCCGTATATATTGCCGTCGTTCGGATCAATTACATTTCCGTTTCTCCATTCACCGGGAGAATGTTGCGTGAGACCGAAGATAAAGGGAGTGCCTGCTAAAGGCATCTTGTTTACCTTTCCCGCGACAGGAAAGTTTTTGTAACTGTCTTTACATTCTGTTGCCAGAGCGTCCCGGGGCTGATCGGGTACCGACAGTATTTTTCCGTAGAGTATGTCGTTCTCGACATAGATCTGCCAGCCGGCGCTTACCTTGTTTGTTTTTTCATCGACACTTAACCAGAATCCAATTACAGGATCGGTTTGCGCGAAGCAAACAGAAGCAAGAGATAAACCAATTACAAGAGACAAAATCTTTTTCATAATCAACCTCGCTTTAAATTATTCTTTTATACTTCCTACATTGATTCCCGCTATAAAGAAGCGCTGCAGGAAAGGATAAACAATTAGAATAGGAAGAGCCGCGACAACGGTAATGGCGGCTCTTATACTCGCCGGTGTTACCATACTACTGGACGCGTCCTGTGACATACCCATCGCTCCGATATTGGCGGCGCTCATGGACTGCTGCTGGCTTGATTGCAGATACTCCATCAATTTGTATTGAAGGGTATGAAGGTACGGTCTTCCCGAATTATAGATCATTGTGTCGAACCACGAGTTCCACGCTCCTACCGCGATGAAAAGGGCGATGGTAGCAAGTACCGGAGCGCAGAGCGGAAAAATAATTCTTATAAAAATTATAAAGTCACCGCAGCCGTCAATCTTTGCCGACTCAATGATACTCTCCGGAAGTCTTGATATGTATGTTCTTACAACGATAAAATTAAACGCGCTGATCATGCCCGGAACAACATAAACCCAGAACGTGTTGATCATTCCGAGTGAACGTATAAGAAAGTAATTCGGGATAAGTCCTGCGTTAACATACATCGAAAGAATGATTATTAGCGTAAAAGCTTTTCGCAGAATAAAATCCCTGCGGCTTAGCGCGTAAGCAAGCATCGTCGTAAAAAATACGCCGGAAAGAGTTTGGATTACCGTTCTTGACACAGAAATGAAAAACGCGTTTACAATTTCTCCGGAAGTAAAGATGGCGCGGTAATTTTGAAGAGTTAGAATTCTGGGCGCGAATGTTATGCCACCCCTAATCGTATCAGTCGCCTGATTAAATGAAACCGCAATCGTATTCCAGAAAGGATAGATTGTAATGAACATCAATATAATCATGAACAACAGATTAATTCTGTCGAATACCCCGCTTTCGATTCTTGATTTTTTAAAGGAAATCATATCAATCTCTCCTCACCCATTCGTTTTGCCAGCCAGTTTGCCAGGAAAATCAAAGAGATGTTAACTACGTTCTTGAACATTCCCGCGGCGGTCGCAAGAGAATAGTCATTGCTCTGAATACCGTACCGTAAAACAAATATATCGATAGTTTCCGCAACTTCCATCGTGCTGCCCCTCATAAGGAGGTACTGCATTTCAAAACCAGCGTCAAGAAGACGTCCAATACTCATGATCAAAAGAATAACGATTGTCGATCTGATACCCGGAAGGGTGATGTACCACATTTTATGAAATCTGTTACAGCCGTCTATCTCGGCGGCTTCGTACAGATTCGGATCGATGCCGGCAATAGCCGCAAGATAAATAATCGTATTCCAGCCGACTTCCTTCCATACATATGTCGCCCCGACTATACCCCAGAAATAATTCGGCTCTCCCAAAAATTGAATCGGCTCTCTGATTATTTTTACGGCTAGAAGCAAATCGTTGAGGACCCCGTTTTCCACCGCAAGCACAGACGACACAAGCCCTGTTACAATTACCCATGAAAGAAAGTGAGGCAGATATGAAACCGTTTGTACAATTCTCTTAAAACCGACAACTCTTATTTCGTTCAGGAGTAAAGCCAAACTGATCGCTGTTATGTAACCCAGCAGCATATTTATCAGGCTCATCGCAAGAGTATTTCTGAGAACACGCATGAACCCCGGATCGGTAAACAAAAATAAAAACTTTTGAAGCCCTACCCATTCCTGTTCCGAGAAACTCCTCGCCGGTCTGAAATGCTGAAATGCCATCGTCCAGCCCCAGAGAGGCACATACGAAAAAAGTATCACATATAAAATCAGAGGCAAAGACATGAAGACAAGCTGCTTCTGATTTATTAAAGTGTCTATGAATGATTGTTTTTTTAACATTAGTTTTTAGGACTCCATCTTTCAATACGATCATTAATTCTATGTTGAATATACGCTTCGTATTTATCAAGACCGATTTTTCCTAACTCGGCGACATAATCAGCCCAAAGCCTTTCAAACTGATTAGGCGGCGCAAGAATGATTCTTGGCAGATGCCTCCTGTACACATCTTCCGCCCGTCTCCACGCGAGCTGCGCTTCGGAGCCGTCAGGAAGATTGATATTCCATGCCGGAAACCAAACCGAATTCGGCGGAGGATCTTTATCCATCATTTCATTATTACTCTTTACATTGTAAGCCGCCCAAAGCTCTCTGTCTTCAGGTCTTATTGATTCTTCACGTTCATGGAAAAATTGATCAATGCCTGTAGGCCAGTCGTTTTCAAAAGTGCCTTCTTTCTTGGGGCTGTGATTGCGCCAGAGAAGAGCCTGGTTGTGCAGCTTCCATACCTCATCATCCTGTTGATCTCTTTGTAATTTTGTGCGGTACGGGAGACCATCATCATTCAATTGATAATCTTCTCCGGGAATACCGTAAAGACTGCTGACAACTTTTTGAACTTCATCATCCAGCTGAGCGTCAAGGAATCTGATAATGCGCACGGGATCTTTCGCGTTAACGCTGATACCGATACCCTGCCCGATGTTGGGAACGCTTCTGTTCCGGTAACGAGGAGTAATGGACTTGTCAAAGACAATCGGAAGAGGAACATAAGTGCGGTTATGCATACCCTGACTCGTCAGAGATGTTTCCGCGCTTCCAAACTGCCATGTCTGATCATGAAAACCGAGAACGCGCCCTGACGCGATTTTTGAAAGATATTGATCGTAGTTATCAACGAAACATGAACGGTCAATAATGCCTAAAGCGTTCATTTCATTAAGTTTTTTATTCCATCGTTTTGATATATCCTGATACAGGAAGACTCTGTACTTGTGGGTTTCAGGATCGACAGTGCCGTTTCCGTCATTTGGAAAACCCGCAAGAAAATTCGGCGGATTGATCAGATTGAAAGTGCGCCAGTCATATGCAAGAACAGTATATCCGATTGTAGGCATACCGTTTATGGTAGGATATTTTTCTTTATATTTGATTATGATGTCAAAGTACTCTTCAATTGTTGTAATCTTCGGATAACCGAATTCTTTTAAAACCGCTTTTTGGATAAACATCGCGGGACCGCCGTACCATGTGCCGTTATCTTTACCGACTTGAATTCCCCAGACAGGAAGGGTGTATACTTTCCCGTCGCTTTCTTTCATTTTTTCCCACGCGTCCGCATAGTGGGCTTTAAGCCGGGGCGCGAATTGATCGATCAAGTCATCAAGAGGCAGAAGCGCGCCCGCTTCATAGAAGTTTTTGCTGTCAACATGAAGAATATCGGGATAATCGCCGCCGGCAATCATAACGCCGATTTTCTGATCTTTGTTTCCGACAAGGATATCCCAGCTGAATGTAACGCCGAGATTTTCCTTGATCCATTTATAAATTTTATTGTCCGCCGGCGCCTGCCTCATTGCAGCCATTGAAAAAACTGATATGTTGATAGGATAAGTCGGGTCGGTGTCTTCATAAGTCCGCTGCTTTTTTCCTCCGCATGAAACAAGCAGTACAATCATGATGCAAAACAGGGAAATATACTGTTTAAAAGAAACATTTTTTACCATATTTTGGTCCTCCGTATTATATTATTCCTTAAAAAATTATAAGTAGAATGAGGATGTATGTCAATCGTAAGCATAACTGGTATTTTTAAAGCTGTTATGATATAATGATGTGTAACTAAAATCTTACGGTAAACGGTGAATTGTCAATATGGAAATTAAAGAGAGAGTATTCGGCACTCTTTCCAACGGAAAGAAAATTAATTTGTACACATTAAAAGCTGGCGGGATGAAATTCTCGTTGACCGATTTCGGCGCGACATGGACAAGCCTGCTTGTTCCTTCGCGTAACGGTATTGACGATGTCCTTCTCGGATATTCGGGATTAAACGGTTATTTAAATAATGTTCCGTATATTGGCGTAACAGTCGGGCGTTTTGCCAATCGTATCAAAGGAGCTTCTTTTCATTTGGACGGGAGAACCTATAATCTTGACGCGAACGAAGGCGCGAATACGCTTCATTCCGGTTTTCGGGGTTTTGATAGACAAGTATGGAAATCTGAAACTTATGAAGATGGCGAAGGCGTCTATGTTCGCTTTGAACTCGACAGCCCCGACGGAGAGGGCGGCTTTCCGGGCAATTTCAACGCGGTCGTCTGTTACGGTCTGACCAAATCAAACGAAATAATCTGCGATTACCGCGTTAAATCAGATCAGAACTGTCCGGTGAATCTTACTAATCACGCGTATTTTAATTTAACCGGAGAAGGGAAGGGTGATATACTTTCGCATGAATTGCTTTTACATTGCTCATCGTATCTTGAAGTTGATAAAGCTGATATTCCGACAGGCAGGTTTATTTCCGTTGAAGGCACCGATTTTGATTTTAATTTACGCAGAAAAATTCGCCGTCCCGGCGAAAATATTTTTAAAAAGATTTTTATACCTTTTAAAGGTTACGATCATTGTTTTGTCCTTAACGGCGCTCACGGAAAACTGCGTCCCTGCGCTGAAGTTTACGATCCTGTTTCCGAGCGTTCAATGAAAGTTTTTACTACACAACCCGGCGTTCAATTTTACACCGGCAATTATCTTGAGAATGTCGAAGGCAAACAAGGTTCTGTATACAGAAAATATTCCGGTTTCTGTCTCGAAACCCAGCATTTCCCCGACACCCCAAATCAAAAAGGTTTTCTGCCCAGCATAGTATCTCCCGAAAATGATTATCATGAAAAGTCGGTGTTTTCGTTTTTGTGGTAAGCAGACAGTCAGCCGCTCTGCTGATGTACAAAGATTATCATAAGAGTATGGAGTATCAAATTTCAAAATACTTCTCTTTTTGAAAAGGAATTAATACAGTTTATCAAATTCATATTTATTTAAAAAAATTATTAATATTTTGAATACCCTATGATTGAACATTATATATTTTACTCTTTACCTTTAACCAAAGTTTTGTATTGAGTTAAGGTTTTTAACAATGCCTCTTTTCCTTGACATTAAAATAATAATGAAATAAAATGATTGATATAGATAAGAATATACCTTACTAAAGCAAATTTCGGTAGTTGGAGGCAGACGAAAAAAATGATAAAAATTATTAAATTATGTTTATATATTTTTCCGGTAATTTTTCTCTCAAATTGTTTAAATGCTCATCAATATAATTTTTCATTAAAAAATACTTTATCTATATTTATTTTAAATGATGAGAAAAAATATTATTTTTGTATTCCTGTTCAATACATTGGAAATTACCAAATTAATGGTTTTGAATTTAATAACGGCAATATTGTAATCGGCGATTATGAAATTTTATTGAAAAAAGATGAAATAAATATTTCTGTATACCTTAATGAAGCGACAGACGAATACGGAAATTCGGATGATAATTTTAATTTAATTTATTTAGAAGAAAATGGTAAAACATTGCTTTCAAAAATGAATGAACCAATATCAATTAAACATGAATCTGATAATATAATGAATCATTATTATATATTTATAGAAAGATATTTAAATAATAATGAAATAAAAAATATAATAAATGAATACGAAAAGGGAAATATCAATTCCCGGTTTTATATCGGTTACGATACTGTTATTGAAAATGAATATCAGAAAGGCAATGGAATGTTAGATGATTTTGAACTTTATAATGGTATTTCTATCGATCCTTCCTTTTTCCCTGTAAATTTAAATTTTTTTAAGACTAAATATTTGTTAAAATAATTTATATATGACAACTCCTATTCTCAATGTTTTTTACTTTGCGCTGTTTTAAGACGAGCTTTCGCGCGGGAGACCGCGGTGTGTGTACGCAGATACTCTGTGTGCGACAAGCTTCCGCGTAAACGTTCTTCCGCGCGCTGCAGAGCTTTTTGGGAGCGCGGAACATCTATTTCCTCGTCCCATTCGGCTGTGTCTGTAAAAAACTCAATTCCGCCTAAAGACACATTCATAATCCCCTGCCCGAGCGCCGCGCTTCGCCATACGCCGTTTTCTTCAATCTTTAAAAGACTATCCGAAACTACGGCGATGCTTGGCATATGACCTGCCATTATGCCCATTTCTCCTTCGGGAGTTTCCGCGACAATTTGCGTTACTTCGCCTGCAAAGAAAAGTTTTTCCGGTGTAAGAATTGAGAGCTTAACGTTTTTTTGCATCTTCGTATACATCCTCAATTGTGCCTTTCATATAAAAACAATCCTCGGGGATATTGTCGCATTTTCCGTCGAGTATTTCTTTAAAAGATTTGATTGTGTCTTTTAACGGCACGTATTTTCCGGGATTACCGGTATAGGCTTCCGCCACAAAGAACGGCTGCGACATAAACCGCTGAATACGGCGCGCGCGGTTTACAGTTATTTTATCTTCATCGGATAATTCTTCCATTCCGAGGATTGCGATAATATCCTGCAACTCAGCGTAACGCTGTAATGTTTCCTGCACATGACGCGCTGTTGAATAATGTTCCTCGGAAACGATAGACGGCTCAAGCATACGCGACGTGCTTTCCAGCGGATCAACTGCCGGGTATATTCCCATCTCTACAATAGCGCGTGACAAAACTGTGGTAGCGTCCAAGTGCGCGAAAGTGGTCGCGGGAGCAGGGTCTGTTAAGTCATCAGCAGGAACGTATACGGCTTGAACAGAGGTAATCGAACCTTTGTGGGTAGAAGTGATGCGTTCCTGTAACGCGCCCATTTCGTTCGCGAGTGTCGGCTGATAACCTACCGCCGAAGGGATACGCCCAAGCAGCGCGGAAACCTCGGAGCCTGCCTGTGTAAAACGGAAAATGTTATCGATAAAAAGCAGCACGTCCTGTCCCGCGACATCGCGGAAATATTCTGCCATTGTAAGCCCTGTAAGAGCTACGCGCATACGCGAGCCGGGCGGTTCGTTCATCTGCCCGAACACCATCGCCGTTTTTTTAATAACGCCTGATTCTGTCATTTCGAGCCACAGATCATTTCCTTCGCGGGTACGCTCTCCAACGCCTGTGAACACCGAGTAGCCGCCGTGTACAGTCGCGACATTGTGAATCAATTCCATAATTAAAACGGTTTTACCTACACCGGCGCCGCCGAATAATCCTATTTTTCCGCCTTTGGCGTAAGGCGCCATAAGATCGATTACTTTGATTCCTGTTTCCAAAACTTCGGTAACGCCGCGCTGGTCGGCGAAGCTTGGCGGACTGCGGTGGATTGCCCATCGCTCCTTGCCTTTGACCTCTTCCTTTTTATCAATCACTTTACCGAGCACATTGAATACGCGTCCAAGCACGTCTTCGCCGACGGGAACTGTAACAGGTCCTCCGGTATCGACAGCTTCAACGCCCCTTACAAGCCCCTCGGTGGGAGATAAAGAAACGCAGCGCGCGGTGTCGTTGCCGATGTGCTGCAGCACCTCTGCTGTGATTACGCCGTTAGGTCCCTTGATCTCTACGGCGTTATTAAGTTCCGGAAGATTGCCGTCTCCAAAATGAATGTCCAGTACAGGACCGATTACCTGCGAAATTTTTCCGCTCATGTTTTCCTCCTATCGTCGGTATAGTAGCTGCTGTTTTAATGGCAGTTGCTATACCATAGACGCCGCGCCGGCGACAATTTCTGTTAGTTCCTGAGTGATAGAACCCTGGCGCACGCGATTGTATTTCAATGCTAATTTACGGAGCATTTCATTTCCGTTTTTTATGGCGCTTTCCATAGCTGTTACCCGCGAATTTAATTCACACATCCATGCCTGTGTCAGGCAGCTGAAAATATAACCCCTTAAATATTGAGGAATCAATGTTTCCAAAACGGCATCCGGCGTAGGTTCATATTCCGAAAAATGAACCTGCGGTTCTTTTGAAACGCATGCTTCCTTGGAAGCAGACGGTTCTTTAGATGCGGACGCTTCCTCCAGCATTTCCGGCGACAAAGGGAAAAGCCTCTCTATTGAAGGGATCATACGCACAGCGGAGTGGAACCGGGTGTAAATAATATCGAAGCAATCTACTTCGTTGTTTTCAAATAAATCCATCAGCCGCTCTGCAATTTCACGGGATGTGTATAATGTCGGATTTTCCGCCGCGCAAATAAAGCTCTCGTCAAGCGGCACTGTGGGCTGCGCCGCGGACATATTTATATGTTCAAATTTATTATAACCTATATGCCCGATAGTCAGTACCTTGACAACTGTATTCTCCGCTATTGCCTGTGTCGCGAGTTTAGTTACATTTTGATTGTAGCCTCCGGCTAATCCTTTATCAGCCGAAATAACAAGTAATCCCCGTTTTATAATTTCTTTGCCGGTATCTAAGTATTTGCTTTTCGATTCGCAGTCTTTTAAAACAGACGCGATTGCAAGCCGTATACGATCATGGTATGGCTGACTTCGCTCAAGCATTTTTCGCGCCTTAACGATATGCGCTCCTGCGATTAATTTTTGCGCGCTGGAAATCTTGACTGTCTGCTTTATGCTTTTCATGTGGTCGCGAAGATTACCTTTACTGCTCATATTAATACCGCCTTATTTTTATTGATGTACGGAAGAAGGCTGGAAATCTTGCGCGTAAGCGGCGCATATATCCCGCACCTTCGCTTCCGCCTCAGGTGGAAACTGTCCTGATGTGCGGATTGAGGCAAGCATATCAGCCGCCTTTTCTCTGAAATACTCAATGAGACCTTTATTATAACGCGATACATCAGCCGAAATAATTTTTTTCAAAAACCTTTCCTTGGCGTTAAATAAAACAATGACCTGCTCTTCCATCGGGATGGGAGTATGCAAGCCCTGTTTAAGGGTTTCCATTAGTTTCGCGCCGTGATTCAATCTCTCTCGTGTTGAAATATCAAGGTCGGAACCGAACTGCGAGAACACCTGCAGTTCGCGGTATTGCGCAAGCTCCAATCGAAGAGAGCCTGCAACACGTTTCATTGCCTTTGTCTGAGCAGCTCCTCCGACGCGGGATACCGACAAACCAACATTAACAGCAGGGCGAAAACCGGAGTGAAACAATTCACTCTCCAGGAAAATCTGTCCGTCCGTAATGGAGATTACGTTAGTAGGAATGTACGCGGAAATATCTCCAGCCAATGTTTCGATAATCGGAAGTGCTGTAATGGAGCCGCCGCCAATATCGTCCGACAGGCGGGCGGCACGTTCTAGCAGCCGTGAATGTAAATAGAAAACATCGCCGGGGTAAGCTTCGCGCCCCGGAGGTCTTTTAAGTAACAACGACATCGTTCTGTAGGCGACAGCGTGTTTTGATAAATCGTCATAAACGATTAGCACATCACTGTGATCGCTGTACATGAACTCTTCCGCCATCGCGCAGGCGGCATAAGGGGCAAGGTATTGAAGCGGAGCTGAATCAGATGATGAGGAGCAGACAACGATGGTATGATCCATCGCGTTGTTGCGATGCAGTGTTTCGACAATGCCCGCGACAACAGATGCTTTCTGTCCAATTGCGACGTAGATGCACAGCACTCTCGTGTCGCGCTGGTTAATGATCGCGTCAACAGCGATAGAGGTTTTTCCTGTCTGCCTGTCGCCGATGATCAACTGACGCTGCCCGCGTCCGATAGGGATCATTGAATCGATCGACAGAATACCGGTTTGCATCGGCACCTTTACAGGCTGACGCTCGGTCACGCCGGATGCAAGCGCCTCAACAGGACGTGTTTTATCAGTGTTAAGCGCCGGTCCGTTATCTATCGGTTCACCCAAAGGGTTAAGCACACGCCCTAGAAGCTGCTTGCCTACGGGTACATGCATCGTGCGCTTTGTGCGTTTAACTTTTGATCCTTCGCGCACTCCTTTGTTTCCCGAAAACAATACGCAGCCTACACTGCTTTCCTCAAGATTGAGAGCCATACCTGTGTTGCCGTTCGCGAACTCAAGCAGTTCTCCGTTCATGCATCCTAAAAGCCCGTGTACATGCGCGATGCCGTCGCCGATTTGGATAACCGTGCCGGTTTCTTCCAAATCCTTATTAAAATCGTAGCCCTCCAAACGCTCCAACAGCAAACGGCTGGTTTCGCCCGGTTTAACTTGCATATTAAAAACCCCCTATACTTTCCCAATCAATTTGCCCATATCTACCAATCTGGTACGAAGGGAGCAATCCCAGCTCAATCCGTCACATTCGGCGATAAACCCGCCGAGTAAGCCTTTATCAACTTTATAATTCAAACGAATATTTTTTTTATTTTGAGGATCATACAAACCTTTAACGCCCGCGGCGTGTATCAATTTATCTTTAATTTCGGATGTTCCATCCGAAAATACATCCAGGCGCAAATCGATCATTCCCATTTCTTTGCAAGCCATCCTGTCAAACACAGCTGCTATGTTTTCGATTTCACCTAACCGGCGCATATTTGCTAAAAGGCAAAAAAAACGTTTTGTAACGGGATGAAACTTATCGCCCAGTACGTAATTTACTGTCGCAAGCTGCTCCCTTACCGGGAATACAGGCGCGGAAAAAACTGCGCGGCATTGCGCGAACTCAAGGGAGAGAGAATTTATTTCCTGCGTAATTTGCGCCAGGGCGTTTTCTTTTTTAGCTGCCGTCAGCAAAGCTTCGGCGTATCGAACTGCTGCGTCAGCCATGGCTCATACCGCTTTTTCTCAACATGGAATCTATAAGCGCGCGGTTTTTTTCGCTGTCCATTGATGACTCGACAATAGCCGCCGCCGCGCCCAAAGCCAGTTTAATAACAGCTTCCTGCGACTCGGACATCATCTGCTGATAATCACGCGCCGCTTTTTCTTCACCGGCTTTTATAATGTTATGCGCCTTCTCCTCCGCTTCGGCTACTATACGGTTATACTCACGAACAGCGCGTTCACGCGCTTCGTTTGTTTTGTCCGTAACCATACGCTCAAGCTCCGCGCTCTGATTGACGCGCTGTGTTTCCATATCGGCAACAATCGCTTTGGCTTCCTCTGCGCTGAGAAGCATATCGTCAACATCTTTTTGCCTTGAGTCGATAATATTCGTCAGCGGTCTCCATAAAATTTTTGTTAACACAATCATCAGGACAATTAACGAGAAAGCGACAAGGATCTGTTCCGGTATATAAAAATCAAATATATTCATGAGGATCACCCGTTCCCTATAATGATGAACGCGACCAATAATCCGTAAATCGCGCAGGCTTCCGCGAGTACGATCCCCAGAAATGTAATCATACGTATCGACTTTTCTTTTTCAGGCTGACGCGCGATTCCCTGACTGCCGCCGCTTGCCGCAAGTCCGATTCCGATAGCGGCGCCTGCTCCCGCGAGTGTCGCGGCTCCTGCGGCAATCAGCGCCGGGCTCGCTTGTGTGTTTCCTATAATTATGAACGCGATTAACAATCCGTAAATCGCGCAAGCCTCAGCTAGCACAATCCCCAGAAATGTAATCATGCGTATCGATTTTTCTTTTTCAGGCTGACGCGCGATGCCCTGACAGCCGCCGTCAGCGGCAAGCCCGATTCCGACAGCGGCTCCCGCGCCGGCGAGTGTTGCGATACCGGCTCCT
>Ga0209755_10005543_pt1 | contig 14313 bp, 12 predicted proteins | sample TergutCo191P1_FD_187301 | JGI IMG/M metagenome (GOLD analysis project Ga0209755, IMG submission 187301) | Cornitermes sp. P1 segment gut microbial communities from Petit-Saut dam, French Guiana - Co191P1 (SPAdes) (version 2) | ecosystem: Host-associated > Arthropoda: Insects > Digestive system... | reverse complement strand
GGAACGAGGCCCTTCCATTCCACCGTCTTTTCCGTAAAAACCGTTTTCGACAACGCCTTTAGCGCGGTCTGCCCGTCTACCGGAACGGCAAGGCGAATGCGGCCCGTGCGCTCGCCGGAGTCCACCTCAAGCGCGCACAGCCATTCAGAGCGGGCAAGCGGCATGGCGCACCTTGCCTCCCTGCCGGAGGGAAAACGGAAAACGCCGGCGGGCTGCTCCCCTGCGCGGGAGGCCTCGCCCAAGCCCTGCAGCTTGGCTATGCGGTCGGGAAAGGCAGCCGCAACCATTTCGCCCATGTCGGCCTCGTCCCGCGCGTCCCATTTTTCGGCCCCCGAAAGGCCAAGCCGGCGCAGAAGATCCGCCGAGCTTTCCATGGTTTTCCTTGACCATGGATTTTCGGGTTCGGAGCGAAGAACGAAAAGGCGTTTTGCAAAATCGCAGTCCTCGCCCTGATCCCGGCCGGAAAGAACCGCGGCTGCGGCGCAGGCAAGCGAAGCTTTCCCAAGCTCGAGGCCGGCGATGCAAAGCTTGGCAAGCCTGGGCTCAAGGCCAAGGCCCGCCATCCGCCTTCCGGTTTCCGTGGGCCTGTTCTGCGCGTCCGCAGCTCCAAGCTCCCTCAGCAGCCCAAGCGAGCTTTCCCACGCGGCTTCCCCCGGCGCGTCCGGCCAGGGAAGTCCGTCCGGCTTTGCCTCCCCCCACAAAAGACATTCAAGAACGGCGGCGCAGATATCGATGCGCCGTATCTCGGGGGCCGTTTCCTCGGGCCTTGGCTCGCCCCTCGCCCACAGCCGTATGCAGCGGCCCGGCCCAAGCCTGCCCGCCCTCCCCGCGCGCTGCCTTGCAGAGCCCTCGCTTATGGGCTCAAGGGAAAGCCGGTTCATGCCGCTTGGGACGTGAAACCTCTGGACGCGCGCATAGCCGGAATCGACGACAAGGGCAATTCCAGGTATGGTAAGCCCGGTTTCGGCGACGTTGGTGGAAAGAACGACCCTGCGCCTTGCCCGTTTTTCGCCCGCTATTATCTTTCGCTGCTTTTCCAGCGGGAGGCCGCCGTGCAGGGTTTCTATCTCAAAGTCCGCGTCAAGCCCACGCTCCTTCAGACGGCCCGCGCATACGGCGATTTCCCTTTTTCCGGGAAGAAAAACCAGAACGTCTCCGGAGTCCGGTTCGTCCTCAAGAATTCGAGAAACCGCATCGGCGCATTCCGAGGCAAGGGGCCCCCTCCGGGGGAGGGGGAGGTGCGACGTTTCCACGGGGAAGACCCTTCCGGGACAATCGATTACGGGAACGGCCGGCGATTCCCCGCCGAGGCTTTCGCCGATGCAGGCGGCGACCGTGCCGGCATCCATCGTGGCGGACATGACCACAAGCCGCAGCTTCGCGCCCATCCGCCTAAGGTCCAACACGAAGGCAAGCGCAAGATCCGTGTGGATTGACCTCTCGTGGAATTCGTCGAAGACGACCGTCCAGGTTTCGCCGCCGGAGTCGAACATCGACGGGTTTTGCTGCAGCCGCCGCACAAGAAGCCCTTCCGTGACCACCTCGATTTTGGTGCGGGGGGAAACCCTGCGGTCAAGCCGCACAGCGTAACCTACGCGCCCGCCGACGCTCTCCCCAAGAAGCTCCGCCGTCCGCGAAGCTATGCCCAGAACCGCGGCCCGTCTTGGTTCCAGCATGACGATTTTTCCGCCAAAGCAATCCAGCAGCGCCGGAGGAACCAGCGTGGACTTTCCGCTGCCGGGATCGGCCCGCAGCACCACGGAGCCTTTTTCGCCCAAGGCGCGGCAGATTTCGTCCAGGTGCAAAACCAGCGGAAGGCCCGTGGCGGCGATTCGGGCGCGGATATCGCCGCAGCTCATTCGCCCTCCCCTTCGCCCGCGCCAAGCCCCCTGGCTTCCAGCGCAAGAACGGTTTCCGCCGCGGCCTCCATCATCCTTTCGGTTGCCAGCGGAACCGACACGAAAAGGCGGCGGAACCTTCCCCTGCACGAACGGGATCGGCACGCAAGGTTTGCCGTTTCCCAAGTTTCGAAAAAGCGCGGGATGAAGCCAAGCATCAGGCTGACCCCAAGGCTAAAAAACGCAATGCCGCCTCCCGCCTTTTTTCCACGCCGGGAAAAGAAAAAACCCTTCACCCTGTTTTCCAGCGCGGCAAGGGAAAGGCGCAGCTCCCGCATGGTGGTAACGGCAAAAAGAAAACCCGCGGCGGCAAAAACCACAAAGATACGAAACGCGACGGTCGCCCCTTCAAGAAACCCCTCGGGGTTTATCAAGGGAACATGCAGCGGGGGAACGGAAAAAGCGGCAACGGCGATTTCCGGCGTAACGATTCCGGAGCTTCCCGGCGCAACGGTTTTTACAAGCACGATTGTCAACGCCAGCAGGGCAAGCGGCCTTGAACCCCTAAGCAGCCCCCCCGGGGGGATGCGCGCCGCAAGGCACAGAACCGCCAGCAGCAGAGCCGAAAGCGCAAGCCCCTGCCTGGAAGCAAACGCAAGGGCGGAAAAGGCGATCAGGCCAAGGAGCTTAAACCCGGCGCCGCACCTGTGGAAAACCGATTTGCCGGGCCTGTAGGCAAAAGGGGCCGCCGTCAGCCTTCGAGCCATGTGCAGTCCTTTACCGAAACGTATCCGCGCCTTGGGTCGCGCACGCCCCAGGCCGGGTCAAGCCCGTCAAGAACCGCCTCCGGAAGTCCGTCGGCGCGGACGCGCCCGGCGTGGAGTATCACAAGTCGGTCCGCCAGGGCCAGGATTTTTTCCAGCTCGTGGGTAAGCACGACAACGGTTTTGCCTTCCAGCTTGAGCCCGCGAATCATGCCAAGAACGTCAACCACGCCTGGCCAGTCGAGGTTGGCAAAGGGCTCGTCCATGATTACCGCTCCGCAGCCCGAGGCCACGGCCCCGGCTACGGCAAGGCGGCGTTTCTCGCCCCCGGAAAGCCGCCTGGGGGAACGCCCGCGCTTTTGCGAGAGTCCAAGGGCAAGAAGCGCGGCCTCCGTTCGGGCGGCGGTTTCGGCGGGGGAAAAGCCCAGGTTTTCCGGCCCGAAGGCGACATCCTCCTCCACGGTTTCCCCGACAATCTGCGCGTCGGCATCCTGGAACACAAGGCCAAGCTCCCTTCGCAGTTTTTTCTCCACGGCGCGAACCGGCCCCCCTCCCCGCCTTGAGTCGAACAGCGGCAGGCCCCTGAACAGCACCTCCCCCGAGTCGGGGCTTACAAGGCCCGCAATTATTTTCATCAACAGCGTTTTTCCGGAGCCGTTCGAGCCGGCTACCACGAGGCATCCCCCTTCCGGAACGTCAAGGCTGACTCCCTTCAGCGCGGCGACGGTTTCGCCGGGCGAAGGGCCGGGAAAGTTTTTTGCAATGTTTTTTGCCGAGAACAAAGGCGCGTCCATGCGCGGCCTACCGCGAAAGAAGCTGCGACGCGGTGCGGCGAAGGCGCGGGGCAACGAGGCCCGCGACTATCCCCTTGGCGGCGTCGCCGGCGATAAAGGGAACAAACCCCAAAACAAAAGTCTGCCGCCAATCGCCCACGAACGAGTTCAGCCGTATCAGGCCGGGAACGTACACGGCAAGAACCCCCAGGGCGACGGCAAGAACAAGCTTCCACGCCGGGGTTTTTGCCCCAGGCGCGGGAAAGCCGACCACCGCCCCCGCAATAAAGGCCCCCAGAAGGTAGCCCAGGAGGTAGCCGCCCGTGGGCCCAAGCAGTATCGCCATGCCGGCCGTTCCCCCGGCAAAGACCGGCGCGCCGACCGCCCCCGCCGCGATAAACAGAGCCACGGCCCCGGCCCCAAGAGCCGGCCCAAGAACAAGGCCGGCAAGCAGCGTGAAAAGGTTCTGCAGCACCACGGGAACGGGCCCGACGGGAATCACGAGAAACGTTCCCGCCGAGGTCAGCGCCGCAAACAGCGCGGCAAAAACCAGCGAGGTAATCGCCTTTCTTCGTCCTTTCGCCGGGGCGGGCTCGCCGCTTTCCAGAACCCCGTTTTTTTCGTCTGCCATGCGTCTCTCCTTGTGCGCAAAATTATCGAAAAACAAGCGAGGCGTATCCCGCCCCGAAAACCGCATCCCCCTCCCCCCCTTCGGTTTTGACAATGCAGCTGCCCGCGGGATCGACGCCGGCAAAACGCCCCGAGGCAAGAACGCGGCTTTTGCCAAGGCGCGTTTTTCGATCCGGCGGCACGGCGGCGGAATCCAATGCCACAAGCGCGGCCTTGGCCCCAATCCTGTCCGCCATGGAATTCCACTCGCCGGCAAGAAGCGCGTTTCCGCCGGCGCGAGTGCAGCCGCGATCCGTAAGCTTCTTGAGCTTTCGCGCCTCGTCCATTATCGCCACAAGAAGCTCCCTGCGGGAAAGCCGCCGCCGGGCAAGCTCGGCGCAGCTTGTGGAGCCCTCCAGCGGGGCGGCGTTGTTTACGTTTACGCCTATGCCGGTCGCCAGCCAGCTTACGTGGTCCCCCTCCCCGGCAAGCTCCGCCACCAGCCCCGCGATTTTTCGGCCGCCTACGTACACGTCGTTTGGCCAGCGCGGACGGGCCGGTTTTCCGCATAGGGAACCCAAGGCGCGGGCGACCGCGATTTGGTACAGCATCAAAGGCAGCCTGTAGTCCGCCGTAGCCATGGGGGATCCTGGCACGGGACGTTCAAGAACGGTAAAGTACAGCCCGCCCTGCCCTGAAATCCAGCCCCTGCCGCACCTTCCCTTCCCTGCGCTCTGCCTTTCGGCGATTACCACCGTTCCCGAGGCGTTCCCCCGGGCGGCGCACTCCCTCGTCCTGTTCATTGTGCTGTCGGTGTCCTCGAAGTGCCGGAACAGGGGCTCGTCCTCGCCGAATTCCCACGGGAAAAGGAAATCGGTGGAACCGCCGGGATCAAGCGAATAGCCGGCTTCGGCCGGCCGTGCGCGCGTCGCGTCCACCGGATACCCGGCCTTTGCAAGCGACTGCACGCCTTTCCATACGGCGACCCTGGAAAGCCCAAGCTCGCGGGCGATTTTCCCGCCGCTTACCGGCCTTCCGTTTTCGGCGCGCAGAATCCCAAGAAGCCCCGCCTTGGTGGAAAGCGCGGAAGATGTTTTTCCGTCTGCGTTAACCGTCACAATTTGCAGGTTAACACGAAAACCCGGAACGGGTCAAGCAGCCGGCGGTGCATCCTTGATCCTCGCCTTCCCCCCGGGGCATAATGCCCTATGCTGCAAATAGGCCTGCGGGCCCACGACTACGGCACGAACGTTTCCGTCGGGGAGCTGGCGGGGATTCTGGACGGGTTCAGGCCCGCCTCCATACAGCTTGCCCTTGCAAAAGCCCTTCGCGGCGCGCCGGGTCCTGGGGGCCTGAGCCCTGGCTACGCCGCGACGGTGAGGAAAACCCTTGAGGCCAAGGGTATCTCCGTGGCGGTTCTTGGCTGCTACATAAACCCCGTGCATCCGGATCCGGCGGCAAGGGAAAGGCAGCTTTGCAGGTTCGAGGAACACCTGCGCTTTGCCCGCGACTTCGGCTGCGCCATGGTGGGAACCGAAACCGGCTCCCCAAACGGCGACTGCTCCTTCCACCCGGACACGGAAAAGCCGGAAACCTTCGACCTTTTCTGCCGCTCGCTTGAAAGGCTCGTGCTGACGGCGGAAAAATGCGGCTCCGTCGTGGCAATCGAGGCCGTGGCCGACCAGCACACTGTCCACAGCGTCGAAAAAATGGCGCTTGTGCTGCGCCGCCTTGCCTCCCCCGCGCTAAGGGTCATCTACGATCCTGTGAACCTCATTCCCAAGGCCGGGCTTGCGGAAAGCCAGGCGGAGTTCTTCGAGCGCGCCTTTGACGCTTTCGGAAACGAGATTGTTGCCATCCACGCGAAGGACTTCCGCATGGAAAACGGCAAAAAGAACGGCGCGCTGCCGGCCGGAACCGGCGGACTCGACTACAAAGCCCTGCTGAGGCTCGTTATGGAACGAAAGCCGGGCATCGACATACTGCTGGAAAACTCCTGTCCCTCCACGGGGAGGGAGGCCATGGCCTTCCTGCGCCGCGCCGCGGGTTTTTGAGGCCCGGGTTCGCCGAATAATGCCCGCAGCCGAAATCCGCGACCGGAACGCGGCCTTTTGCAAATCGGTTTCCCGTGGTACAATGGCCTGATGAGCGATCTGCCGACGGTTCTGCGGGCCCGGGTACGCAAGACCTGCGTCCGCCTGGAGGTTCGATGAAAATTGGGATAGCAACTTTTGCCTGCGACGGCGGCAGATCCGGCGTGGGGGCCTACCTCTCGCAGCTTCTTAGGCGAATCCCGCCTTCGGGCAGCCGCTTCGAGCTGTTCGGCTGGGAATACGACCGCTACGCCTTCAGCGAAGACGCGCCGGGCCTTGACTTCGTTCCACGCTGCTCGATAAGCGGAAGGTCGGCAAACGCCGTCTGGCACATGTACAGATACCCCGAGTTCGCGAAGGAGCGGATGTACAAGGCCTGTTTTTTCCCCGCCGCACACAAACAGCCGCCGTACAAGTCCCCCTGCCCCACCATCGGCGTGGTGCACGACATGGCTACCTACTGGGGGACAAGGCGCACAAGGGAACACCTTGGGGCGGTTCTCCGCACGGTGTTCCCAAACTCGCTTAGGCGGCTGGACAGAATAATCGCGGTAAGCGAGTGGGTCAAGCGGGAGCTCGTGGAGCTTGTGCGCGTAAAGGAAAACCGCATCGAGGTGGTGCCGAACGGGGTGGACCACTCGGCCTTCTACCCGCGCCCCCACGCGGACGAGTCCGAGCTTTTGGTGCAGCCCTTCAGCTTCCGCCGCCCGTACATCCTCTACGCGTCCAGAATCGACCACCCGATAAAAAACCACATCCGGCTTATCAAGGCGTTCGACATCTTCAAGGACCGGACGGGCCTCCCGCACCGGCTGGTGTTCGCCGGCAGGGACAGCACAAACGCCGACAAGGTAAAGGCGGCGGCGGCAAAGGCCAGGCGCAAAAACGACGTTTTTTTCACCGGCCACTTCCCGGTAAAGTCCCTGCCTGAGCTGTACGCCGGCGCGGATTTCACGGTGGTGCCCTCGATGTACGAGGGTTTCGGCATGGGGGTAATGGAGGCGATGGCCTCCGGAATCCCGGTGGCGTGCGCAAGGGCCGGGTCGCTGCCGGAAAACGCCGGCCACGCCGCGCTTTACTTCGACCCCAAGGATCCCGAGGACATGGCCGACCGCATGGTAAACCTGGCCTGCGACCGCGAGCTGCACGAAAGGTGCGGCAGGCTGGGCCTGGAACACTCCGCGAACTTTTCCTGGGACAGGTGCGCCGAGCGCACCCTTGCGATTATCGACGAGACGGCCGGAAGCGCCCGCTGAGGCGGTAACGTCGCCGCCCTGCGAGCTTATCCCCTTAGCGGACGGTCAATCCGAGGCGGTTTTTTCGTCTATCGCGGCGAGCAGTTGCTCGATTTGAATCATTACGTAATCCTGAAACCTTGTCGGCAGTTCGTTGAAGAGGCCGGTAAGCCGCTGCAGCTTTTCCGCAGGCGTGGTAAAAAACATGCCTCCCGTGCCGTCCTTTAGCCAGGCCTCGCTCACCCCGAAAGTCAGCGAAATGAGGTGGATTATTCTGTCGTTGACCCTGCGTTTACCCGTTTCAAATTCCGCGATGTAGCCGTTGCTGATGTAAATTGCCTTGGCAAACTCCATCTGGGACATTTTGAGGGCGGCTCTGAGTTCCTTTACCCGCTCATTGACGGTCATAAAACAACTATACCCAAACGATACTCACTTAGCAAGGCGGATTTTCACTAAGTGAGTGGCTATATCGGATATCCGCTTGACTGCACTCACATTGTGAGATAAAATACCAGTATACAGAGGTAATTGTGACCAAAGACGAAAAACTGGGCAAGGTTGTGCAGGATTTCTCAAAGCTCACCGAGGAAAAGCAGGATCTCATCCTCGGTATTTTGCAGGCGCTGGTGTTCGCCGGCGATGCGCGGGAAGAAACCGCCCCCGCCGAAACCTGTCCCAAGGAGACGGACGAGAACACCCAAGTATAGCGCCGCGTTTTCCGGTTCCAGGATATCGGGCGGGAGCCGTCCCGCCTTTGCATATCCCTGCCCCTTCGGGCAGGCAACCCACTGATTCCCGCCAAATTAAGGATAGCGGGCATCGCAAAAGGAGTTTTTTGTGAAAAAACAAAAACATTCGTTCCGTTCTCTGAAGGTGGTAGCCGTATCGGCCGTTGCCATTGCCGTTCTTGCCTTGACGGGCTGCCCCAACGGCAACGACTCTGGAGCCGGCCCGGGCCCCGGTCAAGGCCCTGGACAGGGCCCTGGGCAAACGGTTCAGGCGGTGCCGATAACCGTAACCATTACGGGTATACCTTCCGGGTATCAAAGCTCGTGGGGGGAGTTGTCGTTGCGGCACCCGGAGACCGGAAGCGGTGCCGGCTGGGATGAGGTGCAAATAGAAGGCGCTTCGGCTGCTTTTGCCTTTACCGCCGTTCCCGGGGCTTACAGTCTCCGGTTGTGGCTTAGAGATTCCGAGTATTTTATAGCCTCAAAAAACATTGCGGCGGGAGCCAACACCGTGCCGTTTTCCGCCTTCACAGCTCTTGAGGAAGTCTCCATAACCGTTACCGGAATACCCAATCGGTATATCGGCGATATTGAAGGGGAGATGGTCTTGATGCACCCCGGAACTTTTAATCAGATGAGCGGTGAGTGGTCATGGATATCAAGCTCTTCGGCTGCTTTTCACATGCGCGCCATACCGGGGGCTTATGACGTTCATTTGCGTTTTTGGTATGACAATGATTGGAGCCTATTAGGAGCCTATTCCGCGCCGGCGGTAAACGTTGCCGCAGGAGCCAACACAATACCGTTTTCCGATTTCGCCGTTGTGGAGCCAATAACGATAACCGTAACGGGGATTCCCAATCGGTATATCGATGCGACAGTATTTTTGGGCTTGCATACCCCCGGGTTTATTAATTGGATCGTCGAGAATCGGGGATCAGTAGAAAGCTCTTCAGTGACTTTTACGTTGTTTGTCATGCCTGGGATGTATGATGTCTCTTTGGATTTTGAGGGACTTGAAGATAGTTGGCCGTTCTATTTTGTGGCACGAAGAAATATCGCCGCAGGAGCCAATACAATACCGTTTTCCGCCTTCTCCAGGGTGCCCCAAATGACCATAACCGTTACGGGAATACCCGGCCGGTATGTCGGCAACGGAAACTGGGTGGATGTGGGTATATCGCTAACATCTCCGGGGACGGATAATTTGGTTGCCGGTCGCTGGACACCCTCAAGAGGTTCTTCGGTAACAATCGCTTTGATGGACGAGAACGTTTTCTGGCCGTTTAATAGGCCCGGGACTTATGACGTTAATTTGACGTTTGAATGGTCTGAAGACTGGTCACAATATTTCGCACCATCAAGAAACCTCACCGCCGGAAACACCAACATACCGTTCGGCGCCTTCACCGCAATGGAAAACGACGACAGGGCCGCCACCCGCATCGGAAACCGGGAACCCTCGGAACGGACGACGCGTGGCGGTTCCCACACAAGGGCAAACCCGCCAAGAACGCCGCGCTAACGGCGTAAAGCAAACACCGCATCCAAAAGGGGCCGCCGTAAAAGGCGGCCCCTTTTTGGTTTTCCCGCCATGGCAGACAAATACTTGACCGCCAAGCCACAATAGGCTATCCTTATGTTATGCATCGTTATTGAAACACGATTATTATAATCGTGTTTCAATAGTGGGGAGGAGGCAGGGCATGTTTTTTGGTAGAAAAAAAGAACTGGAAACACTGGAAAAGCTGTATAAAAAACGCGGATTTGAACTGGTGGTTTTATATGGTCGTCGCCGAATAGGAAAAACCACTCTGATTTCGCACTTTATCAAAGAGAAGCCGGCGATTTTTTTCTCCGCGCAGGAAGCAAACGACAAAATAAACCTCCAGATGTTCTCCGGGTTGCTGTATCGGTTTTTTGGATTGGCAAAAACGGGCTTGCCCGCTTTTGCGGACTGGAACAGCGCGTTTTTGTTTCTTGCCGAAAAAACCCGAAACAAACGCCTAGTTTTGGTGTTTGACGAATTTCCTTATGCAGTCGCGGCGAACAAGGGGCTTAAATCGGTTCTGCAAAATGCCATCGATCATAAATTCAAACAATCAAACCTGTTTGTGATTCTTTCCGGCAGTCAGATTGGTTTTATGGAAAATGAAGTTATGGGCAGCAAAAGCCCACTGTTTGGAAGACGCACGGCCCAAATGAAGCTTAGCGGTTTTGACTATTTCGACGCGGCGGGTATGCTTTCCAAATATAGCAACGAAGACAAAATCAGGCTTTATTCCTGCATCGGCGGTACGCCTTATTATCTCTCGCGAATAGACAAAAAGTTAAGCTTCGAGAAAAACCTGGCAACGCTTTTTTTTGACCCCTCCGGTTATTTATACGAGGAACCGCTGATGTTGCTCAAACAGGAGCTGCGTGAAGGAGCAATGTATCATTCGATTATTTCAGCCATTGCTCTTGGGGCAACAAAGCTGAACGAAATCGCCTCAAAAATAGGAGAGGAATGTTCAAAAACGATAAAGTATCTGGACACGCTGATAAACCTTAACATTTTGCACAAGGAATTTCCTTTCGGGGAGAACCCCGAGAAAAGCAGGAAGGGTATTTACCGCATCAGGGATAATTGTTACCGTTTTTGGTACCGCTACGTATTCATGAACAAAACCGTTATTGAACAGGGCACGGGGCCTTCCCTTTTTAAATCGTTTTTGCCGGAACTTAACAGTTACATCGGCGGTCCGTTTGAAGATATATGTATGCAGTACATGGTGCGAATGAACAACCACATGGAACTGCCCTTTGTTTTTACCCAATCTGGCAGATGGTGGGGGCCGAATGCGGAAATTGACATGGTGTTTTCCGACACAAACCTAAAACAATTTATTTTTGCCGAATGCAAATGGCGTAACGATCCGAAAGATACGGCCGCACTGGAAAGCCTTGCTGAGAAGTCCAAGTTATTGAAACACGATTATAATAATCGTGTTTCAATAACGAGCGATACTTTTTTCTACCTGTTTTCAAAGAGGCCTTTTTCCAAATCCTGTGAATCTCTGGCGAAGCAAATGGGAAACGTAAAACTAATCACACCGAAGAACCTTTTCCGCATACCTACATTTTAATGGCGGGCAAGTCCCAAACGCCTAAAACACCTCCGCAAACAGGCGCGTATTCAAAAATCCTTACGCTGGCTTCCAGCATAGGCGCCACAATATGTTCTCCTTCCAGTTTGCCAGCTTATCAAGCCGCTGCGCGCGTCAATGGTGCAACCGTCTTTAAGCCTGTTTTTTCTGTGTAGCTAGGATCCGTAGGATTTAAGTATCCCCTCGGCTATCGTCCGCTTGGACGAGCGCAGATCCATGGCCTGCTTCTCTATGAGCCTGTGCGCCTCAGGTTCGCTCAAGTTCAAGCGGGCCGTCAGAACGTGTTTCGCCCTGTCCACTATGCGTATCTCTTCGATCTTTTTTTTCAGGCGCGTGTTTTCCTCCTCCACGCGCCGTATTCTGTTCCGCGCGGATTTGGCCAGCGAAAGCGCGGACCAAAACACGGCATTGTCCACCGGCCTTGAAACCGTAAGAACGCCGTCGGCTTCACAGGCGGCGGACACAGCGCCAAAGCTTTCGCTTTTGACGACAAGAATCGCCTGCGACGCGCCTTTGGAAACAACGTCCCGGCAAAAGCTCTCGCCCGATTCGTCCCTCAAGGGCGCGTTTACCACCACAAGATCAAAGTCGCGCTCCAGAAGCATCCGCCGCGCCTCCGCCGCGGACTCCAGCACGACGATCTGCTTTACTGAAGCCGCGCGCAGCAGTTCCGCATACGGCTCCGCGGCGCGTGTCGCATTGCCCTGCGCCGGGTTCTTGCCCGTGCCTGAAATTATCAAAACCGTTTCCATACTGTGCGCCTTATGCCTGACTGCTTAAACGAAGCAAAAATAGCGATCCCGGTAGAAACCCGCCTTGTCCTTGCTGGCGGCAAAATCGGCGAGCTCGGCTTGCTTGAACGACACGTATTTGGCGAGCAGCTCCTCGCCGACAACATCCTTAACAAATTCGCTGTTGCCGGCAAGCCCGAGGGCCTCTTCCAGGCTACCTGGCAGGGCGGCAAGCGTTTTGGTAACGTCTGTGTCCGCGTTGTACAAATCCGCGTCAACGGCAGGGGGCAGAGCCGCGCCGCTTTCCATTCCGTCAAGCCCCGCGGCAATTATCAATGCGAATGCCAAGTACGGGTTAATCGACGGATCCGGCGAGCGCAGCTCCATCCTGACATTGTCGCCAGTCGCCGCCGGAATCCTTATAAGCTGCGAACGGTTTTGGTGCGACCAAGACACGTATTTGGGTGCCTCGAATTCGCCAAGGCGGTCGTAGGAGTTGGCAAGCGGGTTCAGAAACAGTGTCGTTTCCCGCGCCTTGGCGAGTATCCCGGCTATAAAGCTTGCGGCAACGCTTGCTTTCCCACTGTCAATATCGTTAAAGATGTTGCTCCCGTTCTGCGACAGCGAAAGGTTTACGTGCATTCCACTGCCCGGGGCGTTGGCTATTGGCTTGGGCATGAACGACGCAAAAAGACCGTTACGTGCGGCGATTGCCTTGACAAGGGTCTTAAACGTAAGAAGATTGTCCGCACAGGAAAGGGCATCGCTGAACTTGAAGTCTATCTCGTTCTGCCCGGGCCCCTGCTCGTGATGCGAGCTTTCCGGCTTAATCCCCATTTCCTCCAAGGTCAGGCATATCTCGCGGCGAATGTCATTGCCCTTGTCCAGCGGCAAAATATCGAGGTATCCGCCCTTGTCAAAAGTTGCATCCGTCGGCTCGCCGTCGTCGTCGGTCTTGAAAAGGTAGAACTCGCATTCCGCGCCGATTTTGCAGACGTATCCCTTTTCCTGGCACCGTGCTGCAACACGTTTCAGCACTAGGCGGCTATCGCCGGAGAACGGCGTGCCGTTCGGGTTTTTTATCTCGCAGTAAAACCGCGCAACCCGGCCCGGCCCCGGTCGCCATGGAAGCACCGTCAGCGTAACCGGATCTGGAAAAAGCAAAAGGTCGGATTGCGTTACATCGCGGAACCCCCGAATCGCGTGCGCGTCAAAGGAAACGCCGTTTTCAAACGCGGACTGCAGCTCGTCCGCCATTATCGCGATGTCTTTTTGAACCCCGAACAAATCGCAGAAGCTTAGCCGAACGAACTTAACGTCATTTTCCCTGACAAAATCCAGAACCTCGCCAACCGTGCCGTTCATGCAAATCTCCTATTCAACCGTAACGCTTTTCGCCAGATTTCGCGGCTTATCTATGTCCAGCCCCTTGTTCGCCGCCACGTAATAGCTAAAAAGCTGCAAGACGATTACCGACAATGACGGCGAAAACAATTCATTGCCCGCAGGCAAACCTATAAACGATATTTTATCGTTTGCGGCATCGGCAGGGCAGTTTCCGATAACCAGAACTTTCGCCCCCCGGCTTACCACCTGTTCAACGTTGCTCATTATTTTACCGTAAAGGCGTTCGCAATTGGAAATCGCAACGACCAGCGTGTCATCTTCGATAAGGGAAATGGTGCCGTGCTTTAGCTCTCCGCCCGCGTATGCCTCGGAATGGATGTAGGATATTTCCTTTAGCTTGAGCGAGCCTTCCAGCGCGATGGCATAGTCGATATTCCTGCCAATGAAAAAAATGCTTTTGTAACCGACACACCGGGAAGCGTACTTCTGAATCGAATCCACCTGTTCCAGTATTTCCGCCGCCTTGTCCGGCAGCGCGGCGATCTCCGACAGAAGTTCCCGTTCTTTTTCCCCGGATAGCTTTCCCAGTTTAACGGCAAAGCGTATGGCAAGCATATACAGCAACGCAAGCTGCGCGGAAAAGGCCTTGGTTGTCGCAACTGCGATCTCCGGGCCGGCGGCGGTATATATGCAGAAGTCCGCTTCCTTGGCAATAGCACTGCCAATCACGTTGACGATTGACAGCGTTACCGCGCCCTTTGACTTCGCCTCGCGCATTGCGGCAATGGTGTCCGCGGTTTCGCCCGACTGGCTTATCAGAACCACCAGCGTTCGATCGTCGATGTTAGGATCCTTGTAACGGAATTCGCTGGCAAGCTCCACCTCCACCGATATTCCGCACAGACGCTCGAAAACGTATTTCGCGACAAACCCGGCATTGTACGCCGAACCGCAGGCGGTTATAACGATTTTTGCAAAACCCGAAACGTCAAGGCCGTCGATAACGTTTTTGTTTTCGCCGCCCTCGCCGATAACGGATTGTA
>Ga0209755_10005542_pt1 | contig 14315 bp, 5 predicted proteins | sample TergutCo191P1_FD_187301 | JGI IMG/M metagenome (GOLD analysis project Ga0209755, IMG submission 187301) | Cornitermes sp. P1 segment gut microbial communities from Petit-Saut dam, French Guiana - Co191P1 (SPAdes) (version 2) | ecosystem: Host-associated > Arthropoda: Insects > Digestive system >... | reverse complement strand
AAATTCTGCACTCATAATGCACTGAATGACCAATGTGAAAGAGACATATGCTCAACAAGCAAGAATTATCGATCACTATAAAAACACCAAGGAGAAACTGTTCCACTGGAGTTCTGCAGGTTCACATATACAAGGAATTGATTGCTGTTGTGAGTTGTGTCTGTGAAAAGTTAGAAATTTGTGTTACCAAGAGTTTGACCCACTGCTGTTTTAAAGTTCTCAGAACATAGAGTCATTTCCACATATGTTTACATGGAGTTGAGTGACACTGTTATCAAAACTGGGGAATTTATCACTGGTGAATAAAATGTGATTAATAGGATAAATCATTAGAGTTGCAAGATTCTTTATTAAACAACACATCATTTATTGTATATGGAGGGGTGCAAATTAAAATAACTGCATGACTAATTCTGTCCTGAGAGAATCTGAATTACAAAAAGGATGTCATTAGACATTTGCTTGAACGAGTGTACATCCTCACAACCTGTTTCTCAGACAGGCTGTTTAACATTACCTTCTTTGTGCTTTGTAGGTCGTCAAGTGATTGCTTTAAAAGAAGTGGCCCCCTACAAAATTTTGGATACATTTTCTTATTAACCTCATCCAAACTGACAAGAATGGCTATCAAACTGAAAAGCCTGTGTGGTTTGTTGTTTTTGTTGTCAACACATCAGAACCACTCAGATGTATGATGATGCAGTAGGTGTAAGACGTGTGTTAACCTAAATGATATCCTCAATAGATTCATTAGGAAAGGCGGTGCACATATATTGAATATACAAGCCACAGAGTTTGGGAGCTGTATGTCTGATTCTGGGCTTGGGTATTTTTCTCCTCTGTAACATTTTATTGATTGTTTATTCTTAAGAGTAATCCTCCCTGATGTGCGTATTAAACAAATATTTATTTCACAGAATACAGTCATGCACAACACCAAAGTGCAACTCTGCAAGGCTACTAGATTTGGCTTAATATAAGCTATCAGGCCTCTTCTTTAATTAATTATTCATTAATTAGTAGTTAATTAACAGATGGTTTTACTGCGTATAAACATTAATAAGTAAAAAGCTTAATAGGAAGTACCTCACGTATGTCTGATATTTTTAGAATACCTCAAAGAACACAACAAACATGTATACCACAAGTTTAATAGGAAATTCTTCTTTTCTGTTGGTTGATTTACATGTTTCAAAATGAACACAACCAACATGTGTCCCATACATGATTTTAAGGCCTATTTATAATTTTTCACATACTTTTTTACATATGTATATATATACTCCTATAATATTTGTTTATACTTTGTCTAAATATCTTTTGCGCGCTATTTTCTTTTTGTCAGTTTTATAATGTGTATCCTAAAGAATGAAATCTCATTCCTAATTGGAGTTAAGTTTTGACTAATAATGGTTCTCAAAAAGAAGGGGCCTGATGATAGATGAGGCCTATATTAAGCCAAAACTAGTAGTCTAATTGAGTTGCACTTTGGTGTTGGTATGATTGTATTCTGTGAAATAAATATTTTGTAGTTCATTATTTACTGGTTTTGGTTTGTGGGAGGAGGGAGAAAGGATCATAGTGACAGCAGCAGCAGAACATTTTAACATCTAGAACTATAATTTGTTTCATAGTGTAATTGATTAAAAATCCAACAGAGTACACATTAAAATAATTCAGGTACAAACTGGTCCCCCATGTGACAATGCAAAAATACAAAATTGTTTCATAGTGTTGAATTTCGTAGGGTATAGTCATGGAAGAGAAGAGAACAAAGTAAACTGTGTTGTACCTACAGAGGTGTTGTACTAATAATCATTATTTATGTAGGAATGACAGTGTCATTCTATCTGGCAGTGAAGTGTACAAGCATAAATTATGTTAAATTTGTTTGTATTTGCTAATGCTGAACCAGTCTGGATTGGTAGCGTGTCAATGTAATTAACAATTTTGTTTGTTTGTTTGTTTGTGCATGTGTGCAGAGTCTCTTCTAACTTTGTATGTAGCATCAGTGGATGGGAGTTTAAGTAATAATCTTCAAAATGACGATGTCTCAAATCTGTTAATGTTATTTTATGTGTATTGTCTTATACTGGAAGATGTATTTCAAAGCAGGCAAAATGGCTGAAATAATAAATAATATTATGATACTACTTTGATCTCATTCTGCATTATGAGTATGATTTAGATTACAGAAGTGATTAACTGTTATTGCCACATGATCAATAAGGGCTCCTTTGAACTGGAGACTGAATACTCTTCATTTTGTTAGGAGATTATATCAGGAAGGAACTCATCATATATTTATAATTACAATGAAACTCAAATGTTAACCTGAAACACACATTGCAGCATCACGTTTACTTCCACCAGCTTGTATTTATGTGAATATTAAATTAATGTTACTGTCTCTTGTTTTAATTGAAAGGGGATCATATTGTATTTGTTACTGAATAATAATTCATACAAAAGAAAAAGCAAATATTCGTGGTTTCTAGGGAAATAGGATCTTGTGACTGTGTTGTGTTTTGAGACTTCCATACCTTTATTTATTTATTTTGTTGCATTTTAAAGAAATGGGTAGGGTATGGACTGAGTCAACTGACTCAGTACCTGGCCTATGGGTGGACTGTTTGTTACTCAAGAGTGAACCATTAAATTCCATGAAAGGCAGGGAAATACGCATAGCTTACATAAGAGCATTGTATTCAGAACTTTGTTTGTGTTCCTTTGAATTAAACATTCAATTTTTGAACGGATTCAGGTCTTCTGTGATGTGACACTGTGTTATTGGCTGAGTGGTTCCTGACATTTTGAAGGAATATAGTGCTTTCCTCTTGTAGAACAACAACAACAAACCCTATGTGGGTAGCAGGTTAGAACACTCCTACCATGGCTCTGCCGGTCGTAAGAGGTGATCAAAGGCCGTTCTACCTATCGCACAGGGCACCTGTGATAGATGGAGTTAAATAAAGAATGGGAAGTAGAGGCGCTGCCTGGGGTTTGCCAGGGTGTGCCTGGGGCCGACAATGTATTCGTGACACCAGTGGCTGTTGAGGAGGTTGGCTTCTGTCATTCAACAAGCAACAGACCAATATGAACATTGGGATGTGAGGAACCAAGAAGAGGCAGATGAACAACATGCCACTTTATCTACTAGCTTGTCACTCGCACGGACTGCTCACAGAAGAGATCACAATGCACATATTAAATGGTCCCACAAAATGAACATTGAGGCAGTGTTCACATACTACTATGTTAACTGGTGCAAAGACAACCCACAACTAGGATGGAGACACTCTTTTCTAGCTGAATATACCAAGACGCATCCAGACCTAAAGGATACATTCCTTTAAAACTAAATGATTAAAGTGTGGAAGATGATGTAACAATAACACAAGAAGATTTGAACACTTGAAAACAGAATCCTTATATAGAAAATTCCCAAACCCTCTATAGGAAAATCACATGGACAAAGAATCCTCCCTAATATGGCTTTCCACAGGCTCTGTCTGTCCTGAGATGGAAGGTTTTGCAGTCGCCTTCTATGACAGGGTTGTCAAAAACAGAAATTATCAGAAGCACTGCTAAGGAGTGGAAGTGATTGACAGATGCAGAAAATATGGTACAGTAGGTGAAACAATTGAATACTAATAGCTGGGTGCTCATCACTTTCTGAATCCTCATATCTCGGGGATACACAAACAACTGGCAAAAATAGTTCACCAACAGATTGCCATGAAGTATAAGCTACTTGATAGAAATACTCTGCTCAGCTAACATGCTTTCATGTTGGGACAGGTCTATAATAACTGATAAAATGGTAGATTTCAACAGGTGTGATACAGTGCTCACAGAGAATAAAACAGCACTGATAATAGATATAGCATTTCCCTTGAATCACAACCTTTCCAAAACTGGGGCAGAGAAAATTACAAATATGAAAACTTAGCCCTGGAAATCAAAAATATCTGGAAGCTTAAGCATGCATCTATATACCCCTTAGTCATCTCAGTGGAAGGAGTGGTCACCAAGAAAATCTAATATATCTACAGAATATAGGTTTAACCAAAAACATCTTAAAAGTGGGGCAAAAAGTAGTACTATTACAAATGTGTCTCACAGTATGCAAATTCCTAGGACATACCCCTTGACCTTACGGGATAGGATGAATTTCCCACACCTGACTGAGCCTAATCCCACCCAAAATCTGGGAAAGATGAAGGTTTCCCACCAGACAGATGTTGAGAAGTGTGATTAAGATGATGATGATGATGATAATGATTCTTGGGCTGCCTGACATCAAGAACCACTCTCCCAGTGACACAGAGGCATGTCCTGGAAGACCTGAATGCTTACAATTAGAACTTTAGTTTCCAAATGTTATTTAACAAGACACACAGAATAAAACAGATTTTCATATCCTTTAGAACTATTATCACAAATTTCTTCATTTAAACTTGAAAAAGCACAAGTCTTTGTTTAATTCTAATAAATGCTTTCATGAAATCCATTATACCCAGGATTTGCAACTGAACCAAATTTGAAATAAAAATTATGATCTTCAAACAGACAAGGGGAGAATATGGGAGAGAAAGCATTTTATAATCAATATAAATCCCTTTGCGTATGAGTCTTGATGTTACTCTTGCAACCCTCTTAACCTTTAGACACCTAATGTCAACTATAGTTGACATACCGCACCGCTAACCTTCGAAGTTGCATTTTATATATTTATTCAACAAATATAGGTACTGAATATTTTAAACATGGTATATATGCTCCATTTTTTCCTTTTCAAAATGCAGTTTGTTTCATAATTCTAACTTGTTTGGTTCCTGTGTTATTCACATTTTGTATACAGGTGTGCTAAAATTAAAAAAATAATTCTGGCGCGAAAAGGTTAATACAGGTTTTTGAACCTTTATTGAGCCCTAACATTAATGTTGTTAGTTTCTCTGTTATAAGGTATATGTTCTGTTGTTGTATGGCAACTTTCAATGTATGTGCAACCATGGCCAGTGCAAGGACAGGGCAGGTAGGTCAATAACCACTGGCCTGTCACACATGACACAGACTTTTTTTCTGTGGAAACATAAAACTGAAAAGGAGCATATTCCCTTATCATTTGAAATTCATACTAAGCTTATGTAATGTGTTTGGGCCCATAATGGCAGGTCAAATCATGTATAGAATTGTGCAAGACTGAATATCATGGGAATTTGTACCATACTAATTTGTTTGATATGTACAGTGTTCAATGCTGTTGGAGCTGACTTGCCAATGGAGCAGTTCAGGTTTAAATGATGCTGTATATTGTATACATGAAAATTGTAAAGAGAGGAAATCTAATGAAATCTAACCTGACCAAAACCTGAAGTGATACATGTCAGTATTGATACTGCTATATAAAATCTGTCTCCTCCTCCTCCTTTTCCTTACTCCTCCTCATATTTTTCTTCTTCTTCTTCTTCTTCTTCTCCTCCTCCTCAAGCACTGCAGTCTGTTGTGGACCTTGGCTTCCACTACAATCTTTCTCCGTTCCTGATAGCCTCTGGCCACTGCCTGCCTGTTTTTGTTCCCACTATATTTTAAGTCCTCTTCATCCTCATCACTCCATCATTTGTGTGGTCATCCTCTTTTCCTTGTTCCTTCCATTGTAGCTGATGCAATTTATTTTGGCATTCTTTCAACATGACCATACCATCTGAGTAAGAGGGATTTTGTAAATCTTATGATAACTTCCCCTTTTAATATGTCCTTTATCTCCTTGTTTGTTCTTATTCTCCAACCTTCTCCTTCTGTTATGGATCCTATTTTCCTTACAATCTTCCTTAGATTTCCAGAGTGCATTTGTTTCTTCCATGGCCATAGTCCAGGCTTCTGACCCATAAATCAGTATAGGTCATATTAGGGTTTCCTATAGTTTTAATTTTTTGGGATGGGAGTTTGTTCCTGAAGAGTGTAATGTATGCTACATATGCACAGTTTGCTGTCATAATTTGAGTGGTCTGTCGACATTTTGTTTTTGTTCACAACTGATGTGAAATATGTAAAGCTTTTTATGCCTTCAAATTTAAAATCACCTATTTTCATATTTTGGAGATATATTCTTGCTTGTGTGGAGAAGTTTTTGGGTACTTGGTTTTATTTTCACTGATTCATAATCCAATATTTCTGCCTTCATTGTCCAGTACTAGTAATACTTCTTTTACAGCTGTAAAACCTTTGAAGGCTGTTGTGTAATTTTTCATGGAAGGAGATCCAGAATGGCTGTCTAATGACCCATGTTATTATTAATCAACCCCTACAGTTGCTGTTCTCAAGGACTTATGTGTGACTGCTTGTTTTTCTGTTGCATACAACAGAGGGATGTAAACCATGCCTACAGTTCATTTATAAAGAATGAGAAATGCACATCCGATATATTTAGCTTTTTTTTACTCCTACAGTTTTGATGGAACTCTGCCATCTTCAGGGCATCTATACAACAATATTTAAAATCCACTAAAATATAATAGGTTACAATAGCAGTAATACATATTGTAGTGTTTCTGGAGCTAAATTCAAAAGTGTAAGGTCTCATAAACTGTCGTAGATATTCCACCTGCATGTTATAACACAGTAGAACAGTAATACTTGTTATATCATACTAATTTCTGCAGTTAAATTAACAAGACAGGCAGTGCATGTATAATGTAACATTTAGGCATGTTCGTGCAACCATTATTGCAGTGCAAGAGCTATGAGTATTACACAACCTGAGCTTGTGTATTTATAGCCTTAGGTAACCAGCATGCAATGTGCATGCGCGATATTATCTGTGGCCTGCCTGGCTCTACGATATTTTTCCACATTATCTCGTAAACGTCACAATTTTAGTAAAACAGTTACTGAAAACAAAATATGTGTTTTAATTTTCTCTACAATTTTTATCTGAAACATTTCTCATTATAAGAAGAAAGAGCGAGATATGATAAAAAATGTATATTGGTCTTCATGTAAAGTACCCTTTATTCTTGTCTGATTTTAATGAAACTCGAATTTTCTAAACAGATTTTTGAAAAATACTCAATTATCAAATTTAATGAAAATTTGTCCAGTTGGAGCCATGTTGTTCCATGTGGATGACGGACAGACATGACAAAGCTAATGGTTGCTTGTCGCAATTTTGTGAATGCGCCTAAAAATGCAAGATCTTGCGTATGGTTAAAATGGTAGTCATAGTTTTAATCATTGTATACAAATATCTAATCTCATTCTTCATACATTATGGATCTTGTTCCTGAATTATGGTATTGTGTGCTCTGTATATGTGATAACTTATTACTTTTCTGTCTGTGGTGGGAATTGAATTCACGTCATCCAGCTGACTGTCTGTCAGTGATGATGAGTGTCCTGATTACACTTATTATGAATGAAGTACTGTAAACTGTCTGCAGCATATGAACTAACCTCACAAAACCTACAAGGACTTTTAAATGTTATTCTGACAGTGTGGCATTCCGTATGGAGCCACGGCAGTGTAGTTGGGGTGACTACGCTACAGATTGGTTCAATTGCTGACAGATGCAGGAGATGTTCCTCTGCTCCAAGACAACTGGACTGCCTCTGGGTCCACCCAACCTCCTATTCAGTGGTACCAGGGGTTCTGTGGTGTAGAAGTATACGTCTGTTCCACCTATATTCCTTTGTGGCATTGATACGGACAACTGCATATTTGTATGTGCATGTGGGAGCTGGGATAGTGCAGTTGGTGCAGTGACTGGGCTAATGGCTGGACGATACAGGGTGTGAATCCTGGCAAGGCTAAGAGACTTTTCTCTTCTCCAAAACGCCTATACCAGCTCTGGGGCCCACCAAGCCTGGTATTCAATGAGTACCGGGGTTCTTTCCTGGGATTACAGCTGCGGGAGCATGAAGTTGATCATTCACCTCCATCTATACTGAGGTTAGGAATGAGTGGAATGCTACCTTTTCTCACCTGTACACTTTCATGGTGTGGACAGGTACAACATTACTTTTTTTATATGTGTGTATTGTAGAAACGTTTTATTTGGCATGCACCCAAAATACAGGTTTAGAGGAATGCTGAATGGGCTGGTCTTCTCAGCTGACATAAATTAATCTTGGTAAAAAATAACAAAACCATGAACTTCTGAGGCCTCAGTTATCTAGGTTTTGAAACACATACAGACCCTTCAAATCATACCCAACTAAGTTTGTAACCATGTAAGCTATACTTTTTTAGGTGGCATTCAAAACACTAGCACCACCACCGTCAGCCCCTGCACTATCACCAACACCAGTAGCAGTTGCGACCTTTCCCCGAAGTTTTTTTTTTTTTCATGGCTCAACAGTGTAGTGGGCCAAGGCTTCCTCTGTAAGGTTCGTTGATCATACTCGAGACACACAACACCTGGTAGAATGAGTGATCAGGCTGCCGCAAAGACCTCTCCTTGACACCACACAGCACTCCCAAGACACAAACATTCATGCCTCCGGTGGGATTCAAACCTACAATCCCAACGAGAGAACGCCCATAGACTGCATGGCCACTGTTTCTGCAAATAACACCTCTTAAAAATCATACAAAGCAGCAGTGGGTAAAAAATTTTGCTGCCAACCTCGTAGAATGAATGTGGCATGGACAAGAATGTAAGTACAGAGATCTCATCAATCCTGACTAAGTGGTGTGATTCTTAAATGGTGCTACCAAACATTTCTTAAATGAATAGTACAGGTAGCAGTAACCAGATTTTATACTTCAAGACCATATATTCTGCCCAGTCATTTCCTGGAGTCCATCATAACAAAACTATAATCCATGGTTGAACTGTGTTGTAATTTATTTTTCTTGACAATGGGTAAGTAATGCTTTATCACTAGAGCTATTGCAGTTTGCAAGGCGCCTTAAATTTCTGGTCTTTCTGTGTAATGTCATCTATAAGCAAAGATATCACGATAACTTATGAACACTGTTTGTTTGCCAAAGCCCTTGTTAAACACAATATTGAATTACACATGATTTCACTCAGTATGAAAATAACTGTGATGATTAACCATAAAAATGACACTTTACAACCAATGGTAGGTAATGTACACTGATGGTTCATTAATGTATTTATCACTCTACCACATATTGAGTCCATGGCCTACTTCTTTACTATCCATTGTCGTGTTCTACGCCAATCTTGTGCCTATATCCCCTTGTAGTCTGTTCCCTTTGTGTGAAGACGTGTAATCCTGAAGGGTACACTGGCACTCAGCCGGTCACTCCCCTCCGTGTTCAGATATTAATTTAATCTAGCTTCAAATTTTATTTACGTCTATACACTGAGTGCAGCTGATACGTGTTGAGCATGTCCTGTGATTGACATGAATGAATATGTCTGATGAGTTAAAGGGAAGAACATTGTCATCACTTTGTACTTGGTCACTTGAAATGTACCTTACCTTGGTTTTTACAGGTATGGTGTTTATGTGGAGTACCCTATTTTTTAAACTTTTGTTTATATTGTTTCTAATCTTAATTTGTAGACATGTTTTCAAAATACAGTTATTATATAAGTGTCTATATAAATAAATATATATATTAAATAAATATATATTTATTTATTTTATGAGGTTCATGAATGTTAGTAACTAAATATGTCGAATTTTTTGGGATAAATTTCATCATGTTATGTTGGTGTACAAGGGCAGAATCAGATGGATGCAACTTTACCATACAGTAAAATGCCTTCAATCCAACACCCATGGGACTGGAGAGGTACTGGATTATCAAATATTCCACAGTATCAGACAGTACCTATACTGGCATAAGTTTTTACAGGTGATTTTTTGTTATTGCTCATATATGTATAATAGATAGTTGATGATCTAATTTTGTATGCTGCCATAATCACAATATGTCTCTCACCACTTTCAAGTCTCCTAATTATTACAAGCTTTTGAAGCAATCATCATAAAAGTTATGTTTCCTCTTGCAGCAGGATTTTCTTTACTCATCTTTGAAACTTCTTAAGCCATTACAATAGCTCGATGGGCTCAAGAAAATCCACATAACAAAAACCAAACTCATGGAATCACTACGCCTACTGGATGTTATTGCTGCCAAAACTTCGGGACTTGGGACCATTATATTTCTTGTGCTGAAGTGTCAGGATTTATGGATAAAAAACACTTTTGATTATATAGATTTCTTATTATCACATTATTTAAAAAGTATCCATACTACAAAAATGTTTAGGGATGTCAAATGATACAGCATTCTGTACCTAATTTATTTTAATTGCTTTGGAAGTGTTTCAGTTACTAAAGTGTGTACTGAAATTCGGTCTTATACACTGTATATTGGCTGTGTCTTACAAGTTATTATGCTGAAGTTCCAGTTACAATGAAAGTTGCTCTTGTAACAACTTTTGAAATTTCCTAAATAACAATATGAGATCTTAAGTGTTTTGTGTTGTTCTTACTTGCAATACACAACTAACAGCGTTTTATATATTTCTTCTTAATATCTGACTGAAATGTGTCCCAGATTTTCTATATTTGACAGAGCTCTGGGCTCTTGGTATACTTCCTAATAAATGGAAGGATTTTTGTGCTAACCAAGAAATTATGAGAAATAAGTTCCGGAATTCATATCATCATTAAATTCTTTTCCCGATACTACATTTCATGAATTTACAATTATTAACTGAAATCCCTAGATGTGATAAATTGTGGTTTTAACATTTGAAGTGTGCCATGGACTTCAAGGCAAATAGAGCTCGACAACAGAGGACAGAGCTGTTGGTGTTACCACTGTAAAAGGACAGAACATATTTGAGCACAGTCAAGCTGAGCTAATAGTAAAGTTTGGCCAGAATAAGAGAAAAATGGAGTCTGCATATGGGCGAACAGCATGCATGGTATTAGGTCAAGAGGCATTTATACCAATGTGTAAAAGAAAAGGATGCCAGGACATCCTTCAATGCTACAGCATGAGGCTTTAGGCAGTACACTCTACTGTTTAACTTAACCTTTAGATGCCTAATGTCAACTATAGTTGACGTACTGCACTGCTAACCTCCAAAGTTTAATTTTATATATTTATTCAACAAATATTGGTACCATATATTTTAAACATGGTTTACACTCTCCGTATTTTCCTCTTCAAAATGCAGTTTGTTTCATAATTCTAACATATTTGGTTCTTGTATTATTAACATTTTATATAAAGAGTGTGCTAAAATTAAAAAAATAATTCCAAAAGGTTAAAACAAATGGCCATGTTTCATCTGTATGCTGAACTGTGTTAAGAAAATAGATATCAGTGTATAAAATGGTCTGAAAGTTTGACTTCCAGGTTACTTCTAGTGGCAGTAATGTTAATATGCATCAAGAATCCATTTTTCAAAAGTAATTAATTTTATTAAACTATGTAATTTTATTGTTGAAAATGACAGGTACTGTCAGCAAGTAGCATATGCCTCCAATGAAGGAACAGTTCCAGCAGAAGCATTTAGTAAGTCTCTTTTATTTGTGTAATTTGCATACTACTAACATCTGCTACTTTTTAACCATTTCCCAATAGGCATTATTTATGTACGTGCGCGTGTGTGTGTGTAGTTAGAATATCCTTTAATTTAGAGTAATGTTATTTCAGTAATTTAAGAAATTACATAAAAATTCAGAACTATTCACTCTGAATAAAGGTTACATTTGATACAGTGATAATATTTCCACATTTTTGTGGTCCTGAAATTGAATTCATTTATGTCTTACTGCATGCTTGTAACTGTCATGCATGATAATAAAAGATTCAGTTTAGTAAAGGTACAGTTTGTGTTAAAAAAGGGCTGTGAGTGGCTTTTTGAATAGGTACAGTGCTATGTAGGGAGCCTAAGTAGTGTAGTCTGTATTGCGACTAGGTTACAGGCTGAAATATCTGAGGTTGATTTTTGGGAGGGGTAACGGGTTTCTCTGTTCTCCAGAACATCCAGGCTGGCTCTGGGGCCCACCCAGACTCCTATTCGATCAGTATTGTGACTCTCTGTCTTGAGGTAAAGTGACCAGCGCAAGGATCACAACCCATTTCTGTTCAGAGTGCTGAGGACTTTGGTTAAGGAAAACTGGAGTTACACATCTTTATCCTTGGTACACCTTCACTGTGTGCACAGGAAAGACTTACCTTTGAGTTACTGCAAAATCAACAACTACTACAGTGTGATTATATGTGTTAAAATAAATGAACATTTTTTTTTTTATTTTAACGTATGTACTGTGCATCTTGTGCAGTTTGTTATCCAGACCAATATATACGTACAAAATATATACAAGGTGGTTCAAATATGACCGGGACTGACTGGCAATTATGGTTTAAAATTATGGCTTAAAAAAAAATTAGTCCCTGTCATATTTGAACCACCTTGTATTAATAATATTTCATTTATTGTGAGCAGCTGCATGTTTTCAGTGCATCTGCATCATTTTCAGGGACCTTGTACTTTGCTAAAGTTACAAGATTATTAAAATTACAGCTCAATAAAATTAGTAGATTAAAATGTTCACATGATTGTTCTCATCATACCTGCATACAAGAAACACAAACATAGGGATTACACCTATAAGACTGTCCAGCTTGTATATGCAGCCACCAAGCTAACAACTTGCACATGTTATAATTATCAGCGTTTTACAGATTGTACTTTATCATTCAAAAACAATAACATGACCATTTTAATCTACTAATTTTATTGAGTTGTAATTTTAATAATTTTGTAACCAACGCAAAGCACAAGTTTAGGACTCCCTGAAGATGATGCAGAGGCATTGAAACCTGTAGGAGCACTTACAATGAATAAAATATTATTAATATATATGTTGTGCATTTGTTGGTCTGCACAATAAATAAACAAACAGTATTCACCAAATTCTTTGAACCAAATTTACCACAATATCTGTAAAGGTTCTCAGTTACAATCAACACACACTTTGCAAACAAGTCTATTTGACAGTGACTAGTTTCAACCCTAGACTCAGTCATCATCAGGCTACGATACAAGAGTGTGAACTTAAACAGAAACTAAAAACCATTAAGATGGAGATCTGTCTCTTTTACATTAAAAATTTATGTACAATATACAAAGATAAAATCAATTACAAAAAGGCCCAAGGATGCATTTAAAGTAATAACTGTTTTGTTCTGAAAAACTCTTTTAAAAAAATCAATTTCAAGAATTTTGTAAGGTAAGTATTATTGTATGTCAACTGTGATATTTCTTAATAACTGTATTCAGAATGAAAGTACTTGTATGCTGCATGCTGCTGGTATCTCATGATGAGTCCTGATGTTTCGCAATTTAATAAGTTAGGATGCAGTTCCATTTACAGTAGAGTTCTGTTTGGAGATAAAATAAAATAAGAGTTCTTGTGCATCCTTATATATATATTAATGAAGTTCTGCAAGCATTTGAAAATTAACCTCCTACATGGTGTACCTTCTCAAGGCCACCATTGGGAAGTTGTGGTAAAATTAAGATTTAAATGATTTTGGTGTATGTTGCTGGCTCAGACACACACACAGTCAAACTCGGTTATAATGTCTTGAAGGGGGACTGAATATTTTGTGTTGTTACAGTCGATTGTTTTCATAACTGATAACATTATGGTTAACATGAGGAATTAATTGGTACCACAGAGTATCTGTTGCTATCTACGAGGTGTTGTATAAACTGCTCTCATAATAACTGGGTTCAACTGGTGTGTGTGTGTGTAGTACATGGTGGAAGATGCATGTTTTGAAGATTGCAGTGTGATTGCTGCTGATGACCATGAAAATGTCAAGTATTTTGAATGTTTGCTTTTATGGACATTTCGGTAGGTTTAAACAAGTAATTAATATAATTAATTTTGTGGGTAGGCAAAATTCAGTGTGTGGAGTAACTACTGATGAAGAAATATCTGTTTTATGTTCTCACTAGGGTATTCGTTCAATGCAAGATCATGGCCCTAAGAAACCAGCACCTCACAAGCGCAAGAAACCCAATCAACGTAAAAAACAGCTCAAGCGACCAAGAGATAATGAACATCTGGCAGATGTTTTGGAAACTTATGATGAAAAATGATGGTAAGAAGTATGACAGACCTGGCATTTGAATTCCAGCAGGATGCTTTATGCAAATGCATGGCTGTTTCTGGGAGTTGCAAGAGTACTTGGAAGTATTCACCTGGACCTGATCTATTCTGGTTTTCAGCAAATTTTGTTGAGTGGGTAACAGTGACTGGAGTGAAGTCTGTTACTGTTATACCAAAGCTCAGCATTTTAT
>Ga0209755_10005541_pt1 | contig 14318 bp, 17 predicted proteins | sample TergutCo191P1_FD_187301 | JGI IMG/M metagenome (GOLD analysis project Ga0209755, IMG submission 187301) | Cornitermes sp. P1 segment gut microbial communities from Petit-Saut dam, French Guiana - Co191P1 (SPAdes) (version 2) | ecosystem: Host-associated > Arthropoda: Insects > Digestive system... | reverse complement strand
CCATTCCTCATACCATCATCATTAGTACATCGCTCACGCTGTACCAATACCCTTCGTGTCCAGCTTCAATCTCTATCTCACGAATTTCCTCTCGCAAATCTTCAAATATCCCCATTCCTCTCACCTCTATCCCCATTCCTCTCACCTCGGTGTTATTTTACCCCTTTTTTCCTTCCTTTTCACCTTTTCTAAATTAGACTCACGTGTGGTATTTCCCAATATTCCTTGACAAGCATACTCGTTTGGTGATATTATGACATCCACTTGTTGGCTGGCGTGGTATCTTGCGGGTATTAGTATTTTGGGAGCAATTACCATGACATTCTCTCTCAAAGGTCGCCCGTTTTTAGGGCAACTATTCAACCATAAAGAATATAAATTTGCGACATTTCACATCTGAAACTTAACAGCCAAAGGGCTGTTTTTTTGTATTGCCTCGCCTTTTCTAAAATCGAATCAAACTCGGATTTTATTCAATTCAAGAATCCGGCTTGGTCATGCCATTGTCGGAGCAAGACCATTCTCTATCTTGTACATGGCGCGTATTGTTTCCAACATATCCTTTTCACCTGCATCTCTCGTTTTGCCAAACAACTGCGCGAGCATGATTTTTTCTTCTTTATTTAATTTTGCTATGATGCCACCAAGAACTCTTCTCTCTGAGGTACAAGGCTCATGCGCTGATAAACCTGTGCAAGACTTGCATTCCTTAAATGTGCCAAGACAATCGCTCATGTAAATACCCCTATCCAAATAATAATATGTTTCATCACAAACCCGAAAATAGATTACTCCATTTATCATCACATACCCTGCGGTTATCCTTATCGGATAGCCGCTACAGCTCACACAGAAGAAAATCAAATTTGCCCTTACCCGAAACTCTCCTGCACGTTGACCACGGGTAAAATAGTTGCCAATGAAGGTTATTTCGTCATGAATGCAAACCACTCTCCATGTACCTTCAAGGCGTTCTCCGATGTAACTTCCACTAAAAAAATGAACAAAGATGCCAACAAGCGTGATGAACACGCCCAGTATAATGGTGTTTTTCAATATTTTTACCGCGTATTTGGATTCCATCGTGTTCAGTAATAATTATGCGACAACTGCATCTATTCGTCCCCAAACAACGCCATGTTTATTGCGTTAGAAATTATATAAGCCGAATAACGAATGGCAGCATCAATTTCCTTAGGCGTAACAAAACCGAAAATAGTTCATCTGTGTAATGGCGAATATTTTCAATCAGTGCGTCATCGAACGCCGTATCGCCATCTGCGTCTAGTGGCGTAAAACCGTCATGTTGTTGCAGTAACAAACCCAAAACATCTGCTACAATATTTGCCGCATTGATAACCGTTGGAACGCCTATGCTTATAACAGGCATCCCTAAGTATTCAGCGTTAATCGTTTGCTTTTTGTGTTTCCCCAAAAGTCCCACGGATGGAGTAATTCCTGTATCAGAAATTTGTATCGCAGTGCAAATTCGATGTGATTTACTGGCGGCAAGGGCATCAACCACTATAACTAATGCAGGCTTAACTTCATCCGTAATATTCTTGATAATTTCGGCGGTATTAAGACCAGTAACTCCCATCACCCCAGGGACTATAGCTGAAACAGGACGTAGATTTGTTCCAAGGTCTCCGTTTATCTCATCGACAACGTGCCGTGTTACACAAACTTTATCCACTGCTCTCACGCCAAGTGAATCTGCGAGTACGCTACGATTCCCAACGCCAACAACCAAGACCGAATCCTCATCCGAAAGGTTCATTATCTTCATAAGGTATTTTGAAACGGTTTTTGCGATTTCATCTAAATTACCTCGTTGTCCATTTTCCAGTATGCTTGTTTCAATCGTTACATAGTTTCCGACAGACTTTCCCATATGGATGGCTCCACTTTCCGGCGTATAACTAGACCCATGGCCTCATATAATCTACGGGGTGATTATATGAGAATTAGTAATAGAGTGAAGATTGCGGCCGTGTATGGCTCGGTATTTTTGGGGGCGGGATTTGCCTCCGGTCAGGAATTGTTGCAATATTTTGTGGGCTTTGGGCGAATCGGCATTTGGGGGCTGATTGTGGCGGGTATTTTGTTCGCGTTGACGGGATGGGCGGTTTTGGCCATCTGCCGCCGGGAGAAAATTTACAGCTACAGCGGCCTTATGCGTTTTTTGCTGGGCGAAAAGCTGGGGGTTATTACGGAGTGGCTGGTTGTTGGGTTCCTGTTCTGCCTGTTTGTGGCTATGCTGGCCGGGGCCGGGGCAACGGCGCGGCAGGCCTTTTATATACCATTTACCGTGGGCTCGCTGGTTGCGGGGCTTATGGTATTCGCGGTGCTGTGCTTCGGGCTGGAGGGCATCGTCAAGGTAAATTTGATTCTCGCGCCTTTTATGGTAATCGGGGGCATTTTCATTGGGCTTTTCAGCTTTTTTACATATACCAGCCCGGCCTTTGCGGGGATTGGCGCACATCTTGGAGCGGCTTGGCTTGTGGCGGCAGTTGTCTACGCTTCCTATAATTTGGTAACGGGTGTACCGGTGCTGGCGGCTACCTCGGAGTTGGCCGTCACCAAAAGGGACGCACGCTTCGGCGGCCTTGTTGGCGGCGGAATAATCACCGTGCTGGGAATTTCCATGGCCCTACCGCTGTTTTTGTATTACATGGATATTATCAGTCTTGAGATTCCGTTTTTATATATCGCCGTCGGTTATGGGCGAGGCTTTACCATGCTGTATCTTGCCGTGCTTATTACCGCGCTGCTTACCACGGCGGCCTGCAACGCTTTTGCGGTCTTAAATGCCGTTGAATCACGCCACGAAACGCCAAAACGCGGCAGAATCAAAATCGCCGCCGCAATTTGCCTAGTCGGCGTTTTTGCCTCGCATATTGGATTTTCAAATATTGTAGCCTATGTATACCCCTTGTTCGGGGTTCTGGGAGTGTTTAAAATCGCTGTGATTCTGCTTTCTGCGGTCAGAAAAAAGATTGTCATACGCTAAACCGTGACACTTGTCATGGGAGAGCCCTAGCAATTTGAGCGAGAAATTTGCTGGCGTAGAGCATCTTTTCATTATCCATATTTTTCAGTAATCGTATACAATGATGGGATAACCCTAGGGTTTAATGAATGGGGTGTGCATAATCTCAACGGTAATTTTACTTCGCTCAGTGGTGTCATTGGACAAGTTGATAGGTCTAGCAATGCTTTTGGAGCATCAGTTGTGCGATTTCTTACAGATGGTCGTCTTATTTTAGAAGTGCCAATATCAGCGGGAATGCATCCGCAAGAATTCACTATCGACCTCGCAGGCGTTATTCAACTTAGAATTGAGGCTTTTGACGATTTCAATTCGGGCAATCTTCATGTAGGCATTGGCAATCCCGTGATTAAGTGAAAAACCTTGTTCTTAGGGCGTCTTAGCAGTCCTTTTTGATATATGTTACGGTGAGCGAATCCCAATACCCGCTCGCCGTTTTATTTTATTTACCCTTAAATTTCTTCAATTTGTTCTGTAGACCTGTCTTGAAGTTGTGAGATGTTGCGCCGATGTTATATAATGATGAGGCAAAATGGGAGTTGTAAACGATAGGAGGCTCATCATGAAAATTATTATCGGATTAGTGCTTAAAGGCACTAGAACCAAGCTGGTCATTTTATTCTACATATTGCTTGCGGTGGGGGCGGGATTTTTGCTTCTGTACGCCAACGACCAGTTGGCTCTGGTGCTTAATGAGTATCTTATGGTGCAGAATTTTGACGGTTTTGCCCAAAGAATGCTGCTTACGGCGGGGATGTTCACGCTTATATTTGGCATGAACACCTTTGGTGCATATCTTCATGAGGATTTTTCATGGGGTGTTATCACGCGCTTTCCGCAATATTATATTGCAAATCTTCTGCGCGCCAAACAAAGCTATTTCACAAGCCGCCCTGTTGCACAACTTCATACAGACCTGTGGACGGCGTCACAGGCGGCCGGAGGGTTTTTCGGTAATCTGCAACGCATGATTTCCCGTGTTGTTATCTTTGTTTTTTACGGCATTGTGGTATTTAGCTTTGATATGTGGGCCGGCATCTTTTCCGTTGTAGCGTTGCCGCTGTATTTCCTGTTTACTATGGGCGCGGGCAATCGGATTGCCGACCTGCAACATGACTATGTATCGCAAAACGGCGAGCTTGCTACGGTTACGCAGGAGTCCTTTGACAATGTTGGCAATATTAAAGCCAAAGGCGCGTACTCCTTCTCGTTGGGCCGCTCGGTTGCCGTTTTACGTAAAATCAAGAAGATATGCGTAAATGTTGGCGTAATCAGCCATTATACGACCAATATAACTGGCTTGATTCGCATAATCGCGCCGATTTTAATTATCTTTGGAGCCATGCAAATCTCATCCGGATTTGATGCTACCGCCGGAAATATTATGGTGCTTTTTATCAACATACCTCTGTTTCTTGGGGGACTTGCAGATGTACACAATTCGTTTATTTACTACAAAATGTCAAGGCCATTTCTTGATAAGCTGATGGAATTTAACGATGCTGAAATCGAAAACGAAAGCGGTTTAGACATCGCGGCCTTTGAAAGCCTCCAAACAGAAGGAGTAAAAGTGGAATTTCCCGGCGGGCGCGTTGTTGCCGTACCGGATTTTAAGATGAACCAAGGCGAGAAAATCATGCTTTTTGGCGACAGCGGGATTGGCAAGTCCACCCTTTTAAATATTATTATGGGATTTCAAGAATACGAAGGTGCTGTTTTTATAAACGGCATAAACCTGCGGGAAATAAGCCTTGCGTCCTTGCGCCGGGTTTTCGGCATAACTTTTCAGCATACCAATGCCATGTCCCTTGACCTGCGCGAAAATATATTGCTGGGGGCAGAAAAAAGCGACAGCGAATTAAAACGGCTGATACAATTAACAGCACTTGAAAGCCAACAAATATCCAAAGGGGAATCCATTCTAAGCAATAAGGCTTTAAGTGGTGGCGAAAAATCACGGCTTGGGCTTTCGCAGATGCTTGCCGTCGAGCCGCAGATTATGCTGATTGACGAAGCATTCTCCAATATGGACGAGGAGCTTGAATCCCGAATAATAGCCAATCTGTTCCGCGAATATCCCAACCGCGCCGTGATTTGCATAAGCCACAGGAATTCCAGCAAGCAGTTTTTTGACAGCGTTGTGGAATTTAACTAACCCTTTCCCCAAATCATCTATTTTAAAACCACCTGCTGTGGCATTCCGCTGGCGATTGCCTTATTCGCGCAGATTCCGGTCATGATGGACATTACCCCATCTTTCACGCCTGCGGCACGTTTGAATCTATCGGGTACGGGATTGCCAAAAATATCCTCCAGCATAACGATGTCCCCTCCCCCATGGCTGCCGGCTTTTGTTTCAACGGCTACGGCATAGGGCTCACCAAACATTGGGAACACCGTGATTTCCTTGTCTGTAACCGCGCCCTCGTCGTTTTTGTCGCCGCCTGCGTTTATATAGGATTTTTCTGCCACTTTGTACTCAATCCGCCCTTTCGAGCCGTTGAAACTTACGCAAAATCCTTCCCATGGCATGTAGCTGTTAAGGGAATAAGTGAGAATAGCATTGGTGTTGTATTTCACCAGCACGCCCATGGTGTCCTCAATGCTGATATCATCGGAAAATACGCTTCTGTCGCGGACATAGCCGCTGTCTTTTTCCGCGTCCAAATACAGGGCTTTTAGGGCTGGATTCCCGGCCATGTCAATTGCGAAGGGGTCATTTTCAATATGGCTTCCGTGGGAGCGGTGGGTAAATTCTGTCATTCCGCGCTTTTCGGCATTATGCCGCCCATAAAAATTAAGCTCGCCAAAAGCAAATACATATTCCGGTTCCGCCCCAAGCCAGAAATTTACCAAGTCAAAATGATGAGTGGATTTATGCACCAGCAGGCCCCCGCTATTATGTTTGTTGCGATGCCAGCGGCGGTAATAATCCGCACCATGAGACGTGTCCAAGAGCCATTCAAAATGCACGCTAAACACATCGCCTATGACCCCGTCCATAATCAATTCTCTGATTTTGGTGTTGTTCGGGGCATAGCGATAATTAAATGTAACGCGCAAATCCCGCCCGGTGCGCTTGATTCCATCAAGTATATGTCGGGCCTTTTTCTCGTCTATGGTCAGGGGCTTTTCTGTAACAACATCGCAGCCCTTTTCCATAGCGCGGACAATATAGTCATGATGGGTGCGGTCGGTGGAAGTGACAATTACCGTGCCGGGTTTGGTTTCATCAATCATTTTTTCAAAATCCATGTATCCGTACATGGGGACTTCCTTGTGGCCAAGCTTTGCTATGGCCTGATTGGCATACTTCATACGGGTCTCGCTTTGGTCACAGAAGCCCACTAAGCAGCAGGTGTCCTTGTACGTACCCGCGATTGCTTCATAAAACATTGCCGAGCGCGAGCCCGTGCCTACTATTGCGTATTTTTTCATTTTCAGCCTCCAAACAGTCCTGAAATAAAACCTATCACAAACAGGATTGCTACGATTATCACAACAATCCCCCATATTATAGTGCCTACATCGTGGATGGTATCGAATATGGAGCCAATAGTGGCTAGGCAGCCGCGATTTGACGTAAGGGGTGGATTATTGGGGTTTGCGCCGCGTAGTTGGCGCAGTTCTATAATTTCTACGTCACCGTCATCGTATTTCATTACCAGAGGGTCTCGGCCTTCTATTTTGCCCCGGAAAAAACCGCCATGATTTTTCCAATTTGCTTCAAGTGCAAAAGTGCTTAGCACTTGTTCAAGGGGGATGATATCCTCTTTTTGCACCGTGGCGGTGTCGCCATCCAGGAAAAGCACTTGAACATGTCGTTCATGGGATTGACCAATTTTTGCCGGATAGTAATAACCATCATGTTCCCAGCGGGCAAAAATAATTTCTTCATTACTTCTTCTTGGAATAATTTTTGTCGTACCGCAAAACTCGCACATTACAAACTCCGAATCCATTTGCGGCGTTATCACGGCATTACAATTTTCACATTTTAAGGATTTCATAAGACCATTCCTTTCTCCTTCTATGGTATAATACAGGAAAAAGGGAGGATTTTATATATGTTTAAACGAGTATGTATAGTAGTGCTGGACAGTGTGGGAATCGGCGCGATGCCCGACGCAGCGGAATACGGCGATGTGGGAGCCCACACCTTGGGGAATATCTACAAGCGGCGCGGGAAGCTTGACCTTCCGAATTTGTATGCCCTCGGGCTTGGCAATATCGAAGACTCGCGGCTACCGGCTGTGGCCAAGCCGACGGCAGCCTTTGGACGGATGGCACAGATGACCCGGGCAAAGGACACCACCAGCGGCCACTGGGAAATGATGGGGTTAATCATGGACCCGCCCTTTGCCACATTTGAAAAATTTCCGGAGAAAATGCTAAAAGAATGGCTGCGCCGCACAGGCCGTGAAGAAAAATGGCTGGGCAATTATCCGGCTTCCGGCACGGAAATAATCGACGCCCTGGGCGAGGAACATATGAAAACCGGCCTGCCCATAGTATATACCTCGGCGGACAGCGTATTTCAAGTGGCGGCCCACGAGGAAATCATTCCGCTGGCCGAATTATACAAGCTCTGTGAAATTTCCCGGGAAATGCTTGTAGGGGATTTATTCGTCGGGCGTGTAATAGCGCGGCCTTTTGTGGGAAAACCGGGGGCATTCGCCCGCACGGAAAACCGCAAAGACTACGCAGTAGAGCCCACGGGCAAAACCCTTTTGGACGCACTGGAGGAGAAAGGCCTTGCCACGCTGGGAATCGGCAAAATCGAGGATATTTTCTGCAACCGCGGCGTAACAAATGTGAATCACACTACCAACAACACCGACGGCACTGCGGCCACAATCGACGCCTTAAAAAACGACCGCGAGAACTTTTTAATTTTCACCAATTTGGTTGACTTTGACATGAAATTCGGCCATCGCAACGACCCGGAAGGCTACGGCCAGGCATTGGAGGCCTTTGACAAGGAGCTGCCAAAAATAATGGCCGCCCTGGGAGAGGACGACCTTCTGATAATCACCGCAGACCACGGCTGCGACCCCACCACGGACTCTACAGACCATTCCCGGGAATACGTGCCCTTGCTGGTGTACGGCAAAACCATCAAGCCCCAAAACTTAGGAACCCGCACCAGCTTTGCCGACATAGCCGCCACAATTTATAACGGGCTGGGCTTTGGCACATGGCCCGTAGGCGAATCATTTTGCGAGGGTAACCGGGTACAGTGAGTGCCCCCGAAAACCCCGTGAATTGCGAAGAATTTGCGAACAGTGCGGCACATGGCGACAACTAGAAAAGGCGAGGGTTTGCTCAGATGATAATCTGAAAGCAAACCTCGCCTTTCTTTGTCGCCTCAGCCGACACGACCGTGAGCAAACACAGCAATCACGGGGTTTTCGGGGGCACTCACTGTACCCGGTTACCCTCGCGAGGCTGCCTAAATATCCAAAATTTTAATTGAGCTGTTGGTTGTGGACAGCTTAACGCGCAGTTTTCTGCCGGCCATGGCATAGTCGAGGCTTTCGCCCTGCATATAATTCTTGGAAAGGTCGGAATAGTTTAAATCATCCCTCCGACAGTTAATTTTGCCGTCGTTTGTAACAGCCTCAATTTTCAAGGGGATATCGTCAGGAACGGAAAAGGTTATGCCGCCATTGGTAGTGCGTGCTTCAATGACGCTTTCTCCGTTTTGCAAATCTTCTACACAGGCGATTTTCAGCCCGGAATTGGTAGTATTCATAAACAGGCTCGCCGCATTTACACCGGAGGTTTTAATCCGCGCATTGGATGTCTTTAGGTTCACAATGTTCGCGCTAAAATCCTCTGCCACTATTGTATCATTTGTGGTCTCAAGGTGAATATTTGAGGCGGATACGCCCCTCGACTTAATTACGGCGTTGCGGTTTTGGGCAATAAGCTCGGTACATGTGACACCCTCTGCCTTGAGGGTGTCATTTTTTGTAGCAAGCTGAATTTTGCCCCCGTTAATCCCCTCAACAAGCACCTTTGCGTTTTTACTCGCGATAAGAATTTCCTGAATCATCACCCGCGGCACCTCGCAATTGATGCTCATGTGGCGCATCAGTTTCTCGTCATACATCAATTGGAAAACGCCGTTTTCTTCATGGAAGTATACTTCCGCGTCCGGCCGGCGGGCATCAAAAGCGCACTCCAAACGAACCACATCGCCGTCATAACCGCGAACAACGACCTTCGCGTTTTTACCCACCAAGGTCAGTCCGGAAACACCTTGGCTGACCATTCGCGACTCAAAGACCTTCGTGTCTTTGTAATGACCATACGTTCCGCCCATAAAATCAGAAATATTGCCGGGGATATCCAAATCCTGAACCCCCTCGACAACATCGTTAACAACATCACCAACCCATCCAACCAGATTTTCCACCCAATTTGCCGGGTCCGGCACATCCGGGCTGGGTCGCATTTCCGGAGGCGGTTTTGCAAAATCCTCCTCCGGCTTCTGCTGCCCAAGCAAGGTCAACGCCTCTTGTGCGGTAATTTTGCCCTCCTCAAGTTGCTTTAGAATTTCAATATTTTTCATATCCGACACTCTCCTATCTTTAGTAATATAAACGAGCCTCTTGGAGAAAAGTTTGACAGACAAAAAATTGTTCCGCCTGTTAGCCAAGGGAAGAATCCAACTGCAAAAGGGCCCCTCTCCGCAGAGACAGCCCCTTTTGTTTGAGAAAATATTTCGTATCACTTATGACCAAGAAGCAATCAATGTAACGATGCCGCTTGATTCGACTTCAAATACTACCAAAGTCCCCTCGGCTATAAGCGTACCATTTGCGTCAACCCAACCGTTGAAAATTGCATCTGTATCAGCATTCATTGTTTCTTGCCCGGGAACGGTAAAAGAAGCAGGCGTGGATAAGCGCAAGTCACGAGGGGGAGTGCCTGATGTATGCTGATTACAGACAAAAATTACGCTTACTATGTCTAACTCGGTGATAGGACATAGTGATTCATCGGGGATTAACGGAAGATTAAACACAGCATTTTCATGTCCGGGCATTGCCTCAATCATTCCAGCAACTGAACCGAACGCCGTAGGTTCCCGAACTTCGCCGTAGGTGTCCAGCACTTCAATGGTTACATTTTCAGAGCCAAGCCCGGTTACATTTGCGGCCACAATTGCCGCTATGCTTGTTAATTCTTCAACGGTAAAGTCCCGCGTTGTCGTGATAACCGTAGAAGCCACGGGCAAAACCCCGCTCAACGGACTTTGTTGTTGTGGTATGGTGAGGTCAATAACGGCATTCTCTATACCTTGAAGCGACATCAATTGCTGTTCAATTTGTCTTTGTGTCAAAGCTATCATTTGTTGATGACGTTCATATTCGCCGTTCTCTGCTCCCATGTCAATAATTTCACTCCAAGAAAAATGCTCATATGCGGCGAAAACACCCGTTGCCAAAATTATACAGCCCACCAAAATGGCAGCCGCAGTTGACCAACGAAAACGTCTCCCTGTTTGCTTTTGTGCCATCTGTTCATGGCAATTCTTCCTTACTTGTTCCCTGTCCGGCATTTTTGCGCGGGCAAGCTGGTGCATTATTTCTTTGCCGTTCTTATTTTCATTCATTTTGAAACCCACCTTTTTTTAATTTGTTTCTTCGGTTATCAAAATCCGAAGTTCCCTCAGTGTTCGGTACAGCTTGTTTTTTACGTTGGATTCACTCATTGAAAGTGCCTGTGCAATTTCGGGGATAGTTAAGCCAACATCATACATTAGGTAAAATACCTTTTGAACAATATCCGGCTTTGAATCAAGGAATTGCTGCATAATTTCAATCAAGACATAATTGACGGTAAAGTCCTCCGACAAAAAATTGTCCGAATTAAAATCGGATAAATCTATTTCATCTTCATCATCATTTACTGAAGTCATTGAAACGAAAATACGCAACCGCTCCATTAAAGAGTAATGTTTGGCAATTTTATGTTTCGCTATCCTCAAAACAAAGGCTTTATCATGTTCTACATATTTTGCTCCACGTTCATTTAGCACCTTATACAATTCCATGTATGTTTCTTGAAAAATATCGTTAATGTCAGCAACTCGTCCACACTTTGCTGTGATAAATCCCAGAACGTCTTTATTCGTGGAATTGTATATCTCGTCGAACCGTGAAGCGATTCTTGGGTTTGACATCAAGACATCACCTCTACTATTAAAGTGAAAAATTAGAAGGAAAAAGTTTCATCAATCATAAAAAAATTTAGTGAAATCAATTATAAAATATGTGCAGGTGGGAATCAATTTCAACCTGCCCATTGACAATAATCAACAGATAGTATATTACATGGGCAAAAAAATGGCACTTACAGAGCCCATCCGCGACCCGATTCAAGTTCAGGCGTTTTTGGCGTATTACCGCAGCAGGGGGAATGCCCGCAATCAGGTGCTTACAACAGTAGCACTGCATACGGCGTTGCATATCAGCGGCGGGGATGTCAAGCAAAAGACAAAAAATAAGGGCAAACTTGACACAAAAGCCGAGTTTACCCTGTAACGCCCACCACTGCATTTGTAAAGTCAAAATATATTTTGGGGTACATGCATAATCTCCAAAACTTTCCATATAATATTATATGGTAGTTATAGGAGGGAGCATAATGCGATTCTTTCGTCGGTTGCTGGAAGGCGTGTTCATCAATTTTATATGGTGGGTATGCCAAGCTATAATAGTCTCAATTCCACTAATAGTTGCATTATCTTACCCAAGTATTTTTTCGAATGTGCTACTATGCATATTAGCCGCTGTAGTTACCATTACACTGCTTTGTTTAATATGGTATTTTGGATGGCGATATTATCCTTCTTTCAGTTGGAATATTATACACGGCCACAACACATACACATTAACATATAAGCAGCGCGAAGTTGCGCATTATGAAAAACGCATTGAGGCAATTCCTTTGCGTAAGCACTTAGAATCATTCCCCGAGGGTGAATATAGATGGTCAGGAAGTGATAGCAATCTAACAATTGCAGAGTCAGCCGATTTTACTCTAAGGTGCGAAAGAGAATCAGATAGCCGAGTAGAGTACATAGTTTGCCCTAAAGGAGTTGTTAAGGCGTATAAACCCCTGCGTTATACACTGAATGTAGAGTTAAAAGATGAAAATAAAACTGCAATTCCTAAAAATTATATTTATATCAAGCGTCCAACAAAAAAAATTACACTTATTCTAAAAATAGCAGTAGACATACCAATTTGCGATGTCAGATTTATAGCCAAAACAAAATATGGTGAAGAGTCAAAATTAATACATAAACCGGGGCATCCTATACAAGAAAATGGGTATAATACATACACATTCAATATTCGAAGGCCAAAAATGTTTTGTGAATATGAAATATGTTGGACATGGGTGAATAAAACCTAGATACTCAGATAATACTAAAGTTGACAGTGTGGCAATTTTCGCATCTGCTCATAAAATACCTATGAGGAGGCGTACCATGGGTGGCTCTGATTAATAAGATATTAGCGTAAGATGTCGAAGTCGAAAATGCTTGGCATCTTTTTTTGTGTAAAGCGCACCATATTCGCTACAGCAGTTTTTATATTGCAGAGGGTACAGTGCCGATGATTTACGAGATGAGTTAAGGGGATATGTGAGCGAAAACCAATAACCTTTAAAGAATAAAAATCCAAGCACGGCTTATACTCATATGCCACTGTTTGTTTTTTGGGCTGTGTATTGTTAAAGAGCAAATGCTAATACATGTGACATTATTAATATTTTACGCATATTGCTGAAATATATCGTCATTTGCTTTTGTTTTACCGTGTCGTAAAAAACACAGTGCTCATCGTTTATTCCTTGAACGCCATTCATGTTCTTGAATCTGTTTGACCAAGACCTGTTGCAAAACTACCGTTCATCACGATTTCGTGGCTGATTGTCCTTTACATAAGTCTGCTCATCCACCTTCTTCTGTGTAGCTTCTAATGCTTCGCTAAGAGAAGGTTTAGCGCGGTTTAAACTCTTCATTTGCGTTATCTCCTTAACACGGTCCTCTATCGCCCTCGTAAGCGCATCGCGCCGCTTTTCGTCTATAAATTCAGACTTTGCAAAAATCTTTGAACACTCATCAGAAATCCCATAAAGCGCGCAATGCTCAAACCAGCCAACATCCCTCACCAGCTTGATTTGTTCCACATGAGCAGAGCGAAATGGTTTGCTTTTTGGAGCCTGCCCGACAAATTGTGTGTCGTGCCATAAAGAGGTTCCGCTATCATATATCGGTGCCATTCCAAGCCATTCCAGCGTTTCAGCATTACGGATAAAGCCGAAATTGTTATACAACTCACACTGTAAAGGGTAGAAATAACGCTCATCTCAAATGAAATGGATTTGGCGATGAGGTTGCATTAATAAGGTTGCATATTTCGTTGGATTGACGTAGAATATATGTATATACAAATATTCTATACAAGGAGTGTCTACTATGATGCAAGCTAGGGAAGCCAGTGTGAATAAGTGGGGCTCAAGTCTTGGAGTTAGACTCCCAAGAGAATTTACAGACCTATTTAACATTAAAGACAAATCAAACGTAAAAATGGAAATGAAAAATGGAGTTTTGCTTGTCACGCCCGTTACAGAAATGCGCAAGCGCAAACCACTCGCTGAAATTCTTTCTGAAAAACTTGACAAAGGGGAATGGGACGGCACACCTGCCGAAATAACCATCGAAGATAGCGAATGGCTTAATAGTCCTTCCATTGGTGCGGAGGTTGTGCAATATGATTAAACCAAAGCAAGGCGAGATTATTCTAACCAACTTCGACCCGGTAAAAGGTCATGAACAGTCGGGATACCGTCCTGCGCTTGTTGTGAGTAATGCGGATTTTGGAAAAGCAAGTAATCTCATATGGATTTGCCCCATAACTAACACAAACCGAAAAAAACCAATGGACATACCTCTTAAAGGTACAAAAACGACAGGCTATATCTTGTGTGAACACCTTCGTGCGGTTGACCTACAAAACAGAGAGTATAATCAAACAGGTGATACTTTACCAAAAGAAATACTGTTTCAAGTAACCGATATTATTCAAGGCGCAGTTGATGTACTTCACTATCTGGAAAAATGAAAGAGCGCACTGTTATGTAGTGACCTGTCAAGTTCTGTCTGACCAATCTGTCTGACCAATCACCTGCGCAAACGCACACATATATTTATTATTAAATTGTAAGAAGCATGGAGCGGCTT
>Ga0209755_10005540_pt1 | contig 14320 bp, 10 predicted proteins | sample TergutCo191P1_FD_187301 | JGI IMG/M metagenome (GOLD analysis project Ga0209755, IMG submission 187301) | Cornitermes sp. P1 segment gut microbial communities from Petit-Saut dam, French Guiana - Co191P1 (SPAdes) (version 2) | ecosystem: Host-associated > Arthropoda: Insects > Digestive system... | reverse complement strand
TGTTATCTGGCAATCACCCGATCCGCGCTGTTTGATCTTTCCTGACAGGCTGCATATTTCTTCTTCTATGCAAAAAATTTTTAACAATAATGTTTTTAAAATAACTTTTGATGAAAATTTTGACGGGGTAATCAGAGGCTGCGCGGAAATATTCAGACCGAACCAGGGCGGCACATGGATCACTAAAGATATAATCGAAGCATACACAGCGCTGCACCGGCTTGGATGGGTTCATTCGGCGGAAGCATGGCAGGACGGAGAACTCGCGGGCGGCTGTTACGGTTTGCTGCTAGGAAAGGTATTCTGCGGCGAATCAATGTTTGCGAAAAAATCAAACGCGTCCAAGGCAGCGTTCTTAAGCCTTGCCGAGGCGCTTTTTAAAAACAATGTCGCGTTTATCGACTGTCAGGTGCCAAATCCGCATCTGATGAGCCTCGGCGGAGAAGAAATGGCGCGTAACGATTTTCTGGAACTTCTTAGACTATACAAAGTGTTCCGTCATTAGCCGTTACACACGAGATTATCTCATTATAATGCAGCAGAAAATTAAAACAATGAAATTTCGCATATCTTAAGCGTCGCGTAAAAACGCGATGTACGCCCTGTACGTTGTATAAAGATCGATTTTGCTGATTACTTCGAACGGTGAATGCATCGAAAGAACAGGGACACCGCAGTCAAGAACTTCCATTCCAAGCTGCGCGGCGTAAAGCGCGATTGTTCCGCCGCCGCCTTTGTCTACCTTGCCGATTTCACCGTACTGCCACTGAACGTTATTTTTATTTAAGATGGCCTGCACTTTCGCGCAGAATTCCGCGTTTGCGTCGCTTGCGCCATATTTTCCGCCTGAACCTGTATACTTGGTTAACGCGATTCCTTTGCCGAGAAACGCATTGTTCTTTTTATCAAACACATTGGCGTAAGAAGGATCAAAGGCGCCGTCAACATCGGCGGATAACATGGACGAGTTCATAAAACATTTTCTAATATCCGCATCCGCGCCGCCGCATAAATACGCTAAAAAATATTCAAAATTATTTGCTCTCGCTCCTGTATTCCCCGCGGAGCCGATTTCTTCCTTGTCGGAAAAATAACACACAAGCGTTTTATCAGGCGCGGATTTTTCGCGCGAAATATCGAGTAACGCCCGCAGCGCCGGAAAGGCGCAGCATCGATCATCGTGGCCGTATGCGCCGATCATGCTGCGGTCCAAACCGATGTCGCTTGCTTTAAAAGCCGGAACAAATTCAATTTCGGCGCAGGCAAAATCTTTTTCGGTAATCCCGTATTTTTTATTTAAAATGTCGAGTAACGCAAGCTTGACTCTCTCTTTTTCATCTTTATCATCGTAGGGGCGCGAGCCGGCCAGAATATCCAAATCTTCGCCTTCTACGGCGGCGGATGCCTTTTTTTCCATCTGCTCTTTCGCAAGATGTATTAAAATTTCCGTAACGGTAAAAACAGGATCGCCGGGATCCTCGCCTATGCAGATATTAAATTTTTTTCCGTTATCATCAATAAATACGCCGTGCATTGAAAGCGGTATTGTCGTCCATTGATATTTTTTAATGCCGCCGTAGTAGTGAGTGTCGAATAACGCAAGGTCTGAGTCTTCGTAAAGCGGATTCTGCTTAAGATCAAGTCGCGGAGAATCAATATGCGCGCCAAGAATATTAAAACCTTCGGCTGCGCTCTTTTTGCCGATAACGGCGGCGATAACAGATTTTCCTTTAATATTCTGATAAACCTTCATTCCGGTATCGGGTTTTTTTCCTTTAAGCGTATCGATATTTACAAAACCGTTTTTATTCAGCAGCTCGCAGGTAATATCAACACATTCGCGTTCTGTTTTTCCCTTGTCAAGAAACTGCTTATACAAGGAAGCGAGTTCCTCAACTTCTTTTTCGGTTTTTTTATCAATTCCATCCCAGCAATTTTTAACTTTATAAAGCAATTTGTCCGAAAGCTTTTCTTTTTTGTTTTTTTCTTTTGCCATGATACGCTCCTGCGGTGTTTGAACCTCATAAGGTGACTGACACCATCTTGGCAATATGATACTATATTTCTAATGAAAATACGAGTACGCTACGCGCCTTCTCCAACAGGTCTTCAGCATATCGGCGGAATACGGACAGCCTTATTTAATTATCTGTTTGCCCGCGGAGGCCGCGAAGATAATGCGCAGAACATATCGGAAGAGTCCGGCGCGGACGGAAAATTCATTCTCAGGCTGGAAGACACAGACAGAACCCGATTTGACGAAAGTTATGTAGAAAACCTTTACGATACATTTGACTGGCTTGGTTTTAAATGGGACGAAGGCCCGGATACCGGCGGAGCTTTTAGTCCGTACATTCAATCTGAAAGGACGGATCATTATAAAAAATACGCGCAGGAGCTGCTTGATAAAGGTCAGGCATACTATTGTTTTTGTTCATCAGAGAGAATCGAGGAAGTGCGTAAACAGAGAGAAGCGGCGCATTCTTCGGAAACAGGATATGACCGTCTGTGCAGAAACATCGATCCAAAAGAAGCCGCAAAAAGAGCCGCCGCGGGTGAGAACTGCACTGTCAGGCTGAAAATTCCGCTGGACGAAAAAACGGTTTTTCACGACCGGCTGCTCGGCGAAATTGAATGGCTGAACAATGATATTAATCCCGATCCTGTGCTTTTAAAATCTGATGGCTTCCCAACATACCATCTTGCGAACATAGTTGATGATCATTTAATGGAAATAACTCATGTTCTTCGCGCGCAGGAATGGCTCGCGTCAACGCCGCTGCATGTTATCATGTACCGTGCTTTCGGCTGGACACCGCCTGAGTTTTGCCATCTTCCGATGGTAATGGGTCAGGACGGAAAAAAATTATCCAAACGCCACGGAGCGACAAGCATTGATGAATTTAAGAACCAAGGCTACCTTCCCGAAGCGCTGATTAATTACATTGCGCTTCTTGGCGCGTCTTATGATGAAGGTAAGGAAATATACACATTGAATGAACTTGCTCGGTATTTCAGCCTGAAAAAACTGAACAAAGCGCCGGCAGTTTTCGATTATAAAAAGCTTGAGTGGTACAACGGTCAATATATCAGAATGAAGAGCGATGAAGAACTTGCGGCTCTTTGTCTGCCTTACGCGATTGACGCAGGGCTTTTCGATTACTCAGAAGAAGAACAGCCCGAAGAGGCGCAGAAGCAGCATATAAAAAAAGATAAAAAAATACCAATCGAACGGCAGCAAAAAATTTTTTTGGCTTCGATTCCGCTTGTAAAAGAAAGATTGACTTTTTTAAGCGAGATAACAGAAAAAACCGCATACCTGTTTAAAGAACCTGAACTTCCTGCAAAGGAAGAATTTATTCCAAAAAAAGCTGACCTTGCAAAAACAATTGAGCTTTTACAGATTGGATTAGAACTCGCACGGACGTTAGCTGAAATACCTGACGATGAACAGGCGGAAAGCTTTATCAAAGCAGAGGCGGAAAAACTGGGAGTTAAACTTGGCGATCTGATGATGCCGCTGCGTGTCGCGATTACAGGAAGCAGAGTAAGTCCTCCGCTTTTCGGCTCCCTCAGGATACTGGGAGCTGAGCGTTCGCGGCGGCGTGTGCAAAAAGCCTTAGCGGTTTTGTCAGCGCACGCGTAATAAAATTCCTATAAATTTAAACCAAACACAGCGCCGGCTGTGAACGATCTGCTTCCCGCGTCAAATAGATCGTTAAAAACCATATCAATCAGGAATTTATACTTATTTAGAATTTTTATCGCGGAAAGATCGATCCTTAAACCCGCGTTCAATATTCCGCGCCAAACCGTTGGCGTATGACGATGAGCGTTATTCGGCCATGAGTTATCGTTATAACTAAAATTCGCAAAATCAATTATCAGATGTACAAATTGATCGAATACATCGGGAAATAATAAAACATCAAACCCCATTCCAAAATCAATATTACTGTCAATTTCCGGACCGCCTGAATAAAGAGTTTTCCCTAAAACAATTGTTGTTTCTGCGTTCATTGAAAAGAAACTGCCGGCGAAAGTAATTGCGGCATAAGGCTGATACGCGTAATAATTATACGTGCCTCCCAAATTCAAAAGCTGGACATTCGCTCCAAGCGCGATTGATGTTCCTCCCGCAGGGATTCCAAATTTAATACCTAACAAAAGATCATTATTCTTATGCGTATCAACAACCGGCTGAGTATCAAAGGCTGCGGATAATTCTATAAAACGGAATAGACTTAAAGTAACCGCTGGTATATGCGAAACTCCGGCATCATAATTAATAACCGCGCGGTAACCAAAATCCAATCCGGCATTACCTGATTCGCTCCAGCCAATGCGCCCCGAAGGAACAGTAAAAAGTCCTGTCGCTCCGTTAATACTCTGCCCTCTGAAACCTGAGCCGGCCTGCGCGGTTAAAACGGAAGGCATAAATATTGTTTGTAAAAAAATTAATATTAAAAATATTAAACTGATAAATAAAAATGATTTTTTCATAGCTCTCCTCTATATGAATAATAATCGGCGAAAAAGATTAAATTGTAAATTATGTTATTTTACTGCGCATTATCAAAATGTAAATATTCATTTAATTCTTCAAAAACAGAGCTGAGATCATCAAAACGAAGATTTGCCATTGCATCAAGATGAGTCGGCATATCATTCACAATAACGATCCTGCCGCCGTTACGCAAAGTATAATCAGGTATCGAAGCCGCCGGAAACACAGTAAGACTTGTTCCAAGCACGAGCATTAAATCAGCCTGCTGCGCTTCTGTTACAGCTTGTTTTATCGCCTCTATAGGAAGGCTTTCGCCGAAAAAGGTGATCGCAGGTTTAAGTATTCTTCCGCATTTAGGACAAAGCGGCATTTCTCCCCTGTGAACCGCGGCTGCAGCTTCATCGTAGGTGACATTAACACCCGCGCAGCGAAGACAGTAGTGCGTTTTCGGCGAGCCGTGAACTTCTATCACATTTTTGCTTCCGCCCTTTTGATGAAGCAGATCGATATTTTGAGTTATGAGCGCTTTCAGATAACCGCGCTTTTCAAGTTCACCTAACGTTATGTGAACAATTGAAGCTTCCTTTTCATTCAGATTATAAATGAAAGATCTTGCGGGAATGTAATAAAATGACGGATCTTTTTCAAAATAATTAATGTCAAACATTTTATCGGTTTGCTGCTTTAATTTGGCGTTTTTTTCATTATAAAGTCCGTTTTTACCGCGAAAATCACGAATCCCGGAAAGCGTGCTCACTCCCGCGCCTGTAAGAGCGACAAGATGCCTCGCTTCTTTTATTAGGTTAAATAATTCTTTAACACTATTTGTTTTATTGTTCATTTTATTTCCAAAAATAATTAATTAAGGATTCAATCCCGTTTTCTTTATCAATATATCAAAAGGTTCAAGTTTATAAGGGCAATTAATAGAAACGATTTGCTCAGGAATATTTACATCATCACCGTTATACGCAAATATTTTTCCGTTGTTAACAGACGGAGACAAGATTTCTATTTTATCTCCGTTAATTATTTTATTTTTAATTTTAATTTGAACATCAAACGAGTCTGCACGATCAGGAACAAGAAGTTCTGGCATTTTTTCTTGGTTATCTTCTATTACTACAGCGGCAATCTGGTAATTTAAAGTAATTGACGATGATTTATGAAATTCTTTATTGTTATCATCAAAAGCAAAACCTGTTGTAAACGGCCGGTGAGGCAGTTTGTCCAATTCATTCATATAATTAAAAACTTCTCCGTTCATTGCCCTTCTGTATATATTTACAACGCCGCCGGTATAAAATTCGTTTTTCATACGGCCTTCGATTTTAAAACTAGAAACTCCCGCGTCAGCCAATTCATTTAAGTTATTTATTAAACATAAATCGCGGCTGTTCATTATATAAGTGCCGTTAGTATCTTCTTCGACAGGAAAAAATTCTTCCGGTCTTTTTTCCTCCTGCAGAAAATATTTATAACGGCAGGGATGCGCACAGTCACCCCGGTTCGCGTCTCTTCCTGTCATATATTTTGACATTAAACAGCGCCCCGAGTATGAAATACACATCGCGCCATGAACAAAAACTTCGATGTCCGCTCTACCTTTCAGACATTCGCAAATTTCTTTTATATCTTTTACCGGCAGCTCGCGCGCAAGAATTATCCGATTTGCACCTAACTCAACATACTGTATCGCGGCGTAAGAATTGCAAATATTAGCCTGAGTTGATATATGAATTTCCAAATTTGTCAATGTCCTGAAAATTTTTAATACGCCAGGATCGGAAATAATAACGCCGTCTACGCCGGCTTTTTCAAGAAACTCGGCGTATTTTTCAATTTCCGGAATATTTGAATTTTTAGCAAAAATGTTTACGGTAACATATAATTTTTTACCAAGCGTATGAGTATACTTAACGGCTTCCGTTATTTCATCATCAGAAAAATTACCGCATTTAGCCCGTAACCCGAATTCTCTCCCGCCAAAATAAACCGCATCCGCGCCAAAATGAAACGCAGTCTTTAAACGTGAAAAATTCCCCGCGGGAGCAAGCAGTTCGATGTTGTTTCCGAATTTATTTTTCATTTCCACTCTGCCAATATTTCCATCATTGCTTTTCTGTTCTTGTACTTTACCTTAAATTCATTAATTAAATTTGAAACAATTTTTTTACCGCCTTTTATTCGGGACATTTTTGTTAACATTGAATGAATTTTTTCATAATGAGTCCTCCCGACATTGTTTGCGGCGTAAGAAACTAAAACTTTTTTAAATAATTCCAAAGTTTTTTCAGGATAATCGGGAATAAGCATTTTATAATATTTTTCCAATTCGTGTATGGAAGGATATTGTTCAAAATATTTTAAAAGCCGTTCTGTTTCTTTTTCCGCAACAAGAAGATCAGCAGTTGAATTATTAAAATATTTTTTAATACTATAATGCTGGATAAGTTTTTCTTTTTCTTCTTTCCATTCTAATGACGTAAAAGCAGTTTTATAAATTTGATAATAACTCTCTTTAAAATAATCTTTTATAAACATATATGATAATTTTTTAATTACAGAAACATCATTTTCTTTTTGAGCAATGTCCAAGAGTAACCTGTTCCATCTTTCATCAAAATAATTTTTCTGGTCTTCCTTTTGATTATCCAGAAAATCATTAATAAGCTTTTTTGCGGTTTTAAATTTCAGTTTTTCTATCTTTTTTTTCACTACTTTCAGACGGAATGATTCAATTTGAATATTATCTCTGATAAGCGCCCATGCCTTGCTTTTTTGATCAATCCGCCTGTAAATGTTTATTTTTCGCCGAAGAATACTTTCAGCTTCATATGAACTTTTATCTTTTATACCGGCAAGCAATTCGTCCTGTAAAGCAATGAAAGCGTCAGGATCAACAGTCACGGCGAGAATCTCCAGCAGCCGGTGAAATTCATTATAAAATTCAGTCTCAGCATACTTTTTCTTTTTCATTTCAGAAAGACAATAATTAAATAATTCTTTTTTATTAATATAATCAACTGCGCCAATTATTAATTCAAAAAAAGAAAATTGATAATCGCTTGAATAATATGAGGAAACGTTTTCATCGGCATCGTATAACCATTGTGAGTATTCTTCAATACAGGCTTTGCATATAAGCAGCGCTTCGTTATATTGTTTTTTACTGATATAATCATTTGCTTTATCATACCATTGATCCAAAACATCAATATCCAAACTTTCATCAAGATAATCATCATCGCCATAATCAGGAATTGAAGCCAAAGATTTTTTAATGATCTTTGAATATTTATTTCCTTTACCATTTCCGGTATTGACCGAGAATTCGAGTAATACAGCGTTATAGAGATCTGTATTATATTTTGTCTGAGCGATAATAAACTCACGAAGTTTTTCAGCAGATACACTTCCGATAAAATCTTCAATCCGTAATTTCTCACCTTTTTCCGGTTTTTCTTCATTAGATATTTTTTCAGCTATTGCTTTCTCAATCATAGAAATATGTTTACATGGATAATTATCACTGGGACAAGTACAAGAGAAACTCTTCGTTTTTTTTCCGTAAGTTGTTATTTTAATAATATAAATACCGTAATTCCCCTGATACTTTGCTTTCCAATCATTTTCCGAAATCTGCCTTAAATCTATTATCCCTGTACCGTACATAGATTTAATTTAACACAAACAAAAAAAATAATATATGACCGTTGTTTATTATTAATATTTTAAAAAGGAAAAAACATAGAGTTGTTTAATATTAACTCTTTGTTAAAATTATTTAGATTAATCCTAAATACTTCTCAAAAAACCTTAACAGTTTATCAATAATACCTTGCTTCTTTGTAGTATAATTACTGCCGCCGAAACGTGATACAGGCGGTAATATTTTATCGATATCTGTACCTGTTGTTTTTAAAGTTCCGTCACGGAAAGCGTTAGTTATAAATTTTCGCGTTTCTTCTTCCTTTAAATTTTCATCTGTAATAAGTGTTGTTAAATCTTTATCTTTCTGTTTATTTACAAAATTCTGCCAATCATCTGTCACTTTTGTTGAGAGATTTACACTTTCAATAAAATGATCAATAAGTTCTTTTTTACTACGCAGCTCCATACTGGAATTAACAGCTTTATCAATCGCCACAAGTATGCTTTTGTCTTTGCAGTTTGATGCATGATATTTTTCTACAAGCATAAGGATATAATCAATATTTACTTCAATTTGTCTGATAAGTTCTAGTTCAAAGACAATATCGTCATTTATATTTTCTTTATCGCCTGTTTGATCTTTTCTAAAATCCTGATACAAATCAATATATTTACTTTGATAATCCTGAAAATCTCTTGCTTCTAGAATTTCTTTGCCTTCAAATTCGTCAAAAGAAGCAAGGATATTTTTTATTTTTAAAATTTCACCATATAGTCGAATAAAATCTTTCTGCGCTCCCTCTCCGATTATTTCTTCGCCAAGCGGAAAATGCGAGGTAAGCTCTGCAATTAATTCAGCATATCCGCGTTTATGAGCGCCATTTTGATCATAACCATTATAGTAATCATTAAATGTTTTAAGAAGAACAATTCCGCCTGCCTCTTTATTTCCAAACAATGCGATTGCGTCATCTGTCGCCTGTTTTAAATCACGAAAGCAAACGATATTGCCAAAAGTTTTAACACTGTTAAGAATTCGGTTAGTTCTGGAAAATGCCTGCAACAACCCATGTTGTCTCAAGTTCTTGTCTACCCATAATGCATTAAGAGTTGTTGCGTCAAAACCTGTTAAAAACATATTCACAACAATAAGTAAATCCACTTCACGATTTTTCACTCGCTGCGAAAGGTCTTTATAATAATTTTGAAATTTTTCTGACGATGTATCGTAACTGGTATTAAACACAGCATTATAATCCGTAATAGCGGCGTCAAGAAAATCTCGCGATGTTTTATCAAGTTTTTCATTATCAAAATCCTCATCCGGGAGAGCATCCTCAGGATCATCCTCATTTGCGCTAAAACTGAAAATAGTCGCTATTGTTAATTTTTTATTCTTTTCGGCACAAACAGAGTTTGAAAGCTGCTTTTTTATCTCTTCATAGTATTTCTTTGCCATGGGAATAGAAGACACAGCAAATATCGAATTAAAACCTGCAAGACGCTTTCCTTTTAATGCGTAATAAAAATTGCGATTTGTTTTTTGGTCAAAATGTTCAATAATGTATGAAGCAACCTCACGTATTCGTTCAGGCGCGCTCAAAGTCTTTTCAATATCTATTGCGCGGACATTTTTATCAGAAATATTATCTTTTTGTTTAATTGTATTAATAAAATCAATGCGGAATGGAAGTACATTTCCATCATTAATAGCGTCTACAATCGTATATGTATGAAGCTTATCACCAAAAGCTTGTTGTGTTGTTTTTAAAAGAGAACTACCGCTATTACCCGCATTAACAGCGAAAATCGGAGTTCCTGTAAAACCAAATATATGATAATTTTTAAACGCCTTAACAATCTTGCGATGCATTTCTCCAAACTGTGAACGGTGGCACTCATCAAATACAATAACAATATGCTTTTTATAAATCTCGTGAGTTTTATTTTTACTGATAAACACATCCAATTTTTGTATGGTCGTTACAATAATTTTGGCATTCGGATCATTTAAATTTTTTTCCAATTGCTTGGTTGATTTACTTGCATTTGCTGAATCTTTTTCAAAGCGATCATATTCCTTCATTGTTTGATAATCTAAATCTTTTCGATCAACAACAAAGAGAACCTTTTCTATACCCTCAAGTTTTGTTGCAAGCTGTGCTGTCTTAAAACTGGTCAGAGTTTTCCCGCTTCCTGTCGTATGCCAGATATATCCGCCTGCTTCAGTTGTTCCCGTCTTCTTATAATTGGATGAAATAACAATACGCTCAATAATTTTTTCGGTAGCTGCAATTTGATACGGACGCATTACAAGCAAAAGCTCTTCGCTTGTAAAAACACAGAAACGAGTAAGAATATTTAACAGAGTATGCTTAACAAAAAATGTTTTAGTAAAATCAACAAGATCAGAAATTATCTTATTATTTGTATCTGCCCAATGAGATGTAAATTCAAAACTGTTACTTGTTCTTTTACTTTTTCGGCGTTCACCTGCGCCAAGTTCTTTAATATGCGCGTTACGTGTAGTGTTGGAATAATATTTCGTATTCGTTCCATTGCTTATAATAAAAATCTGCACATATTCATACAAACCGCTTGCCGCCCAAAAACTATCTCGCTGATAACGTTTTATTTGATTAAACGCTTCCCTAATCGCAATACCTCGGCGTTTTAATTCAATATGCACAAGCGGCAATCCATTAACAAGTATTGTTACATCGTAACGTGTATCATGAAGCTTTCCGCAGGAAAGCATTCCGCCACTTTCTTCATATTGATTAAGCACCTGCAATCGATTGTTGTGAATATTTGCTTTATCAAGCAGATATATATTTTTTGTGCTGTTATCATCACGCTTAAAAGCTTGAATATAGTCATCTTGTATTTTTCGTGTTTTTTCAATTATGCCGTCATTGGAATTAGCGATACATTCACTAAAAAATCGTTTCCACTCGCTGTCAGAAAATGTTATATTATTTAAAGTTTCAAGCTGTTGGCGCAAATTTTTAATTAACGCCTCTTCATTTTTTATATTTAACTTTTCATAACCTTGTTTGGTGAGTTGGCTAATAAAATCTCGTTCTAAGTCTGCTTCGCTTTGGTACTCAGAGGTAGTTCTGTATTCAGGAGTGTATTCGGATACAACAGTGGCTTCGTCGGTGGTAGTAATAATGTTGTAGTTGATCATGTATTTTTCCTAAAAAACCCAATTTATTAAAGTTTTCTTTATGCTTTCATATTTGTCAAGAGATTAATTCCTTTGGCACACAGAAGGATTGTGCAATAGAATGTGGTAAAAATACAATATTGACTTTATATTTATAAAATGTTATACTCCTTCTATGGATCTGGGGTCCGAAAGAATAGTTGATTATTTAATTTATAAATTTCCTGAGATAGGTAAAACCGCTATCATGAAAGTGGTTTATCTTGGGGAGGTTATGTCTATAGAGGAAAACAGTGAACGTCTTACTAATGCTACCTTCATTCATTACGAATATGGACCTTTTTCAACAGAAGTAGCTGATGTTTGGAATTCATCTAATAAAACACAAGAGGTATCTTTAAAAGATATAAGTCAAAAGAAAGTTAATATAATTAATAATCTTCTTATTGAAATTGCACCGTATGCTCAATATAACTTTAGAGGTTCTTTATTTGATAGCTTAATGAACAAAGCCTATAAAACACGTCCTTTTTTAGAAACTAATTTTAATGAAGTAATTAAGTTTGAAGACTACATAGGAAAACCTTTTATATCTAAAGTTGTTATTAATCATAAAGACTATAAAAAAATGTCTAATCCTGATTATAAGCCAAGAAACTCTAAAGCGAAAAAAATTCTTGATGACCTTATGGAGTTTGTTGACGCAAATGAGCAATAATAATGCTTTAGAGGAAGCCTATAAAGGTATTCTAGATATTATTGAGCAATTCATAAAAGATAGACCAGATGATTATCCTAGAAGTGAAAACTGGCACCGTAAATTAATAGACCTTAACGCAATATATGAAATTCTTGAAAAAACTTATCAAGATAGTGGGCAAAACAAATATAGTCGTTTTTCCATTTTTACTGGTGATATAAAGAAATATCTCTCTGAAAAAAAATTTTTCAAAAACATAATAATCATAGACAACAAATCTTTTATTAAACCTCCAAAAGAGGAGCAAAAGCTCTTAATACGTACAATTTGTAACGGATTTTACCTTATTCTTTCTCGCCAAGAAAGAAAAAAATAATTTATTAGTCGTTAATTGGTGTCTGTCTATAAAGTCTGTTATTTTACGAATAGAAATAGATATAAATTATATGATTTTTACACAACCATTTCAAAACATCAACAGCTTATCCCTATAATACTCATACTGCTTCTTCCTCGCCGCAATCTCAGCAGGCAGCCCATTTGTTAAGTCATTAGTTAATGTCTCAAAACGATCAAGAATACTAACAATTCGCTCCTGTTCTTCAAGTGGTGGTAAAGGCACTTCTAAACTACGAATAAATGATAAATTAGCAATTGCTAATTTTCCTCCACTTGAAAGATTTTCAAAAATTGGATAAAGATTCTGGCAAATATAAAATAAATAAGATTCATTTAATACATTTTTATTTAATGGATATACTGCTGCAACATTCTGATTTGTTGTTGCTTCAAAATTTAAAAATGCTACTTTCCCTATTGTTGCACCAACCATTGCGATTAATGTAGTTCCTTGCTTTAATAATTTTGCTGATGAATTTTTCATTCCAAGTAGTGTAATGTAATTAGTTACTTCATCTATAAATTTTTGATTTTTACATACAGTTGAACCGAGCCATTTTATTGTTCCATTTTCCCAATAATCATTATTTCCTTTTTGTGGAGTTCCTCCTGCACTAATTGTACATATTTTTCCAAGTTCTACTCTTGGTAAATTATAACTAAAAAACAATAATTCATTTCTATAATACTCATATTGTTTTTTACGAGCTTCTAGTTCAGAAATTGTTTCGATTTCTAATTCCACAAATAAATCTAATATACGAGCAAGTTCTTGTTGAACAGGAAAAGGGGGAAGTGGTATAGAAAAATTATTCATTTGTTGTAAGTTAAGATTTGGTTGTGCTGAACTTTTTACACTTTTTAATATATAATCTTTCACATATCGAGATTGTAAAACGTGCATTATATAATTTCTATAAGCTCTATTTGTTAGCCGAATAATTGCAAGAGCCTGATTTGTATTCGCTGGGAGAATATCTTCAGTAACAATCGCACATTTACCTATAGTTCCAGCAATTGCAAATAAGATATCATTTACTTGTAATATAGAACGTTTCAATTCGTTATTATGTGTATGCTCATTAATAAATGATAATTTATTTTTATCTATTCTTGTTCCTTCAAATGCCTCTGTTTTAATAAAAGAAATTCCATTTTTTTCAAAAACACTTGGCGTTGTTCCTTTTGTAATAAGAGAACATACTTCTCCCAGAGGTACAAATTCCACCCCATTAGGGCAATGTTCTTTTATCATTTTCTCAAGTTTAGTCATTATCCTTACCTCCTGCCTTCAACTTTTTCTGCATCTCCTTTAAGGTTGCAAGATACGATTTTTCCACATTGGTTAACTCGTCAGATAACGAAGAACGATATGTCTCATACTCATGGTTAGCTTTTTCCAATGCCGCATCGTGGGTAACTGAACCTGCGTCTTCTAAAATGCCCACGCCAAAGTCTCGGGAAAACTTGTCTAGCGTTTCAAGCCAGTCGCGCATATACATCGGGTCATGCCTTTCTGCTTTTAATTCCGCCATATCAAAAAAAGCGTTGACTAAACGGCGCAAGGCAAAGAGTTCTTTTTCCGTCATATAGTTTTTCGCAACCGACACTTCACTTTTAACAGGGCGTTTGCCTTTAAATACAGTTAATCCCATAAAAGGAAGTTCGGCATTAGCGCGTTCAAAAATAATTTCGCTGGCTGTATGTCCGCTGGCAGCGTAATGCAGTTTATTTTGAACAATCTTAAAAAACTTAAAGGTCTCGGGCATAGAGGCATTGTAATCCTGACTTGTTGCGTAAAGATCAAGAATTTGGCGGTACATCACTTTTTCACTGGCGCGAATGTCACGAATTCGTTCTAAAAGCTCTTTCCAGTAAGAACCTCCGCCCA
>Ga0209755_10005539_pt1 | contig 14320 bp, 13 predicted proteins | sample TergutCo191P1_FD_187301 | JGI IMG/M metagenome (GOLD analysis project Ga0209755, IMG submission 187301) | Cornitermes sp. P1 segment gut microbial communities from Petit-Saut dam, French Guiana - Co191P1 (SPAdes) (version 2) | ecosystem: Host-associated > Arthropoda: Insects > Digestive system... | reverse complement strand
CATCAAGGCTTTTTGATTTTTTACGAAAGCCGGATTTAACTTCTACAGGGACAATCTCGTTGAGCCATTGAATGATAAAATCCACTTCAGCTTCGCCCTTCTCCCTGCCCCAGTAATAAGGTTTAAAACCTGCGGTAATTAGTTCTTGCAAGACAAATTGCTCTGCTATTGCGCCGTTAAAAAAACTTAATAATTCATTGTTATGTTCAAAAAAAACAGTAATGTCAATTTCAGCTTTTGCGCAGAATAACCCGCAATCCAGCATATACAGTTTAAATGCCCTGTCATCCGCGAAACTTGCAAGAGGCAATTTGTTTTCTTCTGTACGTAAAACTTTGTAAACAATCCGGGTGTTAAAGAGCCAATTCATAGCGTCCTCGTATGAATATGCTCTTGCGTTTTCCGCAAGTTCTTTATATATAAATTTCTTTTTTTCTTTTGATAAATGACGAGGAATGGAATTCCAAACCATTTCAACCTTGGGTGTGTTTAACGGCGTAATATGTTTGGAAAAATCATCCTTATAATCCGCTAAAATATTATTTTGTATTGTTCGAACCTCTCTTAAATCTTCACGCTCGGCAAAGGCCGCAACCGCCTTAGGCATGCCTCCAACAAGAAAATAGGTTTTTAACAGTTTTTCATAATCGCCGGACGATGAGCGGATTAACTCAAAATCAAGTTTTCTAATTGTTTGCACATAACGCTCTTTGCCTATTCCTTCCAGAAACTCATAAAAAGAAAGAGGGTAAAGCGTTAATCGGTCAACCTTGCCTACAGGGAAACTGCCATGTAATGCTACACCCAAAAAACTTCCGGCTGCGATTATATGGTACTGCGGCGCTTCTTCGCAAAAATATTTTAGCGAATTTAAAGCGCGTTTTGATTCTTGTATTTCATCCATAATAATTAAGGTATTTTCGGCTTCTATATCTACAGTAAAACGCTGTTCCAAACTACGAATTATATTTACGGGATTTACGTCACCGTCAAAATAAGCAGAAATTTCCGGCTGTTTTTCAAAATTAAGTGAAATTACCTTTTTATACTCATTTTTCCCGAATTCTTCCATAAGCCATGTTTTACCGGTTTGGCGAGCTCCTTGCAGTAATAAAGGTTTACGGTCAGGCGAATTTTTCCATAATAGCAGATCATTGTATACTGTGCGCTTCATATAAGAAATTTTAATCTATTAAGCTACATTTTTCAAGGGAAAAAAGTATAAAAAACGACATTTTTCAAGGGAAATATGTAGATAAAACAACATTATTCGGGGGGAAAAAGTTGTTTTTTAAATCTTAACTGGTTTTATTGCGCCGCGCGCGCCCAAATTAAAAAATTCAACGTTTACAGCTTCGCCTTGCGGACATTCGACTACAGCAAAGCATGCGCCTGCCTTACTGCGCGGACGCGCAACGCTTCCTGGGTTTATTAAAGTGATGCTATTAACAACTTTATAAAAAGGAATGTGGCTGTGCCCGAATAAGGCGATGTCAGCATCCGAATTTTTTGCTGCCGTCAGTAAATTATTATAACCGCCGTATAAACCATAACGATGTCCGTGAGTCATAAAAAAACGATGGTCTTCAAAATCAAAGACAATAGATTCTGGAGCTTGAACCCCGTAGTCGTTATTACCAAGAACAATTTTCCAGTCGCTGTAAAAACCGGTAGCGTCAGCGGCGGCGCGAAGGTCTACAAGACCATCACCGCAGCAGGCGGCCGCGCAAATTGTACCATTCGGCGGAATGAAGGCATTTGCCCAATCAAAGATTGCTGTTAGCGCAGAGACACTGCCGTGGGAATCTGAGAATAACAGTAACTTTTTTCCACCCATATATTAAATATACTACAATTTGCCTGATTTTTTTACATTTAAATATTTATTTATTAAAGCTGAGGAGATGTGAGAAGCGGATGTTTCCAGCACCAAAAGCCCGGAATGTTCCCATTTTGCGTACATGCGGCGGCGATTTTCCAGGTACGAGCCGGCAGCGGCGGTTTCAAGGATTTTTTCATCGTTTTTTAATTCTGAGGTTTGCCGGTAAGCCAGCTCTTCGGCTTCCTTTTCACGGAAGCTTACCATTAAAAGCAGGTGCCTTTGATTAATACGAGGGAGAATCCACGATAAAGACTCGCCGTCTTCCTCGCGGAAATTACTTATAAAAATAATAAAACTTCTCCGGTTTAAATGGCTAAGCGCTTTTTCCATTGCAGAAAACGGCGATGAGGGAACAGGTTCGCTGTGCAGGTCATAGAGCCCGTTCATAAGACCGTTATATGCATTTATTCCTTTTCTCGGCGGTATCCAAAGATCGCGCGCGCCAAAACTTGCAGCCGCGACAGAATCGCCGTGTTTTAAAGCGACATAGGAAAGTAATAACATAGCGTTAAGCGCGCTGTCAAATTGTTCATCTGGCAGCCTGTAGCCGGAATCAATTATAAAAAGAATCTGCTGGTCTTGCTCTTCCTGATAATTGCGGACAATCAGTTTTAATCTTCCGTCGAGCAGACGATTACGGCTTGTTGCCCGCCAGTCTATCGAACGAATAGAATCTCCTTCCTGATAATCACGCAGGCTTTCGAATTCCATGCCGTGTCCGCGTTTTCGTATTTGTTTTACATCTTCATTCTGGGGATTGCCTTTAAGATCCAGTCCGCGCGCAAGCTGTTTAAAATTAGGATAAGTTCTGCCGTAACTAATGTTTTCATGCGTAACGCGCATTTTCCAGAAACGAAGTATCGAAGAAAACATAAATTCAGTTCCTGCAAAATGCCATTTACCTCGTTTTTCCGGCGTTAGGCTGTATTCAAAAACAAATGCGCCTGATTTTTTTAATATATTTCTTTTTATTTTTACAGGAAATACTTGAGTGTTCATTGAATCTGGATATAGATCAAAAAGACGAATTGAAAATGGCAGCAAGGAACCGCTGCGGCTTATAAACAATTTAACGCGCGCGCTTTCTCCTTGCGCTAAAGAAGATGACACTTCTCTTTTAACTTTTAAACGATCTCCTGCTAAGGCTAAAAGAAGCAGATCGCAGATAATTATAGGCAATAGACCGATACCTGTAAGAAACCAGAATAAAAAAATAAATTCAAAGAAAAAAGCAAAACAGGCAAATAGTAAATAGAAAAGAGTAAATATAAAAAAAGTTCTGCCGGGAAGAAAAATTGTTTTAATCATTCTTCTGTTATTCCCCGCGGCGCTTCAATTTTGGATAAAAGGTTTTCTATAATACGCTTTGCGTTCAATCCTTCAAGTTCGCTTTCCGCGGAAAGGGTAAGGCGGTGGGCAAGAACTTCTATTGAAATTGCTTTTACATCATCTGGCAGCACAAAGTCTCTGCCGTTCAGAAGAGCTTTAGCGCGCGCGCAGCGGATTAAGGCAAGACTTCCTCTGGGGCCTGCCCCTGTTTCAACAGATGGAGTTTCTCTTGTTGCCGCTGTAATGCGCACCGCATAATCTACGATCATCGGATCTACGCGAAGGGAAGCGGACAGATTTTTTATCGCGATAAATTCGTCTGCGCTTAATACAGTGTTTACAGCGGCGATAGAAAGCTCCGCTCCTGTTTCTCCGTTTAAAACGCGGGTTACCATAATTTTTTCTTCTTCCTGTTCAGGATAATCAGCGATTATCTTCATAAGGAAACGGTCTTTTTGCGCATCGGGCAGAGGATATGTTCCTTCATGCTCAAATGGATTTTGAGTCGCAAGAACCATAAATGGAGAAGGCAGCTTGTGTCCTTCGCCGTCAAGCGTTACCTGAAACTCCTGCATTGCTTCAAAAAGCGCAGCCTGTGTTTTTGCAGGCGCCCTGTTAATCTCATCTGCAACAAACAGATTTGTAAAAATCGGCCCTTTACGCGTAATAAACTTTCCGCTTGCTGGATCCAGCATGATATTGCCGGTGATGTCGGCGGGCATAAGGTCAGGCGTAAACTGCACCCGCTTTGAATCGCCGCCTATTGTTTTTGCTATAGAACGCACCAAAAGTGTTTTTCCAAGACCCGGTACGCCCTCCACTAGAAGATGCCCGCCTGCAATCAAAGTAATTAAGGCATTTTCCACAAGTTGTTTTTGCCCGATAAAAGCATTGGCAATTTCGTTTTTTACCTGCTCCAGCTTAACGGAAGCAGTTTCCACGTCAATTTTTTGTGTTTCCATTGAATTTTCTCCGATATTGATTTATTAGTTCATTGTATGAATAATCGCTTTTTTCATTTATATCAAGATAGTAATCAAGAGCTTTGTATTTTTTTAAAAAACGGATTTCCGCGGTAAAGCGATCTTTTATAGGTCTTGAATGCCTTTGTCTTTCGTTTACTGCAAGACCAAAGCGCGGAACAACAGCCCAAAACCCAACAAATATAAATAACAGCGCGGAAATAATTATCGGCGTAAAATTTCCTCTTTCCATAATCGCGCCAAGTATAGAATTAGATTTCTTCCATTTCGTCTGTCTTATAAAAAGTATACCCATGTTCGTTTCATCAGTCCGCGCGCCTGTTAATTTCCATGTTAATCGCGCGTAATCTTCAATTTTTAATATACTATTATACATAAAACGGGAGGTGTCGGTTAGTGTGATAGATCCATTTCCAATTTGAATCTCGGCGAGTTTAATCTCATTTACTTCATCTTCAATAATGGTTCCATGTTCGTTTAAAATCTCAATTTGCCTGGGATCTATATCATTAATATCATCAAATACAATAAGGAAATGACCGTTTTTTATCCATTCAATGATACTGTTGATCTCTTCAGAATCAAATATCCAGTAGTCAATTATTACAACCCTTTCATGCGCTTCTATAATATTTTTTAATGAAAGGTTATTAGTTACTCTAATATTATGCCCGGTCGCTTTTAACCAGCGCTCTGCCGCAAGGTATATGTTGTTATCCGCTTCTGTTGACTGATAAATAGTTTTTTTCCTGGGATATATTTCAAAATTAGTATAGATTACGACCCCTACAAGGCAAATAAATAGAATAATAGCGATTAAAATATATATCTTGTTACCCATTTTTATTCCTTATAGAAACGCAAAAATCAATGGCTTCTTTAAAATTTTCTTCGGAAGGAAGCCGTCCCGCATAAGCAAAGTATATCCAGTTTTTAATTAATTTTTCAAAGATGCAAGCCTCGTCAGGAGAGCATATGTTTAGCGAAGCGTCCGCAGCTTTCATATTAATTATTTTAGAGCAGTCGGTCTCGGTCGCGTCAGAAGGGAAAACAATTCCCCTGTATAATTGCCATGATTGAATTGCCGCCGCGATACAGTGCCCCCATGCAAGGCGGATATTTCCTTGCGCATTATAATTTATTGCTTTATCTAAAAGCGTTCTTGGATCTTCCGCAATTTTAGTTTTTATTATGTTTGCGGAAGATGTGTTATAATTCTCTATTTTTTTTATTTTTATTTTTCTGGCATAAATGATTAAAACAATTAACAATACTACTATTATACAAACAAGAAGAACGCGAAGACCGCTTGCGAAAAACTCACGTAACTTTTTTAATAAAGCCCATAACTTATCGTAGTTAATTTTTGAATCATTGTCTTTGTTTGATTCGTTTTTTAGACGTATGCCCCATGAATCTTTTTTGCCTCCAAAATCCGGATCTTCAAGAATTTTTTGCAGTTCTTCATATGGATAATCTTCTTTTAACTCTTCAGAATAGGATAAAACAGGCATAATCAAACATATAGTAAATAAAACTACAGCCATTACGGTTTTAGCCTTTTCTTTGAGTTTTTTCGCAAAATCCTTAAAGATTAATTCCAAATCCCAGCCTTCAACCGCAATCCTGCTGTTGATATAAAGACTAAAACCCATGCATGCATAAATGGTTTCTATTATCATGAGATTAAAACACCATGCGGCAAACAGATATATTTCTATAGCTGGAAAATCAAATGTATCTATATTTCCATTCAGCATTAATTCATTTATCGCATTAAAGAAAATAAATTCTCCCAATAATAACACGAATTCCAGGCATAATCCCCATATAGTGAGAAGGAACCCGTAATCCATACCTCCGTTTTTTAAATGTTTTTTCCGCATCGATGTTAGTTTACCCGGTTTTAAATTTTTTTCTAAAACACGCACCGGCATCATTGCAGAACGTAAAGGACTAAAACGCCTCCATAATAAATCTCCGGCTAACCCGCGAAACAACGTTTTCCATAAGCCTTTAAACAAGCGTTTAAAACTAGCGTCTCTTTCAAAAAATCTGATAGAAATTATATGCACTATTATTCTGTCAAAGAAAGGTTTTAAATACCAGATTATCAGCCATGACAGCATTTGAAACTTTTCCGGTAAAAAAAATCGTGAGGCAAAAGCGCATATCCAAAGCGGAATTGTATATAAAGGAAGAAAATATACAAAGTTTTCACGCCATAAAAGGAGCCCCGAGTCAGCCGCCTCCTGAAAATTTTTGCGTCTGATATTGACCATGCCGTTTGTGTCAGCTGCCATTGCCTTGCCTCGGATTTTTTTTGGTAAATGTTCTTCCGGCAAATAAAAAATAAAATAAAACAAAAACCCAGCAAACGATACCGGCGCCTATTCGCACTTGTATCGGCATATCATAATTTGAAGACCAGAAGGCTTCGATTACCGCGGCAAGAACAAGCATTAAAGCGCTTCCTGCTATTATAGGGAAGGCGTCTTGTCCCGCTTTTTTTATTGATGCTGAGCGGCTTAATCCCTTAGTAACAAAAAAACTGTATCCTAATAGCAATCCTGCATGGGCGGAAAAAACTATAGCATTAAGTTCAAAAGCTCCGTGAGCTATTACAAATGGAATAAAAGTGTTCGCATAACCGGCTCCGATTAAATGCCCTCCGATAATTCCGATAATTCCAGCGTTAAAACAAAGGAAAAAGAGACTTCCAATTCCTGCGAATATGCCGCCTGCAAATGTTCTAAAGGCAATAGAAATATTATTATAAATATAATATCCAAACATATCCGCTTCGCCCGACACGCTGTGCGGTTTTAAATAATTATAATTATTTGGGTTGTACATTCTTTCCATAGAATCAAGCTCATTCTTTGAAATTAAATCGCCTGACATGTCTGGAAAATGAACGCACATTAATCCAAATAAAAACATAATGCCATAAAAAAGAAGAGCAGAAGCAAGAATCCCTTTCCATTGCGAACGAACTTTCTGCGGAAAAGTTTTTAATAAAAAATTTATAAATGGCTTAAATGGCAGAGTATGCTGGCTGTAAAGAATCTGGTTCCCTTCATTTACAAGAGCGTTTAATCTTTCGATTAAAACAGGATCATAAGCGTTTGCTTTTGCGGTATTTAGATCCTGGGTTATTTCTCTGTATCGCTTTACAAATTGAATAGCGCCTTTTTTTAAATCTTGTTTATTTCCTCTTACAAGAACAGAAAATTCATTCCAGATATTACTTCGTCTTTGTATAAAACTTTGTTCTGTCATTATATTTCACCTGACAGTTTGCGGGCAATTCCCATAAGATATGCGGCATCAGAATAATCAGAGAGGGTATCATCGTTTTTTAAACAAGGAACATAAAGTTTTGCGATTTCATTTGCTCTTGCCTCGCCAAGCAGGGGATAACGTCTTGCGAATTCCAAGATAGCCTGCTTTTCATTTTGCGACAGAGGTCTTACAGGATTTACAGGATCATATTTTACCAAAAGTGTTTTTAATGAACTGCGCGGAGAGTTTTTTGCAATTGATGAATAAATTACCAAGGTGCCGCCTGCCCAGTCGCCAATGCGTCTGAACCCCGGGCTTGCCGCAATGGAAATAAACGCAATGGAAAAAAGACAAAAAAAAGTATCTGCAAAACGCATAAGATTGCGCAATAAAGATGAAGCGGGATCGACAGGTGAGCCGTTGCTTTTTACTACTCTTATACCCATTAAGCGTTTTCCAGGGCTTTGACCTCTAAAAAAAATATCAAAAAAAACATTGTAGAACCAATCAAGCAGAAAACAGGAAAGATAAAAAATCCAAACGCCAAAATCATTTCTTAATACAGAAAAAACAATATAAAGTATTAGTAGTATTGTCCATTGAATCGATACGTCTATTGCATAGGCAAGAGTGCGCACCGGAAACCCAACGGGAGAAAGAATAAATTCAACGCCTTCCGGAGTTATTGCTTTTATAGATGTTTCAAAATCGGCATAACGTTTTTGCGGCATTATTAAAAAAGATTAGACGCTGCGGCAACCGCAACAACAACAGTTACTATAATTATGACAGGAGTTGTTGCCAGAGATATAATGCACATAATGCCGTAAAATTTCCACAGCGATTTGTTGTTTTTAAACGCCTCTTCTAAATCTTCTTCGGAATTACTAAACAAGAATTTGCGTATTTTGTCTCCGCAGTTATACGTGAATAAACTTGGGAAAAAAAGCAGCGCTCCCATTGCAAGGTATAAAGGCGATATAAGCCATACCGGGATATTGCCGAATTCACTTAAAAGTGACGAGGCTACAGCGGAAATAATGATAACAACTATTGCTCCAAGAACAATTAAACCGCAGCTGATAAATCCTAAAATGCCGATGAATTTTAACCAAGGAGAGGTTTCTTTAAGATACTTAAGCATTGTTGCAGTTAAATTACCTACAACTTGATTTTTTTCCGGGACAATTGGCGCCTGCGGGCTGTTATATTGATTATCAGAATCCGACATAGATTCCTCCTTAAGACCGGTTTTGTTTATTTATTATACAGCCTTGGAGTTGTTTCGTCTAGAGCTTACAAAACGCGAGAAATCGTTGATGTTTTTTACTGTGATTCTGTCCGGGAATATTTCTACGCGCCTTTGGTTTACAAAGTGTCCGAGAATATCTCTTGCTTCATTCGCGCTCATTCCTGCCCAGTGAGCTACGCCTTCAACGGTAGTTTTAAATTCGCGCCTTTCGCTTGTTTTATCAATATCCGGCTGAGTCTCATCCAGCATAAGAAATACGTCCGCGACTTTTGCCTGCTGGTCCGGCAGCGTAAGAATCATAAAGCGGCGTTTTGAATCGTATATGCGTTTACAGAACATCTTTAAAAGTTTTAAAGCGATCTGCGGATTCCCGAGCAGCAGGATTTCAAAGTTTTGAGAATTAAATTCCAGAACCTTTACTTCATCAAGCGCAATGGCTGTCGCAGAACGCGGAGAATTTTCCAAGATTGCCATTTCACCAAACATTTCTGAAGGATGCAGAATGTCAAGCGTTCTTTCAATGTCACCTACCAGCTTTACAAGCTGAACCCTGCCTGATTGAATTAAATAAAATGTATCTCCAATTTCGAACTCAGAGAAAATAATATCGCCTTTTGGAATTGTTCGCGAAAAACGGCCAAATGCCGCTAAATCCATAGCCATTTTTACGCTCCCAGGGCGCCTAACGCCCTTTCTGCTTTTTCGATTGTGGTATCGTCTGCGCCCATCGAAACTATCTTTTTATAAAAAGCAATCGCTTGTTCTTTCCTGCCGATTTTTTCATTGCACTGTCCCATAATATACATAACCTCAGAAAGATTCGGGTGTTTCGGGAATTTTGTAAGCATGTTCGTGTAATATTTTATGCTTTCTTCGTATTTATTCAAAAGGAACATACAGCGCCCGATTTCGAACGATGCTTTTCCTGTCATTTCAGCATCGACGCCAGAATCAACTATTGTTTTAAATGATAAGAACGCTTCCTGATATTTTCCCTGTGACACGAGGCTTACTGCGTCATAATAGGTCTTTGTAATTTTTTCTTTATTGCCTTGCGAAACTTGCGGCGAAGCAGGTTCGGAAGCTGGCGCCTGGCTGACAGATACGCCTGGTCCTTTGCCGTCTCCGTAACGAGCCAGGGCGTTTTCCGCTGTTTCCATATTCTTTGTCGCCTGAAGAGCATTTTTTCCTGACGGGTAAAATGTCAGATAACGTCCGAATACATGCTTTGCATGGGAAAAACGCTTGTTCTTTAAATAAAATTCGCCTATGTTGAATAAACCGTCGGCAGGCGGTTGTTCTTCTTTTGCCAAAACTTTAGAAACCTGTTTGTGAACGCGCCTCATCTGGTTAGAGAAAACTTTTAACATCTTCATTACAATTCTGGAGTTTGCCATTGCGACGGCTTCAAATTCAGGAACCGTAAAAATCATAACTGATGTATCGGCAAGGGCAACCGCGTTTTCTTCGCGCGTATACTTGCCAAGCGCCGATTTTACGCCGAAGAATTCTCCCGGCTGCACAGTTTCTCTTACGTCTGCTCCTGTTTCGATATCCTGATAAACAAGGCTTACTTTTCCTGTTTGGAGAATATATATTTTATCCGCAGGATCGCCCTTAAAATAAATGAGCGACCCGGAACGGTATTGGGCTGGTTTTGGCATTAAGCTCCATCTCCCGACGGCTCAAAGGGCAGATAATCAAGCACTTTTTTTAAGCCGACTTTTTTTCTTACTTCTTTATAAAGACCTGCAGGGTCTCCTTTTACAAACATTTCTTTTTTCCCGACATTAATCTTTGTATAACCTTCAGGAAGAGTATTTTGATCCTTGCCGTTACCATGTAATAAATCAAGGAAACGCATTTCGCCGTATATTGGTTTTCCTTCAAGCGCGAGCAATTCAATATCATTCATGCCTGCGTTTACAAGGTTTTCGTAAGGGTTATCTTCCTTTGCTTTAAGAACAAGAACGTCACCTAACATTCCTTCTTCCAGAGAGCCGATTCTATCCTGCATGAGGAAAGCTTTTGCGGCGTTTGAAGTAACCATTTCAAAGATTTTTTTTGCGGGAAGGTCCTCGCCGTAGAGTATTCGGTAAAGCTCTCTGTCGTATTTTAATTCGGCAAGAAGATTTGCGGAGCCTGTAGCGGAAGAATCCGTTCCGATTGTAACATTAACGCCCGCTTCAATCATCTTGCGCACTTTCGCCGTTACGTTAAACATAAACATATTGGAAAAACCGCACCACGAAACGCTTGCGCCGGCTTTTGCCGTTTTTTTAATATCTTCGTCGCTAAAACCAATGCAATGAATGAATAAACAATTTTTATCTAGGACTTTATTCTTTGCGAGATTCTCTAAACCCTGCATTGCCTCCATGTCAAAACCTTCGCTAAGGTGAGTGATAAAGGGCCAATTATTTTTTACTGCCAGGTTATGCTCAACTTCGATGCCGTCGCCCCATTTTAAATCGTAGGAAGAAGCTTCGTGCGCAAGGCAATATTCCTGAATTGCCCTGACAGGCAAGGTTGGTAAAATCTGACTGTTTAATTGATGCGGGAAATGATCATTTACAGTTGTTACGCCCGAAAATAAACATTTGTAACCCGAAAGCGCGTAAAGATCTTCGCGGTTTAAATTGGATCGTTCTTTAAATGTGTCCGATGCTTTTAAATCATTATCCCAAGGCAGCCATGTAAGATAGAATTGCCCTTTTTTCGGACCGACAGGAGGACGATAATTCCCCTGTAAATGATCATGCGTATTTATCAAAGAAGGGTAAACGAAGGATTTTTCTTTTAAATTGATCTTAACGCTGCTGTCTGCAGAAGAGACGATTTTCTTTCCTTTGATTCTCAGTTTGCCTGTATGTGCTTTTTTCCCTGGAGAGACAATAATTCCATTTGACAATGTATATTCAAACACTTATAAACCGTCCTTGAGTAAGCAAAAACTCCACATCTAATATCATTTTAATGATGTTTATACAAAAAATCAATAATATAAGGGGTGCTTCCCGTTATTATTATCGGTATATTATATAAATTGGTAAAAATTTGGTATAATATTGATAAATGGTCGATTTACACACACATTCAAACGTTTCGGATGGGGAGTTTTCACCCAATATACTCGTCAAAGAGGCAGTAAAACATGGAATTCGCGCACTTGCCCTCACAGACCATGACACTATCAAGGGTTTTGAAGGCGCGAAAATGGCTGCGGAAGAAGAAAAAGCTGCTGGTACAGACTTTCGTTTTATTCCCGGGATTGAGGTAAACATTAATTGGGCAGGAACGCCCGGTCTTGGTCCAGGAGGAGAGTTTCATCTTCTTGGTTTAGGGCTTAAATCGCCAAGCGCCGCTTTTTTAAATGCGGTTGAAGGGCTCGCTCAGCGGCGCGAAAAGCGTAACCTGGAAATTCTCGACAGAATGCATGAACTGAGCCTGACTATCTCTGATGACCAGAAAGGAATCGATGCGACATGGGAAGAGTTAAAACTCATTGCCGGAGCGTCTGGCGGCAACAAGTCACTTGGGCGGCCCCATTTTGCGGCGTATCTTATAAAGCGAAAAATAGTAAAAAACGTAAAGCAGGCATTTGCCAAATACCTGGGTGTCGGGAAGCCTTTGTATGTTCCAAAGGACGGGCTTGCCTTTGACGAAGCTGTGGCTTTGATCCGGGAATCAAGCGGAGTTCCAATTTTGGCGCACCCCATTTCGCTTTTTATCGCGTGGGGCAGGCTTCCCGATATGATAAAAAAATTACAAGGCATGGGCTTGGCAGGTCTTGAAGCATGGCATCCAACGGCAAAGCCGGGCTCATGCCGAAGGCTGGAAGCGCTTGCTCATGATCTTGGGCTCTACATTACCGAAGGCAGTGATTTCCACGGCTCATTTCGCCCGGATCGAAAACTTGGTTATTCAAGCCGGGGAAGAAAAATTAATGACGCTGTTCTGGAAGCGATACCAGAACTAAATTGACATGATGTCATATGGGTCGTCTCCTAGTCTTCTGTACTGTACAGCTTCCAGAATATGTTCTGTTTCGATAATTTCCCTGCTTTCTAAATCGGCAATGGTTCTGGCTACACGCAAAATTCCGTGGTAAGCTCTGCCCGATAAACCCAGTTTTGAGATCGCTGTATGAAAAGCATTCTCCGCCTTTTCGCTCATTGGACACATTTCTGCCGTATTGCCCGCAGGCATCAGCGCATTGCGCCTAACGCCAGTTCCATTAAATCGATTGCGCTGTATTTCAACTGCCGCCAATACACGGCGCGCTATATCACTGGATTTTTCTTCATTGTTTTTATTGTTTACAGAATTGGACATCTCTTCGAGTTTTGGCGGCAGAACGGCTATCCGCATTTCTATGCGGTCTAAAAGAGCACCGCCGAATTTTCGCCAGTAAAAATTAATTTCGCGTGATGAGCAAAGGCAGGTGTTGTCTGAATCGCGAATGCCAAGCCGTCCGCATCGGCAGGAATTCGCAGTTAACAAAAGCTGAAACTCGGCAGGTAATTTTACAGGCCCGTCCGCCCGGACTATACTTATCACTCTGTCTTCCAGCGGTTCACGAAGAGCCTGCAGCACATTGATTCTAAACTCAGGCGCTTCATCGAGTAAAAGCACGCCAAAGTGCGAAAGGGTAATTTCACCCGGGCGCGGGATCTTTCCTCCGCCAAGAATGCCTTCTGCGCTTGCTGTGTGATGAGGAGCGCGCAATGGCGGTTTAATTATAAGACTGTCAATATATTTGTCTGATGAATTATAACTGCGAGGTCCCGCAAGACTGTGAAGGCGCGTTACTTCAACTGCTTCATCAGGAGACAAGGGCGCCATGATTGATTGCATTCTGCGCGCGAGCATTGTTTTACCCGCGCCCGGCGGACCAAAGACAAGCACATTGTGTCCGCCCGCTGCCGCAATTTCCAAAGCGCGTTTGTAAATTGTTTGTCCGTGAACATGGCAGAAATCATTGCCGCCTGCGTCTGTTGTGTTATGTGACATCGAATTCAACGCTGGAATTAATGGATCAGGCAAAGAGCCTTTTTCTTCTCTTACGAACAATACATGCGCGGCATTTTGTAAATTTTCTACTGCTGTAAAACGCGCGCCCTTGTTTATCAATATTGCCGCTTCTCCGGCGTTTTCCGCTGGAACGATAAACTCTGTAATATTTTCGGCTAAACCAGCGGCAATTGCGGCAAGTACTCCGCGTACGGGGCGCACTTTTCCCGAAAGCTCAAGCTCGCCCATTACAAGGATGTCTCCCCGGATTGGCGCAATCTCCGCTGCTGCCATGACAGACAGGGCAATTGGAAGGTCTAACGATGCTCCGTCTTTTTTAAGACCTGCGGGAGCAAGGTTGATTAAAATCCTATCTGCAGGAAATTTAAAACCGGAATTTCTGAATGCCGCCCGTACCCGCTCCCGCGATTCCCTTACCGCTCCCTCGGCAAGCCCCGTAATATCAACGCCGGGAAGACCCCTTCGTATGTCCGTCTCAACCCGAACAATGATTCCGCCTGCCCCGCAGGGCATAAAAGCAAACACACTCATAACGCACTCCTAAAAAATTTTGTT
>Ga0209755_10005538_pt1 | contig 14322 bp, 12 predicted proteins | sample TergutCo191P1_FD_187301 | JGI IMG/M metagenome (GOLD analysis project Ga0209755, IMG submission 187301) | Cornitermes sp. P1 segment gut microbial communities from Petit-Saut dam, French Guiana - Co191P1 (SPAdes) (version 2) | ecosystem: Host-associated > Arthropoda: Insects > Digestive system... | reverse complement strand
TGAACAAAAGCCATGCTCCATAGGAAATCAACAGCAGTACGATATTAAATTGGAGCGGGGCTTCAATAATCATGTTACCGAAAAGATTAAGACCGCCCAATACAAAGGGAATCCCGGCAAGGGCGGCGACGCCCCAGCTAATCAAGCTGATAAGAATGCTTTCGGACGTAATAATCCGAACCATCTGCTTTTTGGATGCCCCCATCGCTTTCATGATGCCAAGTTCCTTTGTCCGCTCTGCTACTTGTGCGTCCATGGTTGCCGCCAACCCAAATCCTGCCACTACCACAAACATAAAGATTACCAACGCCAATGTTTGCAGGGTAATGTCGTAGTCCACCCTAACAGTTGCTTGCAGATTATCCCTTGTATGCGTTTGTGCAATCAAAATACCGTGTGCGTCCAATTCTTCGTTTATGGCGTTGTCTACCGCTCTTGAACCCTCGGCAAAGTCAAGGTTTAGTTTAATGCTTCCGCTTGCACTCCCCTGCGGAATAAAATCGTCAAACACACCCTCGCATATGAAAAACGACCTTATACCGAAATCCTCAATAACCCCAACAATTTCAAATTTATTGGCTTGCCCTCTGATTTGTAATGTGAGCATATCCCCGATATTGTAATCGGTTTCGTCATTATACAGTCGATTACATTCATACCTTTACAATCAATGTGACATATGCAAATATGTAATCCATCACTCGTTCCAAAAGCGGTGAAGCCACAGACAAGACCGCAAGTGTACTGCGGGTAGAAAAAAATTGTTGGCAAGGTTTTAGAAAGGCGGTATTGCATGAGTAATTTTTTAGATGCCCGTGGATTTACCTTTGCGCCGTTTATACATCCCTTCCATGAAGAAGGACATGGCGACAGCGGCACGTTGGAAATTGCAACATCAAAGAAGAATCCCGATGAGCAATATATAATAAAAAGCAAATTCCCGGAGTTGGGATGTAATGAATTTATGTATCACAGGGTTGCCAAAGCTCTTGGGCTATACACTCAAGAAGCCAAATTGGTCAGTGGCAGCAAGGCATACCGCCAAACCGCCGCAATCCGATATGTACCCAATGCTCGGCTGTTTGATTTGAAAACCGCAAGTCCCGAAAACTTCCGTGCCTTTTTTGAGTTTGAAGCCCTGTTCGTAATCCTTAATGAAGATGATAGCCATGAGTATTATCTTGACGAGCAAGACCGCCTCTTTAAGTTGGACAATGCTTCATCATTTACCGTTTCAACGAGTACAATCGGCTGGTTTTCCGGCGACGCAACAATCCAACATTTTTTTCCCAATGTAAATGCGCCGTTGGATGCCGTTGGGTATAGTTATTATGGCGGCACATTCGACATATATAAAGAGAGGTACGGGCAAACTGCTATCAATGCGTATTTATCCCTTATTGAACGCTTTGCTGAATTTGATGATATAGTTTTGGAAGATGCTTATGCCTCTTTGGACAAGCAGTATTCGCGCTTGTTGAAATTGTATTATCATAGGTGCATCCAAATCCGAAAGGAAACTTGTCGGAGGTTTTTGCAAGAGATTAAGGCATAACAGGCAATTTTTGAAAACTAAAATAGGAACGTCTGTCCAAATTGGCAAGCGTTCCTATTTTAGTCACCCATACCTTACGTTTGCGCTGCCTCTTCCAAGCAGCTTTTACAAATATCCTTGCCCTTGATAGTCTTTGCGGCTTCGGTAGTGCCGCAGAACACACATTTCTGCCCCGGATATTTCTCCGAAAGCTGTAACATAAGCGTGTTTTTATCTACATAATACATGGTGAGCGTATCCTTTTCGCCCCAACCATACTTTGACCGAATTTCACTCGGTAGTTTCACGCGGCCCAACTCATCTATCGTATGAGTGCCTAACCGTTCCATCTTATCCATAATCGGATTCCTCCTAAAAAATATTTTGTTGGCGGCAATGGCCGCCTTCTATGAACAGGGATTTTTAATCACCTGTCTATCCTTGTCGTTCGTCAATCTCTTTGCGTTGCCGCTTTTTCTCCGACTCCAAAAAGCCGCTGTCCAAAGTGATGAGCATACATTCTTCACACATGCCGAGGTTGTTAATTGTTACTTCGTCCAAGACACATTTGTAATTTTCGTTGTAAATGCAGTATTCAAACTCGCATTTCACCCCGCCCGCCCTCCAAATTTTTTCTGAATTTCAGCTATGCCCATATCGGTTACATGGAGTAGCCACATATCTTGATTATACATTCACCATGTAACCATTGTCAAGAATAAAGTTAGATGAAGTAACTAATAATTGAATTACAACGTCTATAATTAACTATAAAGCAAATTTTATGAGGTGATGAGTGTGCATGACGAATTTCAAGATAATTTTTCCGAGCGATTGGCTAAACTGAGAACGGCGAAAGGTGATACTGCGCGGGAAATGAGTCTTTCTCTGGGGCAAAGCGAAGGCTATATAGGGCAGATAGAAAGAAAACACAATCTTCCATCCATGACGGTGTTCTCCTTTATCTGCGAATATTTCCGCATATCCCCCAAGGAGTTTTTTGACTATGATTCGGATAACCCTGAAATGCTTGGGTCGCTTATTGATAAGCTAAAAACTCTAAGCTCCCAAGAGTTAGAGAGCGTGGTCGGCATAGTTGATGTTATTGTAAAGCTGAAAGGACAGTAAATTACGATGTCGGTCGTAGGTACTTTGCATCAAGATATAGGGCATGTCCGTTAGACTATGCCCTGTTTTGGCGTATCTTGAAACTTTTTCAAAGAATTTGCACCCCTCAAAGCCGCATTTTCCTATTGACCGACACACCCTTTTATGGTAAAATAAGGATATTAGAATTTCAGATTATAAATGCTTATCGGATTACACTTTTGCAAGCGGTAACTGCCAAACGGCTGTAACGCTTCGCTAGGAATTGATGACACGCTCAAAAGAAGCCTGTCAAAGTGTGCCTATCCGGTATTTTTTATTGTCCGGAATTTAGGCGGGAATAGAATCTAAATCGCAAAAATGCGGTTTTGGCTATTCCCGCTTTTTTATTGCCAAAAAATCATATAACCCAAAGGGAGGTCATTTTTATGACAATTATTACAACAATCGGAAGAATCACAAAGGACTTGGAAATGAAAAAAAGCGAAAAGGGTACGAATTATGTAAATTTCAGCCTTGCTGTTAATGACGGCTTTGGCGAAAACCAAAAGGTCATGTACTTTGAATGTACTGTCTTTAATGGTGATGCCGAACGCCTTATTAAAGCAAAGGCGAAAAAAGGAAGCCTGCTTCAAGTCAACGGAAAATTCGGCGTTTCAGAATTTGACCGTAATGACGGCACTCCGGGTTACAGCTTAAAACTTACCGATGTTAAGTGGAGCTACATTCCGGGAACAAACGGCCAAAAAGACGCTAACGGCAACAATGGCGCAGACAATGGCAATGCTCAGGTTCAAAACCAACCTCAAAACGGGGATTTCAACGGAACTACGAACCTTGACGACGAAACCGCGGCGGCATAACACCCGCTAAAGTTTTCCGGCATGAACGTGGGAGGCGGCGAAGGAAATTTCTTCGCTGCTTCCCTTTTTTATTGTAGCCCTTCGGCTGTAGACCGAGGGCATTTGGGAAGGTGGCACAAATATGTGGATATTAGTTGCAGGCTCTATTCTTGCAATAGCGGTTTTGGCGGTTCTGGTTTTTGCGATTGTGCAAAAACAAAGAGCAAAAAAAGCCAAGCGCAAAGAAGAAACAGCCTTAAAAGGAATTGCGGCGGGTATAGCGGCAAGGCTTCATGCGGCTTGCCCCGGCTCAAAATGGCGGTGGGTATGCCGTCCTGCGGGATTTGCCATAAATGGTGGTATTGCTCGGATTGAGGTTATCGACCCAACGGGCAATGTGGGCTTTATTGACGCTTGCTTATCAGCAAGCGGATATATGGCTTTGTATGTGCTGAATGTTGTTGAGTTGGCAGCTTCGGATGCGGTTATGGCGGTGGTTTCTGATGATGCGAAAAGCGCGGAAGATACAGTGAATATCACTGTACCGCCTGTCCCCAATGCCAACGCAAAACCCCATGACGAAGAAAGCCTTGCTAAATGGTACAACATCGTCTTGATAGATTCGCTTACGTCCTTAATAAACAATCTTCATGTCGAAGGGGAAGTATGCCTCTATATCGACCAAGACGGTAAGGCATATGTAGAAGATGACGGCGGCAACTCCGTTGTCCATGAGTTTGGAGAATTGCCTGATATATCCCTATGGGACAGTATCACAGAAAAACTTGGCGTAGCAGGTTTATATGCCGAGGTTCGGGAAGAAAACCGTATTTTCATTTCATGGGAATAACTCGGAAATTAAATTTTGAATGGGAGGCTTTACTTATGGCGAAGAAAAAAATGATTATGTACCGTACCTTCAATACCTCTATCTTCAATCCGGTAAAGGTGGGCGGTCAAGAAATTTCTGTAGCAACGATTGTCAACGACCGCCTCGTTATAAACAACGAGTGCTGCGATTTGCGTACAATCAAAGAGCGGTATAACCCCAAGACAAAGGAACTTGTGCCATCTGTGGTGGACAGTATTTTCAATTCTGAATCTGTCTTAGCCCTGCATTACGGCAAGCGCGCTGTAGACCCTGCCGTTTATCCTACGGTAGATGCAGAAGTGGAGCGCAATACTTTGTACGATTTCATTACCGTGGATTGTTCAGGCGGCAATGATACCGACCCGATTACGCAAAAGTTTAAGGAATTGCTGTGCTTTGACGGTTTGTATATGCCATTGGCTAAACTTGCCGCTATCGGCTATGTTCCTCATAATGATGTGGAAGTTGTAGAGATTGCGGGCGTGGAGTATGTGCGCTATCGTGCCGCTATGCAAAGTGCATCCGAAAACAGACAATGCAAAATGACAATGACAACCCACAAGTGGGAAAATTTCGCAAAGACCATCAGCGGTGATGCTCGGTATCTTTTTGAGCCTACACAAACGGCGCAGAAAGCTATCGCTCGTCAAGGCTTGGGTAAAACCAACGGCAATATAATAGAAGGCTTCCAATTTACCTCGGCCACCGTGCCTGATTTAGAAACCGACATTACCTTTGCTGCCCGCTGTTTCAATGACAGCAAGAATGAAATAACAGCGGAAACCGTAAACGCTAAAAAGGTGGCTACAGACGGATGCGGATTCATCACACCGGCTAAGGCCCGCGAACTTGCAGGGCGGTTGGAGTTATCCTATGTACCCTCGGCTTTTCAAGTGCGCTATGGGCAGGTCAAAGGAATTTTATTGGTATTTGACTTCCACAAGTACAGCAGCGGCGTTATCAAAGAGGACATCTTATTTACAGATTCAATGAAAAAGTCCGATTTTGATACAGACAAAGCACAGTTTCTTGTTGCAAATGTCAGCAAGCCGCCTCGCAACTATACGGAGTTCAATTACCAAATGTTCACCACGCTGAACAATAAGCTGACCTTCGACGATATATTTCCGTATGTGGAAAACATCAGAAACCACATGGAAAAGGCATTGACAAGCCCGGAGGCAGCTCTTAAATTCCTCGGCATACTATCCGATATTTCTACTTTGGATGGTGATGATGAGGGCGGCGATGGTTATGATTGCGTAGACAAGGTATCGGCTGTTATACAAGCTAACCCGCAACTGGCGATGAATATTCGCTGGGTTAAGCAAAGTATTAAACGCAAGATAGACCTTGTTTGTAAAAAAATGCTGTTTGGCAAAATTCCTATGCCTAAATCCGCTGTAAGCATTATGGTTCCCGACCCGTTGGCGTTCTTCAACAGGTTATGCCATAACGGTAGCGGCAACTACAGTTTTACCGAAGGCAAGCCAATAGTGCCAACGCACAGGAGGGCGAAAGAACTTGCGGTGCGTGAGTTTAGAAACGGTGATTATGATGGGTATTTATTAGCAACCCGAAACCCGCTTACACATCACGCCCAAATCCGCAAGCTGCGCTGTATAAACCACAGGGGAAGCTCTTATTGGTATAAGCATCTTAATCATGTGATTATTTTTAATGCACATGATGAAACGGTGCTTGGTATGGGTGGTGCAGACCATGACGGCGATATGTGTATTACCACAAAGCTGTTTACGGATAGGTTTGAGCAGGCTGATTATATCATCTACAATGCCAACGATACAGGCGATAAGGCCGCAAAGGTAGTCTTGACAGAGGACGTTTTGAAAAAGGGGATTTTGGCTAATCTCCAACAAAACATGCTGGGTATTATCTGCAATATCAATACCCGCTGTTTGGAATTGATGAACGACCCCGAATCATTACGCAAGTTTGTAATGCTTGCCGGATATACAGACGGCAGGAGTTTTGGTTCAAAAAATGTCCCGCAAATGCCGTACAAGCCTAAGTTTCAAGATGAGCAAACGGCTGTAGCCTACTTGGAAACACTGAACCATCAACTTACCACTTTATCAGAGTTGGAAGTTGACCGCCCCAAGACAGGTTATATAAACCGCTTCTTTGCAAACCAACAGGAATATGCACTTCCTTTTACGCCTTATTGGTTCGCAAGCGTTAAAGGTCAGTTGGATAAATTCCACAGCCGCCCCGCCGAGTCCAATTTCAAAAACAGACTTGGTGAGTCTGTTCGTTCGCTTACAAAAATCTACAGCGACGGACGATTGGTAAAAACAGTAACGGACACCCTAAAGACCAACGGCAAAAAGGAGAATTGGATTCAACGCACAATCGAAATGCTGAGTGACGGCAATACCATCATGGGCAATATCCGGCGTTTTGTTCAAGAACAGATACTGGATATGGAGATTGATGCGGATAGCTGCTTTTCCATAGTGGAATCGCTGAAAACCTCGTCAATCTTAGATTTGGACGAAGTTGAACGCATTATGGAATCTGTGCGTGCAGTTCACAAATCCTATTGCCATGATATTGCAGGCAATATCCGAGCTTTGCGTGACGGCTATATCACACAAGATGATTTTGGTATCTCTTTAGAAAATACCATTAACATCTGTGATGATAAACTTAGGGCTATATCATCAGACCGTGCGGCACTTGCATATGCGGCTTATGAAATATCCCTTGAAAATGGTTACGGCAGCCAGTCCTTCCCGTTTCTTGCGGTGCTGGACGGCATGTGTGCTTTGCTTAGTGATGTGAGGGCAACAGATTTTTACGAAATCAACCTCCGTCGTGAGATTCCCCGCACACTCGCAGGGCTATTGGACGATGCTGCTCACATTATCGTCTATAACCGTAAGTGCAGGCTTCCCGAAAATATAGACCCAAGCAAAACATATTTTGGGGATATATCGCTTGCAAACGGAAGTTATGAAATTCAGCGTGACCTAAAAGGCGGAATCTCTTTGATTATACCAAAGGCCACGCCCAAAGGCAGACTTCATACCATACCCTTCAATGCAGATGCGAAGTTTAGTCTAAAGGTCAGCTATAAGGCTTCGGAGTTGTTGCCGCAACACCAAAACGGTGAGCATGTAATACGGCTTATGGCAAACAGCACCGTCACCTTTAAGGAAACCACAATGGCAGGCAATACCCAATACTGCGTATATGCAGGTGATACTTGGGTAGGTACGATTTTTGACGACCAATCCAACGGCTGGGTTCTCCGCAAAGAGATTGTAAAGACGTTGATTGGCAATGAATACGTTTTTATAAGCGTACCCCGTACAGGTGTTAAAACCGATTCAAATTCATTCTTCACCGGCACGGGCAAATCTCGTTCTGCTCAGATATTAACATTTTCACAGGCAAAGCCTGTAGAATCACGAGTACCGCTTGCGGTATAAGAATCACACAAAAAAGCGAAAACAACCCTTTGGAGCAAGTGCGACGCACTTTGCTTCGGGGGTTGTTTTTTGCGCTAAAAATAAGGAGGCTGGATTTATGGGTTGGTTATTTTATGATGCCAAAAACTACAGACCGGACGGCAGTGTTGACAGAAAAAAGGAGGCTGATGAAACATTTTCAGAATCTTACACTGTATTAAAATCGGTCATGGTTGCGAGTGTCCATTACGCCGCAGTTAAAAATAAGCGCACAGGTGCAGTGAGTGCCGCAGTTACGCTTACATCTTCGGACAAAAGAGGCAGCGGCTTCAATTTCGGCTACAAAGGTATATCGGAAAACATGGGGCCATGCGAAGCTAAGTGTCCTCGTTCTATCTTAAAGTTACTGACACCGACGGAGGACGAATACGCCATTGCGTGGCGGGATAGATGCCACACATATCACGCACAAACCGATGTGTTCAAAAACCTTCCTGTTGGAACAAAAATAAGCTGGGTTGCCACGGCAGGTTTTAGCCACTTCAAAGAGGGCGAGTGTGTCACTTTGGAAAAAGTTATCCCAAGAGGGCGCGGAGCGCGCTGGCTGTGCAAAGCTATCCCCGTTTACATTAAGCCTAAATATGTAGATATGGGTGAAGTAAAAATTTTGGCGGCGTAATTGTAAATTCGGCGTGCAAAATCTATATCAAACCGGGAGGTAAGCGAGCATGAAAACATTTAGGATAAACTACACGGAAGTCCAAAAGGGCTTTGCAGAAGTTAAAGCCGCAAGCAAAGAGGCTGCCGAAGAAATGTATTTGGATTTATACAATGAGGGGCAAGTCCATTGGATGACCGCCTCAATAACGGAGGCAGTCGCAGAGGAGGTTGCGGCGTGAAACTGTACAGATACATGATAAATGATGCCGAACGCGGCGGCTGTGTTCTGGCGGCTAATAAAAAGGAAGCCAAGCAAAAAGTACAAAAAATGTACGAGGAACTGATTGACATAAGCGACAACTGGAAGGCGGAGGATATTGCCAAATACAAGATAACCATTTGGGTGTCGGAAGATATTGCAACGTCCGATGTGGTTGAAACATATCCATAACATTCATAAAGCCCGCAAATCAACACGGTTTGCGGGCTTTTTTATTTCACGAAAGGAGGGCAACATGAAAATCCCCCACGAAATCTTGGAAATTTTAGAAAAGTGCAAAATTAAAGACCGCACCATATTTCTGCCGGAGCAACTTGACCGCAAAGTTTATCAAACGGTTAATAAATGTCTTGAAAACATAGGCGGCAAGTGGAATCGCAGAGCCAAAGGCCATGTTTTCGACTGTGACCCTGCCGGGCCGTTTAACGATATGCTGTTGTCGGGTGAAACAACGGATATGAAAAAATTGTTCCAGTTCTTTCCGACCCCGCGCACGGTAGCCGAGCAGATATGCGAAATGGCAGAGTTGACGGAGGACAGCATTGTTTTAGAGCCTTCTGTCGGTAAAGGCGGCATCGCTGATGTTATTTGGGAACACGGCGTTTCTTCTTTACTTGGCATAGAGCTGAATCAAGACATGAAAAGATACCTTGACGGCAAGCCCTACACTTCTTTGGTCGGCACAGACTTTTTGGAGTTTGCCAAAGAAGTAAAGCGCGGCAATATTAAAGCGGAATTTAGCCATATCATAATGAACCCGCCATTTTCCAAACAGCGGGAGATTGAGCATATCATGGCCGCATATGAGTTGCTTGCCCCCGGTGGTATATTGGTATCGGTGGTTAGTAATTCCCCGTTCTGGCGGTCAGATACAAAGTCGCTGATATTCCGCAATTGGCTTAACTCGGAAGATGCTTTTGAATTTGAGGAAGAAATCGACCTGCCGGAAGGTGCTTTTAAGGAAAGCGGCACTATGATACCCACCAAAATAATAAAACTGCGCCGCAACGGAGTTTTGGACGAAAGCGCGATTACTCCCTTTGTACCTTCGGAGGGTTTTATTCTTACCGCAGCTTATGAAGAAGAACCCGGAGCTGAAATCCAATATTCGCAAAAAGAAATTCAAGCCCTAAAGTCCAAGCTGATGAGGGTTAATTATTGCGACACAAAATCGGAGATTAGGCTTGAATGTTATGCCGACACCTTGGTTGTTGAGCGCAACGGAAAAATCCCGTATGTTGCCGCTGTAAGACTTGGCGGCTATCCCGAAAGCGTTAAGGGTATGGGTGAAGCAATTTACGGCGGCGGTTCTGTGACCTTTAATATTGACGGGGAAAGCCATACGCTCTCCAGCAGAATAAAACAATACCGCAAGGAATACAGCCATGACGGGCTTTATGCAGAAGCCGTCCTGTGGATACGGGATGAGGATTATGTGCAGATTGAAAACAGCGACAACGACGCATCCGACAGCGGCGAGACCCCCGAAAGCACCTCGCAACCTCGCAAATGCTATATATTCTGTGAGTTGGGCGATAAACAACAGCTTTTTGAAGAAATAGACAAAAAGACTTCTGTTCCGTTGATTCCCGAATTTCAAGAGTATGTACTTGCCGAATTGCAGGGCAGAGAAATTTTGAAACCCTTGCAGGTTATTTCGCCCAACGTGCAATTTGACGCATGGGTTTTGCATATGGACGCAGATGAAAAGAACATCATAGCGGCAGTTAATGATGGTCTGCGCTACGGCAAAATATCCATTCCCGGTGCGACTTCCAAAAAGTTCCCCGCAATCCGCGGTGTTACGCAGTATCTTAATACTTTTGGTGTTCAAATTGCGGAGCGAATCAAAGAGCGGTTTAATCCCTTGTTTGACCCGGCAACGGAGGCATTATCGCCGGAGATACTGGATGTCAATGAGTATATCAAAGCAAACGCAGGGTACAGCCTGTTTGATGCCCAGCTTGCGGTTGCCGAAAGCCTTAAACGAGGCTTGGAACGCAGTAAAAATTCACTGTGCATTGCCGAGTGCGGCACAGGCAAAACAAAAATAGGCATAACTGCGTTACACGCTTATCAGCAACGGCTTCAATTCCGCAAAATCGCTGATATTTGCGAAGGTCAAAGTGTTGGTATACTGGAACAGAGTAAGCATTTTAATATTGTGCTGAGTCCGTCACATATGGCTAACAAATGGGTGCGGGAGATTGAGGAAAGTCTGCCAAACACATTTGCTGTTATAGTCACAAGCATTGAAGAACTGCACAAAGTTTATAATGCCTACGAGTGTGACAACAAAACCTGCTACATCATACTCACAAAAGAAAAGGCCAGAGACGGTTATATGCACCGACCCGCCGCAATATGGAACAAACGCCGCAGAAGATTTATATGCCCTGACTGCTATTCAACAATCGAAATGGACCTCGTTGAAGAAGGTACAAAGTACAGAGTACCTGCTGACGCGCTTTTCTTCCGCAAGCAGACCAGACAAAACCACAAATGCGCCAACGAAAAATGCGGCTCGACTTTGTGGACGGCACTGGCTCCTGAGCGGCAAAGCGAATGGGTAAAGGTATCGGATTATGGCTATGTACACCGCAGGTTTGCCTATGATTATCTGCAACATGTGGAAACAAAGCCTAAACTGTACGAACTCATTGAAGAAATCGCTGAAAACCCCGACGGTCACTATCCTAACTCCGGGGCATACAGGCGTTTTGCACTTTCTACCTACATCAAAAACAAGATGAAGGGCAAAATTGATGGGCTTATTGTGGATGAGCTTCATAACTACAATAATAAGTCCGGTCAAGGCGATGCTATGGGCGAATTATTTCAAGCTGCCAAAAAGGTTATTGGCATGACAGCGACGTTAATTAACGGCTATTCATCGGGCATATTCCATTTGCTCTACAGAATTTCGCCGCAGTTAATGTTACTTGATAACAAAAGCTATGACAAGCCCAGACATTTCAACGATGAGTACGGCGTTACCGAATCTGTTTATGAAATTACCGAAGCTGATTACAACGCCAACCGCCGCGCATCCAAGCGCAAAGTCAAGGAACGGCAGCTTCCCGGTGTCAGTCCTTTGGTGTATTCGCGTTTCTTATTGGAAAATGCGGCTTTCTTGAGTCTATCGGATATGGGTAAAGATTTACCTGAATATGAAGAACTCCCTATCCAGTTACAGATGAATGAAACCGTGAAATACGAGTATGAAAGATTGGAGAGCCAATTCAAGTATATACTCAGGCGGCAGAGAGATATTGCTAAAAAAGTGCTTAGTACCTATCTTAATCTGTTGACGGTTTATCCCGACCAGCCCTACGACCACGAAGTTGTAAAGCATCCTTTGACCGGGGACACGCTTATCAAGCCGAGGGATACATCTTCATTGGATGAACTGCACGAAAAGGACGAGCATGTACTGGATTTGGTTAAGCGCAAAGTCCACGAAGGCGAGCGTGTTCTTATTTATACGTCATGGACACGAATTGACACGCAGACGAAACTTTCAAAACTGCTCACAGAACAAGGCTATCGTGTTGCCGTTCTTACCGCTGCCGTGCCGGCTAAAAGGCGTGAGGCATGGGTGGAACAACAGGTAAGTAACGGTGTACAAGTGCTGATAACAAACCCGTCACTTGTTGAAACTGGTCTTGACTTAAACGATTTTACCGCTTTACTGTACTACAATATTTCCTATAACCTGTTTACCTTGCGCCAATCTTCACGGCGTTCATGGCGTATTAACCAGCGTGCGCCGCGAATAGAGGTGTATTTCTTCTATTACGAAGAAACCATACAACACAAGGCTATCAGGCTTATGGCTTCAAAGTTGGCTGTTGCCGGAGTTATCGAGGGCAATTTAACCGACGAAGGCTTGGCCGCCATGTCCGATTGCCAAGATATGACTACCGCCCTTGCGCGGGAGTTGACCCAAGGCATTGAGGGCGAGGTTGAGGATTTGGGTGCTGTGTTTAAGCGGATGGCACTATTGAAACCTACACCTATATCAAATGTCATCGAGGGTGAAGCCGTTGTTGTCAGCGAAGTTATAACCAACGAAGCGATAAGCAGTACAGCGGCAGTCACTACACCTATCAAAACAGCACCCACGGTTACAGAAACAGCCGCGCAAAGCGCGAAAGAACGTGAAGTTATCAAATCCAAGCAACCCGCACAACCTTCCGGCTTAATGTCTTTGCTTCAACCTGCAAAGCCCAAAAAAGCGCAGAAGAAGGCGGCTATATTGGAAAATCAAATGTCACTGTTTGATATGCTGGATACTCCGGCGTAAGGTTATAAATGCCCCCGGCTTTGCGGAGAATTTGCCGCAGAGTTGGGGGCATTATTTTTTAGGAAGGATGTTTGAAATGCAGGATAGTATCGTTTTGCAGAGGTTCAGAAAATTCAGGGCAATGATTCTGTCGTCAAACATAGACGGAAATATCCTGCTGGAAATGGCAGAGGCTTTCATAACGTCAAGCGACGACGACACCGCCCCAAACACAGAAGCCGTTTCCGTAATGGAGGGACAAATGTCTTTATTCGATTATTGTACTCAGTCTTAATGCGGGCGTATAACAAGCCTGCGTAAAAAATGTAATGAAGGGAGCGAGTGAGAAATGAAATTTGAAGTTAATCGTGAGGTAATGCTTGATGCCGCTATAAATGTAGCCAGAGTTGCACCGTCAAGTGCCACTTTGGATTTTCTGAAAGGTGTGTTGGTGGAAAGCAACAGCAATACAGGTGAAATATTTTTGACTGCCACCAATCACGAAGTCAGCATACAGCAAAAAGTTATGGCTAATGTTGAAGAAAGCGGGGAAATGCTCATAGACCCTCGTATGTTGGTTGATATGATGGCTAAACTGGCGGGGGATTTTGTTTCTTTGTCAGCAGAAAAGTCGGGGCTTCTTAATGTAAAGGGCGGAAGATGCACGTTTCAGATTTATTGCCGTTCATCAGAAGGTTATCCCCGTCCGATTATACCGTTTCCCGAAGCGAGCGTTCCTATGACGGGTATATGCTCATTGTCTAAAAGGACTACTTTTGTTGTAAGCAGTGATGATAATAAACTGGCAATGCAATGTGTACAGGTGAAAATAAAAAACAATGCTGTACATGCGGCGGCCAGTGACGGTATCGGAAGAATGATGCTTGTTAAAGATGATTCCGAGCCTGCCAATGAACAAGAGTTTTTATTACCGGGGCGGTCACTTAAAATGCTGGCATCCATATCCGACGATTCAGATGTGTTTGAAGTCAGCGACCTTGGGCATGAGGTTGTTTTTGTGCGCGGCGATATGATTTTCACAATCCGCAAGATGGTTACGGGTGCTTTCATTGATACTGCTTCTGTAATTCAAAATTTCAAACCCGTATATTCTGCCGTAACCGATGCAAGCAAGCTAAAAGAGGCACTGAATCTCATATCTGTAAGTGCGTCGATTGGCGAGGGTATAGAGCCGATAAACCTTGCGCTTTTGGGCGACGAAATCTCTATATGGTGCAATGGCGAATCCAGCGAAGGCAGTACGGTTGTGCCTGCAAAAATATCTGCAAACACCCCGGATGCAGGATTT
>Ga0209755_10005537_pt1 | contig 14323 bp, 11 predicted proteins | sample TergutCo191P1_FD_187301 | JGI IMG/M metagenome (GOLD analysis project Ga0209755, IMG submission 187301) | Cornitermes sp. P1 segment gut microbial communities from Petit-Saut dam, French Guiana - Co191P1 (SPAdes) (version 2) | ecosystem: Host-associated > Arthropoda: Insects > Digestive system... | reverse complement strand
TGCCGTAAGAACAATACAATAATTTATTATTCATAATATTATATAATATTTATAATTTATTATTCATCAGACTCACCATAATCACTCATAACTGAATTGTTATCCATCACCCAGTTACTACCATCTTTATGTTCACCATCTTCCTCCCATAGAATGTCATCTTCGGATCAGCTGTGGTGCGTTTGTACCACTGGCAGTTAAATGGCCACTTCACACATGGAACGTTAGTCAGATAACGGTTAAAGCATTGGTAACATCCAATATTATTCAATCAGTCTGCCTTGTAGGCAAGGGGCGGTTAAAGGAAGGGTGCGGATTAGAACTGCAAACCAACTTTTTTTCGTTTAAGAAATCGGTAAAAACTAGTGCAGATTAGATTCGAGAATATACAGTATACTGTTTATTTTCAACGTTACTGTTTGGGCATTGCTCTTTTCCACTTGGACCGGCCTTGAAATCCCAGCTCAGGAGAATACTGCTGCATTCTCCCAACTGCTGCAACTGTTGACAAAAACAATGCACTTGTCACTAGCACAGTATCACAAATAAATTTGAAATCACTGTGGTCACATACTTAAGCAGTAGGTGACCTGTACTTAGAAGGTTTCCACTTCAGATCTTGGCCTGGAAACCAGTTATCCTGAGCAGTTTTTACTCAGTCCCTCCAAACAAATAATAAGATATTATATCTAATCAGCCTGCATGGGAGAAACAAGAATATTCAACCTACTGTACCAGAAATAAAAAAATGGGTAGCCTGGTTTAGAACATGGATTTGAAAATCAAAAGGGTCGAGGAGGGTCGTGGTAGGTAACAATGTCTCTGTGCAGGGATGATGCTACCATTTGCATACTGCCAAAATGTATGGAAACACAGAGACAGAGATCAGAGTTTCTGAAGAGGAAGTAGTTAATTATTAAGGAGCAGGGAGCATATAAGAAATCGGTGAAGTATGTTAAGGTTACAGAACTGGACAAAACTAGGAAGCTGTTTATATAGTACAAGAAATAAGTTGAAGAATCAAAGTACAAAAATAGCACTAAAAGTAGAGGAAGAGAATGTAGTGTTATTCTAATAAAAATAATATGCACAAATAAAGCATGGCAAGGGGTGATGGTTATGATACCATTATGTATTTGCTGAGCACTGCTGAACGTTGATAATGGTCCTGGTCATCTGTATTTTTTATTAAACTAATATATGTAAAAAATAAAAGTGCATGTTAATGGTAATACACCTGCTTCCTTTCAGCTCCATTTCATTAAACACCATTCTACCACATAGGGCCTTATAGTCAGACATCCTGTCAACACTGTTCATAAAACAACAAATACATTACAAGTCATGTGAGATTTAAGGTTCTCACAGCAGTGTTGACAGTGCTGATGTACATTCAAACCTTGTCCAAAACAGGGGAAACTAATCCACAAAGTGTCAAAGTCCAGAAGACCTGACCCTTCAAATTGCAGTTAAAATCATAACATACACATCCATTAAAGAAAGAAAAGTAAAAGAAACAAACAAACAAAATATGTATGTTTCCATGGACCTTCATCAAAAAACTGGTCATGAATGTTAACAAAACACTCAAACACCAAAGGATCATTTAGTTTACAAATATGTGGCAGGCCTATAGAGTTTTTACTGACTGCATGATCACAACTGTAAGTTATATGATTACAGTAACATGAATTACTCTGCCTGCTTACTTGCCTGAAAATTGGATAATGTCTGAAAACTTGATATTTTATTGTGTCTGGTATGAAAGAATGTAGACATTGACAATGTTCAACAAGATGCATTTGGATTTAAGTTTCCTTAGAGGCATAAAATTTGTCTAAGTAATATACTAAATTTCCGTTGCAACCTCACAGCAAACACAACATAATGGCTTCATAAAAATGAGTCAGTTACTTGTGTTTAGTGAAACCATCACTATTTGCTGTGGGAGTCATACAAAACCTATACATGTCAGACCAACACTCAAGCCACAGTAACAAGTGATTGTATATGCAGCCACATAAACACACTGCTTTTGCAAGATACTGAAACGTCACACAGACTATACTGTATCACTTGGCAAAGACCAAATAATATTTTAATCTAATAATTTTACAGGATTGCAATTCTAACAGTTTTAAATCTAAACACTTCTGTAACTTAGCAAAGTACAAGTTTCATAACTCCCTGAGGATGACACAGAGGTGTTGAAACATGTGGGAGTGAACATTATATAAAGAAAAAATTTTGTGATATACATGTATATTTGTGCATTAGTTGGTTGTAATAAAAACAAAAAAAAAACATTAAAATATAAATGAGGTTTGTGCAACACACAGCATCTCTTTAAAGTTAAAACACATGGTACATACAGTCATCACTATACTTCTGAGTTCCAGTGAACTGTTGCTCAACGATTTTCAGGAAGCCTTTATGACAATCATGTTCTTCTCTTCATGAAAGCCTTTTTGGAAACAGAAAAGTTGTAAGTAAATATAAAGGTAATGGTAAAGATGTCCCTGTGCATGCCATGAAGGCATACTTGGAGAGTAAAGGAACAGCTCTACTCATGCTTAACCGCAGCACTAGATGGAGGTGAGTGGCCAACTTCATACATCGGCCAGCTTTATCCTCAAATAGCTGTCAGTACCAACCACACAGGTGGGTGGTTTGGTGGTCCAGAGAAACAGCCTGAATGCTATGGACAACGAAAAATTATCTTGTGGTCTTTCAGAAATGGAACCCATTTCTTCGGTCCGCCATCTACCAGCCAGGTTCGATTCCAGGTGAGTTATGTAGGATTTGTGGTGAAAAAAGGTAGGGCAAAGAATTTATTTCTGCTTTCTCCTCTCAGTTTCATTACACCTACTCTGCACACCGACATTTCATTCATTTACCTCAGATGCTAAATGATCGTAGCAAATGACTGTGTCGTGCACCGAAACGCTTCCCTCTCTATACCTTCCTGTCACACTGCCTGTAGTCTAGTCACTATATCAACTGTACTATACCGGTTCGAACAACCGCTGTTAGACAGATGGCACGTTAAGTTTGTCTACCCACGGAAAAAAACTGCACTCTCATCCGTGCTTCTAACCCATTTGGTGCGCACATATGGCTGTGTCTCTGTGTACCAATAATCACAGATAACTATGATAGTTCGATGTTAGGTGTAACCTCACGTATTCCTTGAAGACTAACGCGTGGTAATCAGGTGTGTTCAGTGCAATAAAAGGTCGTAAATAGATTCTGTTTTATGTAATGGCTCTCATACAAGATTTCATCAAAACATGTAGATGAACATTTAGAACATCAACGTTCATGACACTGAGATAAACGTAACCTAAATTTATTTTTTTGTGGAGGGTTATGAACTGCAGTCACGCTCTTGCAACTGCGGCTTTGGGTTTGTTTATATCGTTAATGTTAAGTTGGGCAAAAAGCGTCGCAGTTTATTTCTTTCGCCGGTTTAATTGTACTGTATGGTGCCTCAGTTCTCGCCGTGTAGTTGTTAACCCCTTTCTTATACAGGTGACCGGAACCCGATTTAGTTTTTTTCCTCCGGCTGTATGGTAATTCTCACTGCAAAATAGCTGTAGTTTTGAAATGTTGTTAAGTAAATACAGCCCCATTTATGTGAACTCAGTATATATTTAGCGTTAATGTACGAATCTATTAACGTTGTACTAATGCGTAAATTCCATTGCAGTTATGTGTAACCCAACAGCGTGGATGAGGCTTTTGCCAAATTCAAGAATTATATTAACCGATCTACAGAAATCAAGTAATCTCCAGGCATGTTTGCGACCTTCAGTATTGTGCATACACACCAGTTCACATCTGAATGCATTTATGCCCCCTGGTTCTGGACCAAAGAGATGGCCTACATATAACAAGAAAATTTTCCCACCCCAGGCCCCTGATGAGGAAAGAAGACCGGCTGTGAGTAATGCACTTACATAAAGAGGAACTTTCCTCACTTATATTCCATTTCCTTGTCGTGGCATATTGTTATCTTTTTAACTAGTTTATTGTCTTCATTTTTTATATAAACTATCATACCTTTATCTCCAGCCCTCCTTTGGATCCCTAACCATGGTAATGAATAGAGGTAAGTGCCGTGCTTCGCAGCCTGGTAGATTTACATCCCAGGGAAAAGACCTTCATACCCATTGGATAGAAGGCTGGGTGGATCTCAGAGCCAGCCTGGATGCTGTAAAGAATAGAAAAATCTTTGCCCCTGCCAGAATTAAATCCTGATTGTGTCATGCTGCCCACGGTCTAATCAATATACTGAGATAATAAGGTTTAAGGCAATAAAACCATGTTGTAGGATGTGATGCCCCAAAGTCTGGTAGAAATATAGTGGTGTTTCAGAAGGACTTGTTGCCTCCACAATCAGCACAGATTATGTTGGAAGCAGGTGGTCTTAAAATGTAAGTATATTTATACCAGACCTCACAGGGTGACATCACAGTTATGGTAATTTCCAGCCACTTCTGTGAGAATCTCAAATTGACAGATTCAGGCATTACCTAACTTTGTTCAGAGCTTTCTTTGTAATTAATACTCTGTATAAATTAAGCACATTTGTACATGTTCAGTGATTTAAATTTCGTCATATATCATATCTTTTAAATCATGCACATCAGAATGTTTTCTGACTTTTGAAATTCTGGCAGCATATTCCGTTGTTAATGAATGTAGCTATTGTAAATTGTTCCTTGATCGGTATCATGCTTCATTGAAGCTAATTCCATGTAGCAGAGTCCTTTCTGGGAAGTTACCAGTCACCCAGCTTGTCAAATAGTTTGCATTTAGTGAAACCCAGAGTTGGGTAAATTATTCCTGATGTTTCAAACAGTCTTAGTGCCTTCATTTCAGGATCAAGCAGTCCAAGAAGATGGGCTTTTCTTGGACTGCTTGACAATGAGGCTGAGGGCACTTTTTCTTCCAAATGTGAGGAACTGTTCACCCACTGACACAGTGTAACATCTAAGAAGACTTGAATCTTCAGCAATGTCTCTGTGAGAACAGGAACATAATTTTGCAGTATTATTTACTGACTGTCACATGCACAGGTTGAATTCATAATGTTTCTGTTTGCTTGTCTTTAGTTTGTGTGTCACATGAGAACCAACATTAAATATAGTCCTTGGAAGATGTGGTACATAGCATGCATGGTGCGAGGAATGACAGTTGACGAAGCAGTAAAACAGCTTAGCTTTGTCTTAAAGAAAGGTGCTGTTGCTGTGAAGGAAACAATACTGGAAGCTCAGCAGATGGCTGTGGAAAAGCATAATGTTGAATTTAAAAGTAATTTGTGGGTTGGTAAGTATTAAATAACAAGGTCTGTGTAAGTTACAGGCAGAGTTTTTTTCTGATTTTTATTCCTGTTACCCATTTAGTTTGTGCCATGTCCTAAGAAGATGTGTCTGTGTACCAAATTTGATATGCCAACGAGCCTCGTGAGTTATGACCACCAAACAGAAAATTAAAGGTGCCCTTCTTGATATTTTACATCCACCAGAAATATAACCTTAACAGAAGCTGCATGTTATTCAGACATCTATTGCCATACCATGAAATGTGGTTACCAGCTGAGCACACTTTACAATATTATCATGCAGTTATGGAATCAGGCTGTTAGTCAAGTTTCTCATAACTTTCTTGTACCCTTGCAGGTAGATTCGAAACTTTTGAAATTGTTATTGTACTTCTCTGCACCATACATGATACACACTTTATAAACAACCAGGCATTCATTCATTTATTTTAAGTAAGATTGCAGTGTTGTGGGATATGACACAGTAGTTTTATACGATGGCACCATTTGCCCTTTTCCTTTCACATTTCATTCTCCTTCCCTTCCCCCCACTCTATTTTTCGCATTTTCCTTCCACTTTTACTTGTATTTCTTTCCTTCCTGTGCCATGCACATAACCCTTATGGGGGCCACTGTTTCCCATTCCTACAGACAAAATTATCTGTTTTGGAGCCAGTAATTCCCATTGGTTAATTTACAGCTGCAGTCTCAGTCCCCATTGCCATACATAATGTACCATTTTTTCCCTTACTTGGTTCTCATCTGCTCTAAATATGAAGGCAGAAACTTTGTCTCAAACACTGGTATTTGTCTGCACCACTACACAGCCTAATATTCTGATCCGCAGTAAAATTTCTAAGTTAAGAAGCATTTAAGTGTATATTTTGCTATCAGGCAGTTAGAACATCAAGTTGATCAAGTTGTATTTATTACTGTTGTTCTGTTCTGTTTCCATGAACATGTAGCCGAGTCCTTTGTTGGGAAAGGAATGGTCATAAAAGGAATGCGAAGGCATGCCCGTGGTCGAGTGGGGAAAGTTGAGTATTTCCATTGTAATTACTTTGTACGTCTTGAAGAAGGAACGCCCCCAAAGGACTACTACCCTTTCAAGCGAGAGCTTACAGGACCAGAATTATTGGACAAATGGCTGCAACAGATGAGGAAACGGAAGATACCAAACTCGCTTTAAAAATTTACTCGACATTGCAAGAGGTGTTGTTGAACTAAAATGCAGTTGTATGATGTTAGCGCTAGAACAGTGGCTTGTCACAGACTTCAATAATGATATGCATTACAACAAGAATGTGACAAAGAACTGCTGGACATTTCCAACGCTGTTTGAAGGCTGTCACTGTAGGGTGAAACTGGTTATTCTGATATTATACAGTGGAAAATGCTTCATATGAATGTAGCTGGTCATCAGAAGAGCCTGTGGTCACATTTAACACACGGGTAACGTTTTACAGCCTATGCTGCAGCTGTTCATCGAGTGAAATGAATAAAAACTAGTGAATTCTTTTATAATTATTCTCCCATCCTTTCCTGATATCCATCAGTATATCTGTCATAGGATTCTTGGTTGTGACGCCATGTGGTCCGCTAAGTGGCCGCCAGCAGCATATCATAGCCAGATCATAGTAAGGCAGAAGCACTATGACCTGAGCCACTTTGCTTGGTGTTTGTGGCTCTCAAGTTTCTCAGATTGGCTGTTGTACACAAAATGCATATGTGAGAAAAAAATATGTTGCTCCTTATTTTTCAGTTGTTTCTCAATTTTTACACATCATTTCAGTATCTTTGCAGCTGTAATCAGCTATCTCGCAAAGACACGTCACACCCATGGAATTTCTGTTAATTCACATAATCAAGCTATGAAATAAAAGTTTTGTAAAGAAACAGGAAATATGTTTTTTTTCAATTGTCTGAAGTTAGGTTGTGGCAAATGGAAAACTTCACATGAAATGAGTAAAGGAATTTATGTAATTGCCTTTGCTAGGTTTTTACACTGTCAGATATTCAGAACAGAACACATTTTGAAAGTATATACATCTGGCCTGTGTTATTGCTTCGGTTTTCACAGGGGAAACACTAACAAATTTGATGAACAAGCAGATGGAAACAGTCTGAAACTTAGGGATAAATATTTTTCAGTTCGGCATATATTTAAGAAGATTCATGTACAAGGTAGAATTGCCCCTGTGCACACCATGAGACCATAAATTGGGAGAGTGACTTTGCAGTAGAGGGAGATGAGTTGTCAAAATCACACACTGACCACATTATACCCTGATGCTCACTGTATGGTGGAGCTAAGTGAATTCCAGAACCAGTCCCAGTGTGTTTGTAGAAGAGAAAAAATCTCTTGAATCTGCTGGGAATCAAACCCCAAATCATCCAGCCATTAGCCAAGTCATTATCCCAATTCCTAATGAAATTCATATAAAATTTTATTTAGATCTCCCCTGCAAAATGGCAGTCTTAATCAAGCAAGTGTCTAAATTCATGTTCTGTCACCAAGTCAACATGCAGTACAGAAAATGAAATGCTCAACAGACAGGTGGAATCATTTTTAATTGTTTGCTTTGAATGGGAATTGTTGAGATGATACAGGTATATTACAGTCCTCGTGAACAACATTTTCAGAAGGAGCCTAAATGTACCACAAACAATACTGTAGACACACCAGATACCGAACCAAGTCTCAGAGATCTGAATGGTGATATTCTGGCTCTGTGTGTAACCCACTGACATAATCTTAATGCTGTGCAGTATCAACATTTAAATGTGGGGCAGAGTTACATATACAGGTAAACAGTTTTGCATAAACATGTTAATAAACTCTATGGAGCATTATTTCTCTTGGGCAGCTTGTATTCACACAAGAGGTTAACATATTCTGACCCTTTTATGGAACTGAAAGGTTCATTACCATTTTTACAGAAGCCTCCTGCTAGACCATATTCCAAACCAGTTTCACTTAGTCCACATTGTCACATCCTATTGCTTGAACATTTATTTCAGTACACTACCGGGTACATTAACCTTTTGGCGCCAGAATTATTTTTTTAATTTTAGCACATTCTGTATATAAAATATGAATAATACAGGAACCAAACAAGTTAGAATTATAAAAAAACTGCATTTTGAAGAGAAAAAAACGGAGAATATTCAGTACCTATATTTGTTGAATAAATATATAAAATGCAACTTTGGAGGTTAGCAGTGTGGTACGTCAACTATAGTTGACATTAGGCGTCTAAAGGTTAAGGTCTCTAGAATTGTACTTTATCTTCACCTTTATTGGCTACAATTTCATATGCTCCATTTGTGCTATGTGAGAACCTCATTCTTTACATAATAATTTCTTTGGGGCTTTACATAATCATTTATTTGTTGTGCATTTACATCACAATATTATGTCTATTGGCTTTATCATACTTGTCTCTCTACTGAGACTCTGGGCATTAAACAGATTTTTCCAAAGTTTGATCCTGGTGCATTTTAAAAAAATTTGTTAATAAGTTACATCAGGACAACCATAACATTAGGTTAAATAGACTACATGCATGTTGAGCATAGCTGGAACAATATTGAGAATAGATTGTGCGGTGTAAAACTAGGTGTTGGATTTGAGATATGACACTCCTGAGGATGGCTGATTAGTCAAAAGATGTGCATCTAGTAAACATACTTTATTTGTACTGGACAAGTTACACAACATAAAGGTTGCATGATTTCAGGCTTCCTCTACGAAGTAGACAAGAACTGTGCTCTTCTGGGTTATTATCCACCAAGTAGCAGTAATTTCTCACCGAGGTGTCTGCACAACCTATTGGTCCCAACCTCAAGGTCCAGAAGAGCACAGTTCTCAATGTAATAGGGCTCCTTAGACAGGAAGTGATGCACTTAATGTATGACAGTATTACTTACACAGTTCAAGTACCTTTCTTGTAAAGTCTGCAGCAATAAAGTACTAAGGAATTTCAAAAAATAAGGTGAGAAAAGTGATGTGGAGGTCTCATGTGTACCATCTGCTATGCATGTGCCACACATACATTGAAGTGAGAATAAATTTCTCAACAATGCAGTGATCATTACTTTATTTTTTAAAACTTTCTTGTATGCTGGGTGGCATAACATGTCTGCTTAGGTGTAATGACCACTTGCTAAACGAACAATTGCTGTGATGAACACAGATAGCAACAAATCCCAGGCACCACGTCTTCACAGTATAAAGATATGTACTAGCATCTAGTATCTTCTAGCATAGTTATTTTGCTTTGTGCCTGGTTTTGCTTTCCTGAAAATTCCACCTCTTGTGGTTGTGTGACATAATGGCATCGAAAGGTCTAAACAGCAAAATTTTTTAATTGAATAATTGTCCAACAAGATGCGACTGTATTCAGTTTATTACATATTCATAGACGGCTCTACATGTTTCGGGTGTTGACACCCATCATCAGGAGCTCGTACATCTGTAATTACAGCTTCTGGCACTGGTCAACCGGGTCTACTACCATATGCTCTTGTTGTTGAGTTGGAACTCAACAACGAGAGTGGTTGATAGTAGACCCAGTTGACCAGTGCCAGAAGCTGTAATTACAGATGTACGAGCTCCTGATGATGGCTGTCAACACCCGAAACATCTAGACCTGTCTACAGATATGTAATAAACTGAATACAGTCGCATCTTGTTGGACAGTTATTCAGTTTGATTCATGATGAATGGACCCATGAATATAAAAAAGAAAAATGTTTGTCAAGCCGTTATTCGCAATTGTATGTATTATAGTGAATGGTTGTGGAACGTTCGTTCGTAGTGCCTTCCACGGACACTAAGCTTGGCTTGTGTGCTGCCCAGAAGGTGCAGGCCAATAAACGCAGAACAGTCACCCCCCAAATGGCGAAAAATTTTCTGGTTCTAAGTCCAAAAGAAAATTTGTCATGCCTTCTCATAATGTCATAATAAGCAAATGACCTTGGGCCTTGGTGTGTCGATGTTATTTCCTAGGGCTGTAGGTTTGAATCATGTTAGAAACAAGATTATACATCTTGTCCCTTATCCCTTATTACCGAAACATTAAACATACTACCTACCTGAAGAGGAGTTTGATGGATCTTACATAGGAACTGCCTTCTAAAACACGTTATCTAAGGAAAGATAGAAGTAACGGGAAGACAAGGAAGAAGACGTAGGCAGCTACTGGATGACCTTGAGGAAACAAAATGTAAAAAAAAAACCTTTACAGGCCTCGGTGGAGAGCTCGCTTTGGACGTATCGTAAGACAGCCTGGAGAATGACGACAATTGTGTGGGTAACAATGCCTTATGTTTCGGCAGATTGTTACCAACTTTGGGAAAGAACATGTCTCAGTATTCAGGGTGGAAGAGTTGACAAAAATTGGAAACTGGAGGTTCCTCCAAAAAAGTTGGTGTCACTCTACCAAACTACATGGCGTCACATCTTTCTATAATGTTCCCCAATTTTGTTGCTGCAGACAGTGTGATTGCCCTTAAATTTATTCCGCAATTAACCGAATGAATGAAGGACTCCTGCACGCCTTAGCAAAGGGATTGGGTTTCCAATTTTGGGCTTAGGAATGTATTTTTGGAATGTGATAAATAGATGTGAACTGTCTGAAATTATAACAATCAGACTCTACTCTGGAAGATGGGCATGGAAACAAGCAAATAAAGCAGTCGAGAGCCAACTTCCAGTTTATATCACACAGGCTATTTCTAGACTAAGTAATGTGTGCTACATGCGAGTAAGGGTGTCCAAACGAGGCCAGCTGGCTTACACAGAGTGAGGTTTATTATGCGCAGCCTCTGTCGTGTATGCATTCTGCAACAGTACGAAATTTAAGACAGGGATTAGAAAGACCATGGTTAAAACAAAACTTTCAAAGCTGTCCCTGTGCTTAATTCAGCACGATAACATGAAGACATATATTGTAATTGAGATATAGCTCCATGCATTCTTAACCTCGGGCACTAAATGGAGGTGAGTGGTCAGAACCAGTATGGACGCTTCGAAGAATAGAGGGAGCTTTGTCCCAGCCAAGTACCGAAGCCTGATTCCCGAGTAATTCAAGCACGTAGCCTAGTCACTGTACTGACTGAGCTATCTCGGCTCACGAAGAATAGGAAATCAAACTAAATTTTCGTCGGAAAACAAAACACCACTTGCAAGACCTAGGCGCAGATGGGAGAGTAATTAGACTGAATCTCCAGGAACAGAGTGAAAGAGTATCGACTGAACACGTTGCAGGCTCTTGTGAGCACGGTAATGAACCGTCATGTTCCACAAAATGCACAGAACTTCTTGACTAGCTGAGGAAATGTTAGTTTCTTCATGGAGATGGTTACAAAGTTCACACATATAGCTACTGTCTGAGTTTTTAGACCTCTTCTAGCATATGTCCTTTCCCGTCTCAAACACATAACTCTTATGCTACACACTCGTTATTTTATGTGTCAACTATCTGATAACTTTCCTTTCGGCTCGTTTATGCTATTAACTTTGCCCACCCATCCATCCGTCACAAGTGCGGTGCAGTAGTAGCAGGAAGTGAGAAACGATAGCTGTAAGTTAAAATAAGGCCCCTGTATAGTAGTATATGACATCAGAATTCAAATATTAAGCTCGGGAAAATAAGGTCAGTATCATCAGCCGAAACAGATCTTTATAGTAGCCATGTGTTTAGTACTGGGCAGGGAAGCACGTCAGTTATAAATACGATGTTGAACTGACTTGTCCAAGTTTAATATTTGGATACTGATGTCATCAGCCAATGCGAAAGAACAAAGATCACTGAACGCCAACCGGAGTCTGGCGGATACGCCAGCATTAGGAAGGTTCTAAACACAGAGACACGCCGACTCTTCTTTAGGGCCATTATTTTCTGGGATATTTCTCCGCAAATATTGGTAGATGCGTAACAATACTTACGACGAACCTCTATTTTCGCAGTAGGTTGAAAATGAAGGCAAGATGTTCTTCTGAAAATCTGATACAATTAGCCATACGGCGTCACATCCCACCAAACAGTGGACCTAATCTTGATACCACCATGGCGCTTCTTGTAACGTCGTTGCAGACATATGACTGCACCGTCAGTAACTCGAATTTGTTAAAATAAGTACGGCAGCAATAAAAATACTCGTTTTATTATGCGCGGTCGCAGAATTGCGTAAAGCAACTCATAGCTTCGTCATGTCTTTCCGTTCTCACGGAACAACTCGGCTTCCACTGGACGGATTTTCATTAAATTTGGTATTTGAACGTTTCTCGCAAATCTGTCCATAGAATTCAATTTTCATTAAAATCTGACAAGAATAATGGGCACTTTACATGAAGATCTGTGTACATTTATGATAATATCTCGCTTAATTCTTCTTAAAATGAGAAATTTTTCAGAAAAAAAAAGTTATACAGAAAATCGAAACACGTATTTTATGTTCAATAATTATTTTTTTCCGAAAATTGTGACGTAGATGAGATAATGTGGAAAATATTGTAGAGCCAGATAAGCCACAGATGGCGATATGGAGCATGCGTTTCGCATAGTAGATAACTAAGGCTACAAACACATAATCAGAATATGTAATACTTATTGCTTTTCCACGACAAGAGCGGTTACGAGAACGCGCCTCATTGTCTCGTTTACAGTGAAGCACCTCAATAATGAAACAATTCATTCAGAAGAAGTCCTCGTCACAGTCCCATTCGTCCCGGAAATTAAAAATAATTTCCGACTTCTGCCCCAAATTATGGGTGGGGTATTTTACCAAAATAAAAAATGACGGCTTATTACCTGCATCGTAACAAACCTCAGTGGTGGGTGTGGTGATGATGACAATGACGATGATAACGATGATACTTGTCACCACAACAGAGTGAGGCCTTAAAATTAAACACATTGCACTCAGATGCATCACAGCCGTTCCCAGTGGCCGCGCGATCTAAAGCGTGGGTCTGCGGCCGCTCGTTTGCTGGGATTGTGGGTTCGAATCCAGCCGGGGTCATGGATGTCTGTCAGTTGTGAGCGTTGTGTGTTGTCAGATACAGGTCTCTGCACCGGGCTGATCACTCATCCAGAGGAGCCCTACCGAGTGTGGTGTGTTTAAGTGTGATCATGAATCCACGACAATGAGGAGGCCTTAGCCCACTGGGGGGCTGTTGTGCCACATTAAAAAACAAGATGAGTCATAAACTTGTACACTCTAGTCTTATGAAGGTAAAATTGCCCTCCGACCTCCTTAGGCACCACGCAAAGAAGGCATATGGATGAGTGGTTGCATAGCTCCACGTATTCTTAACCTCGTCTCTAAGATGATGGTGAGTGGTTACGTCACATCCCCGCCGCATGAGAGCCACCGGTACCCATTGAACAGGGCCGACTTGAAGAAGGAGCCAGTAGGATCCTCTGAAATGCTGGAATCCGTCTACCAAACTGAACGTCGCCACAGCCCAGTATACCATATTCTAGAAAATTATCTGCCACCGCCGGGAAGTGAATACCAGTCCCCAGGCCATCTAACCCGAAGCGTTGTCACTATACTGACCGAACTATCCCGGGCCACTCTGATATTTCACCTGTAGTTGTACAACCGGAACTTCTACAAAACTCGTCGTCGACCACCTAAAATGTCTGCCGTCATTGCTCATTTTAGGAGCCTACGCAAAGTGAATAGCAGCTAGTAGCCTGGTCGTGTCAGTCAGTCCGTCCATTTATCGGCACGGAACCATTACAACAATGTCATGAGTCATTCCAGACGCAATATCGCCTTTCTGGTCTCACGCTGACAGTGCACGGTCGGTTAAGCGCAGAGGAAACAAAGATTTCTATATATGGACACATCCTGGCCCTAAGTGGTGGCAGAATAATGAATATTATGAATGTAGGTCACGTAACAAACACGAGATGATTTCATTGTTTCTGTTAAAAGCCACTGTAGATTTAGGAGTAACAAACCTGCGGGAACTAACTCTTC
>Ga0209755_10005536_pt1 | contig 14326 bp, 13 predicted proteins | sample TergutCo191P1_FD_187301 | JGI IMG/M metagenome (GOLD analysis project Ga0209755, IMG submission 187301) | Cornitermes sp. P1 segment gut microbial communities from Petit-Saut dam, French Guiana - Co191P1 (SPAdes) (version 2) | ecosystem: Host-associated > Arthropoda: Insects > Digestive system... | reverse complement strand
GCTATGACGAAGCGGAGCTGGAGCAGCGCTTCGGGGCTCTTTACACGGCGTTTCAATACGGCCCCCCGCCACATGCCGGAATGGCTCCGGGGATTGATAGGATAGTAATGCTTCTTGCAGAAGAAGAGACCATCAGGGATGTAATAGCATTTCCGCTAAACGGAAACGCCCAGGATGTAATGCTGGGCGCTCCGGGCGAAGTTACGCAGATGCAACTGCGGGAAGTGCATATACGAAGATAAATTGATTGATCCTTGCTAGGGCGGTTTTGAAGAGCAGTTGTGCTGCCACAGAGATTTCGCCAAAGCTGCTTTGCCACAGCAGCCTTACCACAGTGAAAGCTGAGGCTCAGTTTCTCTTTTGGCTTTTCGCGCTTTGAGTTTGGATTTTGCGATTTGAATGCTGCACTGCACAAGGTAGTCGGAGGACTCCCTTGTGCAGAATTCGTCGTGGAGATAAATTGAGTATACAGGGCCTACAAGGTTTAGGCCGTGTTCCTCGGCATATGATATCATACGCTTGGGCAGGTCGCCGACGTTTCCGTAGTACCCCAGCGCGTAGCCAGTGAGATATTCGCCGGGCTTTCGCCTCAAAATACCGTTAGGGTCCACGGAGAGGAAGTGGTTAGGCAGGCCAGGCTGTGATGAGAAGGATTCCAAATCATCATGGAAGGCTGCAATGGGGTAGCTGAGATTGATTCCATAATCATCAACCTTTGATAAATGCCCTGCCAGTTGGTCTAAGAAGGTGTGGCCTTGCTTATATTCATTTCGTGGCCACTGCATCAGCCGGGTTTCAGGAAAAGTGGCCACAGCTATGGAATCTGACGGGACGCTGAGGCCTTGCTTCATAAGCTCCCGCCTAGTCTGGACGATGGAGTGCCGCAGCCAGAGTTTGTACATATCGTCAGTTAGCTTCTGTTCATATTCTTCGAGGATTTCCAGCATGAGCCCGGGGCTTCTGCCGTCTTTAATCTCAGCTATGTTTTTGAGGGGGATTTCAAGTTCGCTGAGGGTTGTGACGAATTGCAGAGAGGGCAGTTGCGCGATGGAGTAATGCCTGTAGTTGTTTTCGGGGTCGCGCTTAATTGGCGGAAAAATTCCAAGAGATTCCCAATATCTCAGTTTCGAGGATTCTACACCTGAAAGTTTTGAAAATTCAAGTATCGACATTGTATTAAACATAGCCATGAACTCCTTGCATAATCAAATCTAGGGATACTAAAGTGTAGCATTGTTAAGGCAATTGCGCAAGTAGAGTTTGAAAAAAGATTGCAAAAAGCTCAAAATGAATCCGAAAACCTTAAATGCCTTTAAGGTTTTTAAGGCGGAATTTCAAGTCCTGCGCAGTGAAAAATTAGATTTTAACTTGTAAAACACTTTGAAATAAAATAAATTCAGAGTAAAACACGATGAATTTTGTTGGGAAGTTGTGAAAAGTAATAATGTTTTCTACAGTATATTTATATACTGATGCCGTAGGCGTTAAAGATGCCAAAAAACAGACTATAAATAGCAATTATTTTGATAAAGGTCATTGACCTTAAAATGCTTTAATATTTAACCTATGCTTATAGATAGCATAAAATGTTATCAAGAGAGGAGGGTGAACATGATATTAGGGGAAAAGTTAAGAACGCTTCGTCACCAGGGCGGGAGGACTCTGCGTGAACAAAGCAGGTTAATCGGGGTTTCAATGAATTCTGTATATAGGTGGGAGCATGGCTTGTCGGTTCCTAGAAAACCGTTGCTGAAGGTAATCGCTGGCCACTACAATGTGTCTTTGGAATGGCTTCTTGAAGATGACTCCGCCGCCTCGCTTGTAAGCGAGATTGAAATGAATTTGCTTGGGATGTTTCGGAAAATGTCTGATATGAGTAGGTATAAGGTTTTGGGATATGTGGAGAGGATGAGCTTGGAAGAGCGGCGTATGCAGGAACTTATGTATTAAGCGTATATGCCTTTAACGCTATCCGCACATAAAAAATCATCCCCGGCCATAGCGGCCTGGGATGATTTTTTGTGAAAAATTTATTTTAGATATTTGTCAATAAACCCATAAATTCGGTTAACGCTTTCAGGCTGTGCGTATCCGGGGTCTGCATGAAGGAACTCTTCGCTTGTGTCAAGCTCTGCCATGCCATCGCCTGCGACTTCGTTAATTTTCTTCCAAAGCTCCATGCCTTGCTGGTATGGAACCGCAGGGTCAAGCCTGCCGTGCTGGATAAGAATTGGCGGAATATTAGGGTGGACATTGTCGATGGGGTTATAAAAGCGCAGCATGTTCGGTATTAGCTCGGCTCTTGTGCCCAGCATCACGTCAATGGGGCTGGGGGCTCCGGGTATAGGTATGCGCGGGACCCCAGACTCGTCGAAGTGTGGATGGATAGCTGCAAAGTCTGTGGGACCAAATTGTTCCACCATGGCGAGTATTTTGCATACCGGAGCGCCCGGGATATCTCCAAACACCGCCTGGCCCTGGGTGTATGCGGCCATAAGAGCCAGATGAGCCCCTGCGGAGGAGCCGCAGAGTGCTGTGCGCGAGGTGTCCAGCATGTAGGAATCGGCATTTTCCGCAATCCACCGCATGGCCGATTTTATATCGAACATATTATCAGGGTATCTAACATCAGGCACCAGCCTGTAGCCAATGCTGACAACAGCATAGCCTCTGTTTACACCATCCATAAAGGGCACGACTTGCACATCGTCCTTAGCGCCGCGCTGCCAAGAGCCTCCGTGGATATAGAAAACTATGGGAAATGGCCCTGTGCCTTCGTTTGGCAAATAAATGTCCAAGGCCTGCCTAGGATCTTCACCGTAGCTACAATTTAGGAATTTGCGTTTAATGCCTGAGGTATTAAGCTCTAGTTCACCAAGTCTTGCAAACATGGCTTCGGCCTCTTCTAGCGGCATAATTTTGACCTGTGGGTTTAAGTTAGAATTTGACATGCTTAGTTCTCCTTCAAATGTTTAGCATAATAATTCATCAAGCAGCCCTCTGTGAGGATGATGCGCTCATCCTCACTAAGCCCCTTGCAATAAAGTGTGATATCGCGAACAGCGCCCCCTGAAATAACTTTTGCAGGGAAGACTTCAATCCCACCGAGGATTTTTGCCGACACTTCCGGGACATAAATCCAGTCGCCGGGATTATAGTCAAAAGGTTCGTCCTCTGAAATGGTAAAAGGTACAAGCCCCCAGTTAATGCAGTTTGAGCGGTAGCGCTTGGTGGCGTACTCATAGCTAATATTGGCCAGCCCGCCCAGAACTTTCTGGCATGAGGCGGCCTGCTCACGGGCGCTGCCGTCGCCGGGTTTTTTCGCAAATATTGCTGAGCCAATTGAGGTGTTTTGTGAAAAAGCGCCTGCAAGCTCAAGTGTTTTAGTGACATCATCCGGCAGGGAATGCCCGCGCCTGCTATCTTCAACTGAGCGGACAGCCTTGCTCAAACTCACATATTCAGGTGCGCGCCGTGAGAGCGTGAATTCCGACAGGGCGATTGGGTTTGAGCGGTAAGATGAGGTTTCGCCGGAAGGGATTAGCTCGTCTGTAGTAGTGACCTCATCGCGTATGACAGCACATAATTGAAGCAGGAGATTATCTTCCGGCTTAGGGAATTTGGGCCAGTCCTTTATATTTGGGCCGAATCTGAGCTCTTCCGCAGGTATGGGTTTTCCAAAGCCGTTATAGCAGCGCTTTTCATAGACACTGCCGTCGTATATGTACTTGCGCGGAGTAACCTCGTAATCAACATCGGTTGCGGCGGTCAGGATGCCGGCATTTATTGCGGTGGCAGCAATGGAACGGGCATCCATGAGTGCCACAGCGGAAATTTGGCCGTTTGCGGGCTTGGAGCCTTCGCGGTTTGCGAAGTTGCGCGTGGCGTGGCGGACGGAGAGGGTGTTGTGAGCCGGAGTATCGCCCGCACCGAAGCATGGGCCGCAGAAGGCCGGTTTTAAGAGCGTGCCTGTTTTGAGAAGTTCCTCGGCAATGCCGTCACGGGTGATGGCCAGTGAAATGGGGGTAGATGAGGGGTAGACTGAGAGCTCAAAAAAACCATTGCCCACGCCGCCCCCGCGCAATATATCGGCTGCCTCAGATATATTTTCAAACATACCGCCTGCACAGCCCACTATTACGCCCTGCTCACAGACCACCTCACCGCTTGAATTTATGCAGCCGAGTAGGTCGAGCTCCACTTGTCCGCCAAGTTCTGTGTTACATTCACTTTGTGCTTGCGCCAGGATACTATGCGGATTATTTTGAATTTCATGTATTGTCACTGCCTTGGAAGGGTGGAAGGGCAGCGCAATCATTGCCTCTATGCTTGAGAGATTTATTTTGACCATTGAGTCATAATAGGCCCCGTCTTCGATTGTAAGCTCTGAATAATCACCGGGTCTGCCGACGTTTTCATAAAACTCAGACACGGCTTCGCCAGTCTCCCAGATAGAGGACAGACAAGTCGTTTCGGTGGTCATAACATCAATGCCGGTGCGGAAATCCATGCTCAGGGAGGCGATGCCGGGGCCTGCAAATTCAAGGATTTTATTCTTTACCCTGCCCTGAGGGAAAATCTCTTTTATAAGCGCCAGAGCCACGTCATGAGGCCCTATGCCTTTAGCTGGAGAGCCTTCAAGCCAGACTAGGCAGACTTGGGGTGCGTCAATGTCATAGGTGTTTTTGAGAAGCTGTTTTGCAAGCTCCCCGCCTCCTTCGCCGAAGCCCAAGGCACCATAGCAGCCGTAGCGGGTATGGGAATCCGAGCCGAGTATCATTTTACCGCAGCCCGCCAGCACTTCTCTGGCGTATTGGTGAATCACTGCATGATTTGCAGGCACAAATATGCCACCGTACTTTTTGGCTGCCGACAGGCCGAAGGCATGATCATCCTCATTTATAGTGCCGCCGACAGCGCAAAGGCTGTTGTGGCAATTTGTCAGGGCGTAGGGAACAGGGAATTTTGTCATTCCGCTCGCCCGGGCTGTCTGTATAATGCCCACATATGTTATGTCGTGGGAAATAAGTGCATCAAATGTGATACGCATTTTGGACGGGTTCTCGCCTTTGTCATGCTCCCGCAGGATCTTGTATGCCATTGTTTTCTCCCGGGCATCTGGGAGGCTGGTTAGATTGCCCTCGCAGGGAGTGCCTGATTTTATAATAACTCCGCTTGAAGTATATTCAACCGCTCGCATTTACTTTACTCCAATCTGATTTCTGATTGATGATTAGTGGTTACAACTCGCATATATCTAAAACCATCCGTCGAACGTGGGCAGGTGCTCTGTGAAAAAGCGTGGCGGCCTCCGTCAGTCACGTCTACCCTGGAATAAACTTGGAACCCTTGCAAAACTTGTGTTCCAGGACTGCGGCCGCCTCACTTTTCCCCAGAACACCCGCCCACGTTCGACTGGACTGCAAATTGTATCAACCAGTGTTGCCACATACCGACATTGTATCACATTTTGCTTCACATTGAAATAATTTATGATACAATGAAATGAGCTATACTAGTGGGTTACTTGTCATCGGCAGCCGAAGGGGTGAGATGGCGTTAGCCGAATAGAAATTTTAACGGAGTAATAATACTTATGAAAAAATTAAATGTAAAACTTTTAAGCGAAAATGCCAAAGCTCCCATTAGGCAGACGGAGGGGAGTGTAGGTTATGATATATCAGCATGCCTTGATGGGGCAGTTACCATAGCTCCCTTTGAAACGAAAATGGTGGGTTCAGGATTTGCTATAGCTCTTGAGCCGGGCTTCGCTGCGTTTATTTATGCCCGTAGCGGGCTGGGTATTAAGCATGGTGTTATTCCTGCAAACTGCGTGGGGGTTATAGATTCAGACTACAGGGGTGAGGTAATTGTGGGGCTGCGTAACTGCGGTTCGGAGCCTTTTACTGTAAATGACGGGGATAGGATAGCGCAAATGGTAATAACCCGGTGTGAGCTTCCTGAGGTAGTGCTCAAAGATGACTTAGAGGACACCGCAAGGGGCGCAGGCGGGTTCGGCTCTACGGGAAGAGGCGGTTAAAGGAGCCTAATGCACCTTACGAAAATGAACCGGGGACAGACAATCTCCCGGTTCATTTTAGATTCAGTTAGGTTATATCTCCACGGTCCAGTTCATGTAATCTTCTATGCGGCCTGTCTGAAGGCCGTAAATTTCACTGTAGAGCTTTTGCGAAAGCTCTCCCACTCCGCCGTTTCCGATTATAAATTCAGTGTCTCTAAACTGCAACTTGCCCACGGGGGATATGACTGCTGCGGTGCCGGTTGAAAAAATTTCTTTAAGGGAGCCGTCTTCGTGAGCTTTGAGCACATCTGCGATTGCCAGCCTGCGCTCAACTACGTTTACGCCCCACTTTTGAAGCAGCTCTATGACAGAGGCTCTGGTAACGCCTGGCAAAATAGTGCCCAGCAGCGGTGCTGTAATGACCTCATTGCCAATCATGAAAAAGGCGTTGGAGGTGCCGATTTCTTCCACATAGCTATGCTGTGCAGCGTCCAGCCACAAGACTTGATCACAGCCCAGCTTTGCGGCTTTTTCTTGTGCCTTCATGGCTCCTGCGTAGTTGCCGCCGACCTTGGCATAGCCTGTGCCCCCTGCAGCCGCCCGCACATACTCCTCCTCCACATAGATGGAAGCGGCAAGCAGTCCGCCGCCTGGGGTGTCGTAGTAAGGCCCCACGGGGCTGCATATGATGATGTAATTAAACTTTTTGGCAGGAGCTACACCTACGAAGTTTTCGTTGGCGAATATAAATGGGCGTATATATAGCGATGTGCCCGGGGTTGTGGGAATCCAATCCTTGTCAACACTGACCAAGGCTTTAATTGACTCCACAAAAAGCTCCTCATCCAACTGGGGGATGCACATGCGCTCATTCGTTTCGTTGACCCTTGCTGCATTCTTGTACGGCCGGAACAACAGTATGCGGCCGTCGGCAGTGCGGTAGGCTTTAAGCCCTTCGAACATCTGCTGGGAATAGTGCAGCACTGAGGAGGACGGTTCAAGTTCAATGGGGCCGTAGGGGACTATGCGCCCATCATGCCAGCCTTTACCGGTGGAATACTCCATAGCGAACATGTGGTCAGTGAAAACCTTGCCGAATTTTAGGGTGCTGGGGTCGGGCTTGGTTTTTGGGTTTGAAGTGAGCTGAAGATTGAAAGTATATTTCATAATCTTCTCCTTACATACTTCTTGATTTGTTAGTTTTGCCAGTAGTTAAACGCCTTGAGCTCTAAATCGAGAAGGTGGGCATTTTTGCCTGAAAATACGTTGTGCAAGACTTTCTCGATGCTCTGAGAGGATACGACGTTTGTGGCACGGATGAATGCACCGAGCATTATTATGTTTGCAACTTTGGCGTTGCCCAGCTCGTTTGCAAGTTCCGTCACAGGCACCTCAAGTACACTAATGTCTGTGCGCTTGGGAGCGTGGCGGATGAGGGATTTATTGAGTATTAAAAGGCCACCTGGCTTGAGTGTGGGTTCAAATTTGTTCATTGAGGGGAGTGTCATCGCTACCACGCAATCCGACTCAAAGATTAGTGGGCTGCTTATGGGGTCTTTGGACACTATTACTGTGCAGTTTGCTGTGCCGCCACGCATTTCAGGGCCATAGGAGGGGAAAAATGTAGCCTCCTTATCCTCAAGCATAGCAGCCGAGCCTATCATTTGCCCCATGAGAAGTATGCCTTGACCGCCTGAACCGGCGAAAAACATTTTGGTAGCTGACATTTACTCTCCTCCTTCTGGTGACTTGAATACGCCCAATGGGTAGTATGGAAGCATTTTTTCGTTTAGGAACTCCATAGCCTTGACTGGAGAAACGCCCCAGTTGGTCGGGCATGTGGAGAGAAACTCAATAAATGAGAAGCCCAGCTTCTTGTCTTGAATTTCAAAGGCTCTCCGGACGGCCTTCTTGGCTTTGTTTATGTTGGCGGGGGAGTTGAGAGCTACGCGCTCAACATACACAGCTCCGTCAAGCGTGGCCAGCAGCTCGCTTACGCGCATCGGTGCGCCGGCTTGCTCAACAGTTCTTCCGGCCTGGGTGGTGGTGGATTTTTGGCCTATTAGTGTTGTGGGAGCCATCTGGCCGCCCGTCATGCCATAGATGGCATTGTTTACAAAAAATGTGGTGAACTTCTCGCCGCGTGCTGCTGCGTGCAGTATTTCAGCGGCACCTATAGAAGCCAGGTCGCCGTCGCCCTGATACGTAAAAACAAGGTTGTCGGGGTGTACGCGCTTAATGCCTGAGGCGACTGCCGGAGCGCGGCCATGCGCTGCTTCGAGCATGTCTACATTCATATATTTGTGGCAGAGCACGCTGCATCCGATGGGTCCAACGCCGATTGTGCTGCCGAGCTTACCCATTTCTTCCAGCACTTCCATGACAAGCCTCTGAGAGATGCCATGTGTGCAGCCGGGGCAGTAATTTGTCTCACCTGGGATAATACCCTTTGTATATTCAAAAATTGGTTGCATTTTAGGCTCCTCCCGTCTCTTCCAGAATTTTTTTAATCCGCTCTGCTATCTCAAGAGAGGAGGGAATCATGCCGCCGGTGCGGCCTACGAGCTTAACAGGGAAACGGTTCATCACGCCGAGCTTTACGTCTTGGATGAGCTGACCCATGGAGAGTTCAGCAGAGATTATGACCTTCGTTTTGTCTGCGATTTTATTAAACTCATCATAGGGGAACGGCCAGAGCGAAATGGGGCGGATAATTCCGGCCTTTATCCCTTGGGTGCCTAAGATTTCAATGGCTTCCTTGGCTATTCTCGCCATGATGCCGTAAGCGACAATCACAACCTCCGCGTCCTCAAGGCCTGTGGACTCAACGCGCAGAAGTTCTTTTTCGGCTCTTTCGTATTTTGCAAAGAGATGATGGACATGCTCCTCCAACTGATCAGGCTGAATGCGCAAAGATATGACCCTGTTTCTCTTGCTCTCATCATCTCCATAGCCCGTGAGTGCCCAGGGCTTGACTGAGCGGATGTCTTCACGCTTAACCTCGGGGCGTGGTTCGGGGAGCCTCACAGGTTCCATCATCTGACCCAAAATGCCGTCAGAAAGTATAAAAATAGGGCTGCGCCACTCATCGGCAAGTTCCATGGCTTCGTAGACAATGTCAACAGCCTCCTGGATGCTTGATGGTGCGAATACCGGGATTTTGTAATCTCCGTTGCCGCCGCCGCGTGTGGCTTGGAAATAGTCAGCCTGTCCGGGCTGAATACCGCCTATGCCGGGGCCGCAGCGGGATACGTTCATTATTACAGTGGGAATTTCGGCAGAAGCTAAGAAACTGATGCCTTCCTGCATCAATGCGATTCCGGGGGAGGATGAGGTTATAAAAACCCTGCCGCCGGCGGAAGCTGCGCCATATGCCATGTTAATTGCGCAGATTTCGCTCTCTGCCTGGATAAATGAGCCGCCGCGGTTGGGGAGCTCACGGGACATGAATTCCGGAACTTCGTTTTGCGGGGTAATGGGGTAGCCGAAATAAAACCGGCAGCCGCCGCGTATTGCCGCTTCGGAAAATGCCTCGTTGCCTTTCATTAATACTTTATCGCTCACTGCGGATTTTCCTCCTTGTAAATGGATATCGCCCCGTCGGGACAAACGAGAGCACAGGACTTGCAGCCTATGCAGGCCTCCATGTCTATGACCTCTGCCGGACTGTAGCCCTTGTTGTTTATATGTGAACTGATTGCCACGATTTTTTTTGGGCAGAACAGGACACATAACTCGCAACCCTTACAGGTTTCTCCGCTGATGCGGACGTCGAATTTCGCCATGAATATTCTCCTTTTACCGGTTATCTAACCATGATGTTTGCATATATAGGCCCATGGGCACCAGAAATCCGGAAATTCCGGAAAGCTCCATGGGATCTACCGTATTCTTTGGATAACAACTGCACAGAAGCTCTATTCCCGTTTGGTTACAGACCTGCGTGCATAGCTCGAAGCCTCTATGAATCATCTGTGCGGTGGTCTCCGTGAGAAGGTGTGTATTGTTTACAAGCTGGGTTATTTTTAGCCCTGTGGCGGATTCAATTGATGCTATATGTGCAAGCACTCCTTGTACATCGGCGGTGTCAGGGCGGCAGGCATTGACAACCGCCAGCACGGTAGTATCATCATCGGTGAAATATTTTGTAAACTGATTTAGCACCAGTGCCCCCGCGTCGTTTCCGCCCGCATCAATAATTACGCGGCAACTGGAATCCTCCAGCGGGATGCGCACATTGGCGCCTAGAGCAGGGATTTCAGCAGTTATGGCCGTGTCAAAGTGGTCACCGTAGAGCTTAACACCTGCGGCTTCAAGCATTTCGCGCCTTTCTCTCGCCCTAAAATAAGGGTTGACTATATCCAGGTCAACAAGCGCGAGTTTCTCGCCTACATGGCCAGCATGGAGCATGGCAAGAGAAACAGAGAACTCTGTCTTGCCGCTGCCATAGTGGCCGGTAACTATAATTTTTCTTTTTACGCAGCCAAATAACCGCATGTCGGTCATCGTGTCGCCCCTTTCAATATAGTCGCGGCTTCACATTGCCTCGAAGCGGCCAACATCTACTTTTAACAGGAATATGGGGATTTGTCAATATCTCACAAGTAAATTAGTGAATGAATAGCAAAAATTTGTAAGAAATTCACAAAGCGGTGATTTCTTAACCACCGGCAGACGCTGTTAGAAACGCGACCTCACTGCCACTGCGCAGCCTGTGCCCTGGGCGGGCTCTAACAGCCTCGTTATTAATGAAAACCGTAGCGGCATTTAGCATAGCCTTATCGGCTCCCAGCGCAACGAGTTGCTCACAGATATCCCGCAGGGTCTGTGCTTCAATGGTGAGGATGCGGGGGCCGCCGTAAGTGCTGAGCAGCCCATAAAGTTTGACGGTTACTACGGGCTTGGCCGTTTTTGGATTATCCATGCGCAAATCCCCGGCTATGAGTCCAGGCCTAGTTTTTTGAGCCTGCGCTTCTTGGGGAGCCCCTGTGAGTCCCAGCCACGTATTTTATAGTACTTTTTGAGCATCTTATCCAGTGCAACCACCCGTTGGCCGTCGGTTTGGATAAGAGGCGACCTTAAACGCTGGGGCAGCGTGTCTCCGTTTTTGAGCCCCTGGCGGACATTTATGAGCCGCTCAATATTATATATCCGCTCGCCGGCCCGCACAAAGGAGCCTATGCTTACGTTATTTCCTGTGACAAGTTTTATGGCGTGGGGGTGGGGCAGAAGGCTAGGGATGTTCATGCCGAGCAGCCTTGGGTGGTTATGCAGAAACCTTACGATACCGCCGAAACTGGGCAGTACGGCGTTTATGGCGCGTGAGATAATGCTGTTGGGGTGTTTAATCAGGCCGTGGGGCAAAACTGCATATGTTGTAAACACGCAGCTTCCGGCCGACGAAGCGGCCTCCATAAGGTCTTGGAAAAATACTGTTAGCGCTGCCTTGCCGCGTGTTGTTGAGCCATTTACTTTAAGGCCCAGATTCTCAAGCACCACCATGTAGCCGCCGTTTAGGTGACAGCCTCCGCGGTTGGCAGTGGCGTAGCCAAGACCCATGCCCTGGGCGGCCCTTGGGTCATATGCCGCCAGTTCCATGCCTTTGACATGAACCGCAAATTCACGGCCGCCGTACTTTTCTGAAAGGCGCATTACGCCCTCGGCGATGTCGTCGCCAATGCCTTCGCGGCGGGCAACTTTGGCCAGGAGTTCTTCAATTGCATCCGAGTCGCCGAAACGCAGTCCGTTTTCCCAGAGCCCTTTTTCGTTGAGTTCCATCGCAAATCCAACGGAGCCTCCGAAGGAAATTGTATCTATGCCGTATTCGTCGCAGAGATGGTTCATGCGGATAATGCTCTCAAGGTTATCGTTTAATAAATTAGCGCCCAGCAGGCCAAGGGTTTCAAGTTCCGGCCCTTTGACTTCTTTGCCGTCGAGCTTGACGACCCTGCCGCATTGTATGGGGCAGGCGGTGCAGCCTTTGTTTTTGACAAGATGTTTCTCCCTGAGGGTCTCGCCGCTGATTTTGTCGAATTGGCTGAAATTTCCGCTCTGATAATTCTTTGTAGCTAGCAGGTCATTGTACTGCATCATGCTGACGAGGGCTGCGGTTCCTAGTTTTGGAAGCTGCTGGCCTGTTATGGGGTGCTCCCTTAGATGTGAAATCCATTGTTTGCTGAAATCTTTGGCAGCGTCGCTTGTTGCGGTTGTAGCGGTGGTTTTGCTGTTTGCTACAATCCCTTTAAGCTGCTTATATCCAAACACTGCGCCGACGCCGCCGCGGCCTGCAACCCGGTCCTGGCTTGCCACACATGCGTAGCGGACTAGGTTTTCTCCTGCTATGCCGATTGCCAGCTTGCCGCCGCCTTCACCCATGGCTGCCTGTGCCTCAGAGGTGCTCATGCCCCACATATCCGTAGCATTTTGCAGGTATATCCCGTTTTCGCCCACTTCTATATATGTTTTACGCGCAGCGGCTCCGCTTATAACCAGGGCATCGTATCCTGCCCTGCGCAGCTCGCGGCCGAAGTTGCCGCCGCAGTTAGATGAAGCGAGAAGGCCGGTTAGAGGTGAGATAGTCGATATGTTAAAGCGCGAGGCTGAGGGGATAGAGGGGGTGTTAAGGGGTGAGGTTGTTATAATAATTAGGTTTTCGGCCGATAGAGCCTCTATTTTCTTTCTAATGGAAGAGTAAAATATTTTAGCGGCGAGCCCCTTGCCCCCGAGGTAGTCCTCAAGCTCATCTTTTTGCACCATGAAGTCGGTGACTTTGCCTGTTGTCAGGTCAATTTTGGCCATTTTCCCCATATAGCCCGGCAGGCCGGATTTGCCCATCAGGCTGTGGTATACCCTAGAGAAATCTTCGCGGGAGAAAATTACAGGCACGGGGTAGGTGGGGTTTGCTTCGCGGAATGCGTGATCGGACAAAATAGGTACGTCAATCTCTGAGATGCCTTCCAGGGTGTCAGGGATGTTCATTTTCTTGTTCAGTTCACGGATTGCGGCTATGAAGTTTTTGGCTCTAATTTCCTGAGTTTCTCCGAAAATGCCGACTAGTTCAGCCAGTTCTGAGAGGGGTTTATGGACTTTGCGGCCGTAAATGTCAAGGACATATGGGAGCGTGACGGCGTTTGCAAGGCCGTGGGCTATTCCCAACTTTCCGCCCAGTGCGTGGGCAATCGCGTGGACATTGCCCACATAGGCGCGGGTGAAGGCTATGCCTCCATAATATGCAGCGCGCTGCATATTTGCCCTGGCTCCTAGGTTTTCACCGTTTTTGTATGCGATATAGAGGTTGTTGAAAACGAGTTTTACGGTTTCCTTGGCCATTTTGCGGGTTTCGCCTGTGTTGCTGCGTCCTATGTATGCTTCGATTGCGTGGGTTAGTGCGTCCACGCCTGTTGTCGCTGTGATTTGCGGTGGCAGTTTGGTTGTGAGCAGGGGGTCGAGATAGGCTTCGTGCGGGATGAGGGCGGGGTCCATCAGCGCATACTTTTCCCTAGTCTGTTCGTCCACTACCACGGCTGCAACTGTGGCTTCGCTGCCGGTTCCGGCGGTTGTGGGCACGGCGAAGAGGGGGGGCATTTTGCGGGCGACTTTAAGCAGTCCTTTCATTTTCCTTACAGAGGCTTTCGGTCTTGCAACGCGGGCGCCGGTGGCTTTGGCGCAGTCCATTGCAGAGCCTCCGCCAAATGCGATTATGCCACGGCATCGGTTTTCCCGGTAAATGGCCAGAGCTTCTTCGACATTTTCAATTGTGGGGTTTGGTACCGTTTTGTCATAGATGGAAACTTTGATTCCTTTGTTTGTCAAGTCTTTTATAAGTTCGTCAGCGAGCCCGAGGGTCATAATGCCCTGGTCTGTCACCAGAAGAACGCTCCACAGCGACTGGGCGGCTATGCTGCCCGGCAGCTTTTTTAGGCAGCCTTTGCCTTCAACTAGCATAGGCTTGCGCCATGGGAGCGCATAGGCCGCATATTTCATTCCGGACTGAAATGTCCTGCAAAATATCTTAAATAGCATATCATATCTCCAAGCCTTTTTATTGGTGTAGTCCGTGTGGGAGTGATTTACATAAGGGCAGACATACGTCTGCCCGAAAAATTTAAGTTCCGCTAGGTAATAATAGCACATACGTGTTTTTTCCGCAATAGTTTAAGGGGAAGAAAAGGGTGATTACACCAATTTACGGTTGTTCGCTACATAGCTGGGAAAAATAGCAGACTTGGCGGCTATGGGTTTGCGGTTCATCCCCGTAAAAAATGGGTGTGCAGGGCGGCTGCGGGCTCCACCTTCGCGCATAAG
>Ga0209755_10005535_pt1 | contig 14327 bp, 23 predicted proteins | sample TergutCo191P1_FD_187301 | JGI IMG/M metagenome (GOLD analysis project Ga0209755, IMG submission 187301) | Cornitermes sp. P1 segment gut microbial communities from Petit-Saut dam, French Guiana - Co191P1 (SPAdes) (version 2) | ecosystem: Host-associated > Arthropoda: Insects > Digestive system... | reverse complement strand
CAGGCGTATTTGGACGAGTTTGTTTTTCGTTTTAACCGTAGGAAGTCAGCCGAGAGGGGGCTGCTGTTTTATCGATTACTCGAATGTGCAATGCTTGTACCGCCCACAACAATTTCTGAGCTTTTCGGTGCTTCGTCCTAACGAATCGCCTTAGTGAAAGAAATACCCAGGTCATCTCAATCCGTTCAAGGCGTTCCAAGAGCGGCCTGTTTTGCTCCATGACGATCCGGGAAATTTGGGCTTCCGTTAAGCCGCCGCCGGTTTTCACCATGACGGCAAGAGCCTTTTCCACGGCGAGGTAGTACTTCCGCACCTCCTTGCCCCTTTCCGTCCCGGCCATCATGCAGAACGCCTTGAAACAGTCCACGGTAAGGCTGTAGTCGATTCGATTGTGTCCGCCTCTCTGGGATGTAGTTTCGTTTTTTTGCATTTGTTTGCTCCTCTTCTTTGACGAGCAAACATAATCCAAATTTTCATCGAAATTTGCCAAAAGCACCCTTAGGGCATTTTCTTTTAGAGAATACCCTATCCACTGCCACGCCTCGTCAAAATAGACCGGGTACCGCTCGCCTGACTGTACGATGATCTCGAACCGCCCTTTTAACGGTGCCAAATCCGTAATTCCGTTTGCCAACATAAAATCCTCCTAATTTTCAGGGGTTTCCTGCCCCTCTTCATCCAGTATTTCCACGGTTTCCAGATGTTTCCCTTCAAGCCCTGCCTTAAAATCTCGGATTGCCTTGGCTCTAAACGTCTGGCTGAACAGTATGTCTTCCGCATAAATTTGGATTTTCCTCTGGTTTTCGTCATTCAGTTGCTCGTACATTTCCAGGATTCTTTCTCTGTCGGGGGCTAACGGCTGGCTTTCCTTGAAGACAGGACCCGGCCCGCCGTTCCTTAGCCAATACTCGTTAACCCCGAACTCCAGGCAAATAAGCCTGATGTTGCGATCCGTCAGGGTTTCGCGCCCTATTTCAATCCCCGAAAGCATGCTTTGGGAAATTTTTATGCGCTCGGCGAATTCCCCCTGATTTAAGCGAAGCTCTCGGCGAATAATCCGCAATCTGTCCTTTGCTTCTTCCATGCCTTTAAGAATATCGGCACTCGCCAGAAAAATCAAGAAATTTTAGCAGTAGCCCATATTTTTTGCTTGACAATGTCTAGCTGTAACTGTTATCATATTTAGAAGCTACTGGAATTATGGAGGAACTATGGCGAAGGAAGAATTTTTGGAGATTTACGACAAGCTTGACCCGATCGGCCGTGCCGATTTACTCAGCTGGGCCGCTTTTGCCTTAGAGATTCAGAAAGGCACGGAAAGACGCTGTCTTGAGGCTATGGCAAAGGCGCAGGAGGCCCTACAGGAAGCCCTTAAAGAGGATTACGGGATTTCGGACGAACAAACAAAACAGCCAACGGACAATAGGCCGGCGGCGTAGGGGTACGGATATGGAAATAGGCATGAACAATACCCCAAAAGTAATTGACGCAGTGAGCCGTTGCATGGGGAGCGATGTAATCCCGTCAATCAATCGTTTTGTGGAAAAAACTCTTGTGTTTACGGGATACCAATGCGACACGGCGAATGTCCCTGCCGCCTACCGCCTTTACAGCTCTTACGAAGATTGCTGCGTGGATTGGTTTGGCTTCGTTCTCTATATCATCGACAATTTCCCTGGGGTAGGCGTAGTTAAGTCAAAACCCGATTGGAGAAAAAGCGAGTATTTCCTTACTGGCTGTAAGTTCCGGCTGGGAACTTTCTAAGTGAAGGAAATTTCGAATAATCATCTGGGATGAAGCCAGCGGCACAGGAGACATAGAGATGGAGGTAGAAAAAATGGCAACCATTGAGGAAACGACGGTCGTGGACATGGTTATCCGGAAGCGTCGATGTGTAAGGGAATTGCTGGAGGTTGAGCCGATGCTCCGCGTCAGGCCGCCGCAGATTCAGATAGGCGTCCCGTACGCGGGTGTCGGCTCGTTCGGGGTATCCACCCCACGGACAGAAACCAAGGCGTCAGATCCTAGGTACCCTTCATGATTCTGGCGATTTGGTCGCTTGTCCATATGGACAGCATTACGATTACCCCTCCGCATTCGGCGCATTGGACGACGCTGGCGTACGTCGAAGAGTTTTCCAGTTTGATCAGGGCGGCCTCGAACTTGCTGCCTTCACAGGTGGAACATTTTGTTGGCCTAGGCGTTTCGGCCATCTTTTGGGCGGCATGGTCCGGCACCTGCGGAAATGCCTCGAAATCCTTCCGATACGCCTCCATGAAGTCGGTGATTTGGGGGTGCTCCCATGTGGATTGCAATCCGATTACACCGCCGCATTTTAAGCATCGGACGACGCTGGCGCACAGGCCGGAGTCAACAAGATCGACGAGCGCGGTTTCGAATTTGTCACCGTCGCATTTCGGGCACTTGGTTGGTTTTGGGCGTTTGCCGCTCCAGCCATGTTCCATTGGTTTTTTTGTCATAATGCCCCTCCTTGAGGTGGAAAGATTTTGTGGTGATTTCGATTATACCACATCGAGGGGCTTTTTTTGGATTTTGGAGGGTTGATTGATGGATAGAATGGTCTACTTCAAACGCGCAGGGTTTGTTTCGGGACGTGTTCCCAACAAAATGGCAACAATAGATAGTGGCTCACCCATCCTGATTGTCGTAACGTCCATCCTTGTCAGGAAAAAGCGTCTGCTTGTGGACACCAAAGGGTATTCAGATAAGGGCGTAACTTGGACGCTGGACTCTTTTGAAATTGACGGCGATACGAGCCAGTTCAACGGCCCTTGGGACAAGCTGGACGATTACATAAAAAACCAAAGATTTGTTGCTGATGACGGAAAGATTTACAGGATACAGGCAACGATGGTGGACACGGCACTCAACACGCTCTATGTTTACGAATATCTGAAACGGTATTCCTATGGTGTTTTCGGCGGCAAGGGAAAGGCTCACCTGCCAAACGGAGAAACCTATCAATTATTTTCCCCGTCTGCGATGAACAGAATAGGGCTTCGAAATATTTTTCATATTAACATGGGCAAGCTGAAAAATCAGATAATCACAATCGAAAACTCATTCTGGAATACAGGTACATGTCAGCCGCCTTGGTACCCAAATTTTCCAGAGGACTTCAAATGGGGAAAGGATAGCCGAATCATAAATGCTTACGCATTCAATCTTGCCGTACTTGAACTTATCGCACAGTATTGGTGCAAAGAACATCTGAATCTCCCATCTTTGGATTGGTCAGCCTTCTGGGATACGGCTAAAAAAGGCGAATTTTATACGGACAGCAGGCCGGCGGCGTAGGGGAAGGGATGGTAGAAAACAACAGACCAACCAGCAGTGCCAAAAGGCAAGCCGAGGCGGAAATGGCGATACGTACCAAGTATTCCAAAAGCAAGGCATGTAAGCACCCACATGCCTTCAGGAAGGTGATTAAGTCCCTGGCTTTATGGGTATGCCAGTCTCGAGGTAATTTATGATGGCTTCTGCCCTCAAAAAAATTTCCTCGTCATTTCTTGGCTCGTACTTAATGGCGGCAAATTCCTGTATTGCAAGTTCCATTGCTTTTGCACGGAGCAGTATCCAATATTCACGTTCCTTTGCAAGTTCTGCTTTGAGCTTTTCTTCATCGGTCATAGTGCCCCTCCTTGTGGGAAAAAGATTTTGTTGCGATTTCGATTATACCACACCGAGGGGCTTTTTAATTTTTTGATTATGGAGGTACGGAGATGAAAGTTGAATTGAGAACAACCGGCAGACAACAGGCCAGCGGCGTAGGAGGTAAGTAGATGTTAGCAAAGGACGTAATCAAGTTTTCCAGGCTTCTCGAAAAAATCTGCCCAATTATAGAGCAGGAAGGCTTCGAGATGGCAGAGGTAAATGAGGCGACTCACCTGATTCGCGACGGGAGAGGGAAATCCTTGTACTGCATGAGCATAAAGATATTCCCCCTCATGGAAGAAGCCCCTAAGACTGGGGAGGAGCCTCCCCAGTCTTAGGGTAAAAGCTTTTTGGATACGGAGGTTATGTGATGTGTGAAAGTAAAAGGCAGGGTACGGAAATGTGGCCACAGTTGGAACGTATACGGGACATCCTTCGCCTGGTTGGAAGAATGGCATCGTCCCTGAGTGACGAGCTTGATTATACCGGTTTCAACGCTCCCGCCGTTCAAAAAATCGCCGACACCTTTGCGGAACTTTTTGCAAGCTCCGCAAGGGAATTGCGGGAAATATCCAAAGCCATAGCAATGGAAATTCCCACGGAGGCAGACACGGGATTTGAGGGCCTCCCCCGACGCTTTCTGAGCCTGACCCTTGAGGAGGTCTCCGCCAAGTTCAATACCCTCGAAGAGTTGGGGCAGTATATACAAATGCTGAAGGACCTTAGGGACGCTGAAGAAAGAGATCGGGCTCTTCGTGATCGAAGGCTGGATCAGAAATTGGAGGCGTTTGTACGCACCCGCTGCCTGTTTGTGCAGGAGGCCGTTACGAAGGAAAGGGAGGCCTACGAGAATTTTTTGGAATTTGCCGGGCTGGAGGCTGCCGAGGTGAGCATAACCAGATTTTCCCGGCGCATCAAACGCAAATTTAGCGACAAAATGCGCGGGGAAGTCGTCCCCATCAACGGCAGTCCGCAACCATGTCTTTCCGGCCTTGAGCTGCGAGTTATGCCGATAGACACAATCCCACAGCCCAAGGCTAGTCGTCAGGAGCGTCTACGGGGGCCGGCTCTCCTTCATGCAATAAGCGGTTATACGGAGAGCCAGCAGGCGGAACTCAAACAGGATCCAGCTTCAGAAGGATGTTCTTTGCCAGATTCCCACAGGACTCAAGATAATGGTCAAGCTCCGCATTGAATACGGGCTGGTCTAGCGGCTCCGTCCTGGGGAATTCGGGCTTGCCTCCAATGTTGTGAACAATGTTGACGGCTATCTCAAAAGCCTTGAGTTTCTGGTCAAGAGTGAAGTTCTTGTTTTCGGTCATAATGACCCTCCTTGGGGTGGTATGGTCCCGCATATGCGGAACGGTTGTGGTAAATCGGATTATACCACACCAGGAGGTTTTTTTTAGATTTTGTATACGGAGGTTGTTTGATGTGCGAACGTGAAGGACGGGGTGGGGAAAACTGCCCCTATCAGATGCACTGCCCCAAGCGGTGTGTAACTTGCGGCGATGACGGCAAGGCCGTGTGCCTCAACCCCCTGCCCGTAACCGGCGGCGGGGAGCCGGCGGAGAAAGCCCCCTGCTGCCTCGCCGAGGACTACAAGGCAGGCGCAACGTGATGCCGCAACGCTTCTGCGCTTTGTGCCGCCGTGCTCTGCGTGACCCCGTGCCCGTAAAAATTGGCATGGGGCCGATATGCAGGGCACGGGACGGCAAGCAAAAGGAGTTTGATTTTATGCACGCAAAATTTTCGACAAGGATTTATGTAACGGGAAAGTACATCTACATCGAGGACACGGGGCATAATATCGGTCGTGCCATAACCAACGACGTGGAGTATGTCATAGAGCAGCTTTACTATGAATATGGCATAACGGATGGCACGAAAATTTTTTACAAGGATTCCAAGGGCAATATCGATGAGATACTCCACTCGGGAAAAAAGTTTAAAGGCTTCAAGCCTGGGCATGACGGGGTCGATTTGGGGAGGTTCAAAAAAGGTGAGTAGGCGGATAAACCCGTTGACGAAAGCGGGGATGGTTTTTCTGTTGGCACTGTGCGGCGTGGGAATAATCGCCGCCCTCGCGGTATCCCGGCACATTGACGGGCTTTTGTTTTTGGTAAGGCAGTGGAGGGGCTGACGATGCTTAAAAACCGCAACGCGGGAACCCCCTGCCCCGTCTACGTTGGCGGCATTCTATACGGAAGTATCTTTGAAGCAAGCATGGAATCTGGCATATCCACTGTATGGATTCAACACCGCCTGAAAGCCAGCAACGGCGCTCCCGTTTTTATCCGGGGAACCGCCGTGGTTGAACGGGCCTGGGCGCAACAGACCGTGACGAAAATCGACCACATGTACATGGAGGCGCAGTCATGAAGGACTCGGAATCCCTGGCCCTGCACGGTATGCAGCTTGCCATCGAACGCCTGACTATAGAGATTGCAAAGCAACGCCAGGAAGCCGAGGAACAGGCACGTTTCAAGGGCCTGCCGGAATGGGTAACCCTCAAGCAAGCCGCCGCGCTTAAAGGCGGCCCAACATCAACTACCTACAAGCAAAAATCTTTTCTTATGCCATGCTGTGGCAAAAACTTCCGCATAGTAGGAGGTCGGCGTTGCTGGCACCGCGATGACGTTATTGTGTGGCTTGGCATAACGGATAAGGAATTAAAACAATATGCGGATAAATACAGCACTAGGCTTCCAGATACATACGAAAAAAGGAGTGTGAATTGAAATGGTGATAACAACATCATCTTGGAAGGGCGGAACAGGCAAAACAACGCTTAATGTACTGTTGGCGGAAACGCTGGCAAGGCGTGGAAAAAAGGTGCTGATTATCGACCTTGATAGCAATTGTGCAATATCGCAATGCTATAACCACATCCTGAAAGACGTAACCTCCAAGGAGCTTCTGTCAGAACTGGACAGCTTCCAAGGTGCGTACAATTGCGCCGACAACATCGATATTATTCCAGGGAGCATTAAGAATGTCCTGATGAACAATATTTCAGATGTGCAGTTAAAAATCAGCATAAAAAGACTTGGCTTGCGGGATAAGTACGATTACATCATAATCGACCCCCCAGGCTACCTAGGGGCGCACACCCGCAATGCCGTGTTTGCGGCGGATGTGCTGATAATTCCTGGGACTTGTTCACGCATTGACTACGAAGCGACCGCACTGTATTTTTCGGAACTGGAACAATACGGACTGGATGCCGAAACGTTTGTTTGCATGAACGCCTTTGGCAACAAAACAAACCTACCAGGTATTTGCGAACTGTATCAACAGAAGTTTGGGGAGTTTCTGATACCCAACCCCGTGCCTTACATTGCATCGTTGAAAAAGCTAACAGACAACGTCAACTATCCCATTGCCCCACAAGTACGGAAACGCCTTGAGGCATACGTGGATTACGTTACTAGAGATTATGTAAGAGGAGGAAAAAATGCCTAGGATGGAAGCCGCCGGCAGGGTGCGACAGATAAGCCTTGCGCAGATTGTCGAAAACGGAAATATCCGTAACGATTACAAGGAAATCGAGGAGCTTGCCGAAAGCATAAAAATCAACGGCCTGATTGAACCCATAGCCGTCAAAGCCCTTGGCAAAGATGAAGACGGTATCGAAAAGTACGAACTTGTGGCAGGGTTCCGCCGCCATAGGGCTTTTCAGCACCTATGCGGTAAGGGCGAAAATTTTTCAATGGTTGAAGTGGTAATCGTTACAGGCGACAAGCTTACCCTCCAACTGGTTGAAAACCTGCAACGTTCCGACCTTACGCACGCGGAACAGGAGGCTGGAGTATACAAGCTGGTGGAATCGCTGGGATCAAACAAGGAAGCCGCCGCACGCTTGGGGAAGAGCGATTTTTTTGTTGCCCGCAACGTGATGGCGTATCGTGTAAGGTGTGCTTTGAATGAATTTGGTATCAACACCGTATCTTTGTCCACCAAAGCGTTACGTGAAATACAAATATTATCGGGCGACAAGCTCAAAGAAGTCGACGAGAAACTAGTTGCCGGCGGCGGTAGTGCGTCATTTGCCCAGCAGTTAATGCGAGAGCACAACGCCGGCACAAAAGAAGAAGAGCCTGGTAAGTCTGAAACAGAAAATTCAGATGTGACTGGCGCGAGGGAATCGACACTGCCGATTGCGGAATCAAAAAATACCGCTGCCAAAAAGCCAGGGAGAAATGCATCCGTACGGGCACTGGAGGAACCGCCGCACAGGCAGGTCAACCTCAATTCCGTACAGGTCGTAATCCAAGGCTACATAGACAAAATAGGAAGCTCCCAGGCTGGGTACGAGTATGAATATAAAACCGATGCCGCATATGAAATATGGTCTCTCATGCTTGTGGAGCTTGCCGAGCCGTGATGGAGAAAAAACGCAACCCCAATTTTGTTTACATGATTAGCGATGCGCTCCAGCAAGAGCTAGCCATAAGCAAAAAAACGGGAAACGTAACGTGCGAGGACGGCGTTAAATATTCCTACGATGAGATTATCCTTATCGAGGGAAAATTAACGATTGAAGCCCACAGGGTAAAAAAACTGATAGGGGGCGAAATCGTTGAGTGCAAGAGAGGCAATGGAGGTGGGCAGCTTGAGATTTTTTAACGAGTCTGTCTCGTGGGGATAAACGATCACAATGGATTATAACAAGCATCGGCGCAAACTAAACGAATATCTGCAACACAAAGGCGTTGATACGTCCAGAAGCCCCACCCAATGCCCCAATCCTTCGGCGCACAGTCACGGGGACTCGAAGCCATCATTTACCCTGTACGAAAGAGGCGGCGTTGAATACTGCGAGTGTAAGGCGTGTGGCATAGGCGGCGGCATTTATGACATGATTGGCTACTTTGAGGGACTAACCGACTTTGCCGATCAGTACGCATTCGCCGAAAGGTTTTTTGGCAATGCCAGCTACAATCCGCCACCCTCAAGAAACAAAAAACGAAGCGATTTTCAGTACAACCAAAGGCAGATGGACGTGCTGGAAGCATATCTTCGACGCAACCCGGCATCGGAAAGATGGGTAAGAAAGTTCTTGGCCGACCGTGCCAATTACAGTACAGGCGGCGGGACAAACGCATCCCCCGCTGGTGCCATCCTAGACTATCCGGAAGACACGATACCGTTTTTTTTGGAGCATCTCTTTTACTGGCCAGGTCTGGATATCGTCAGATACGATTTAAGCAGGGACACCCTATACGGGTGCGGAATACCCCAGGTCGGTCAAAGCGGCGGACAGTCGATCTGGACACATTCCGGAATCGTGCTAAAGTTGGGGCAAGGCTATAAACTCCATTATTATGAAAAAAAATATTGCAACAAATGCGGTGAAAGCCAAAGTTACAGGGAGGCCGCCGCCAGGGGCGAAGCGACCCCCGAAAAGCTTATTGAATGCAAAAAGTATGAAGCTGGCGGTTTCTGCCACAAATGCCCAAAAGTAAACACTACAGCTGGGCGAGTTTTCCCCATGCCATTACAGATCGACACCTCGCTCCCGGTTATCCTTGTCGAGGGGGAAATGGATGCCCTGTCCTGTGTGGCCGCAGGGCTGAAAAACGTTTTTGCAACGGGCGGGACAAGCGGTCTAACAGGCCCTAAAGTCGAGGAACACCTATTAAACGTCCCCGAAATAATACTGATGTTTGACGGCGACGAAAAAGGCCGCAAAGCGTCGGGTATCGAGCCACTTACGGAAATGGACAGCGTAAAGGTCATTCCGCAAACAATCAGGAAAGCCGGGTACGTCGGCAAGATTAGACTTGCGGAACTGCCGCAGGACAGGGGCTGCAACGATCCCGACGCCCTTGTCATAGCCGGCAAATCGGACGTCATGCTCAAGGCCATCGAGAACGCCAAGGAGTACGTCCCCTCCGAAAAACCAAAGAAAACAAAGACCCCATCGCTGAAATCATTTTCCAATTTGAGCATGGAACGGCTCAAATGCGTGCTTCGAAAAATTGAAAAATCAAAGCTGGACGCAGAGGAAGTACAGCCGTTCATAACCGCCTGCAAAAAGGCGTTTGCCAACGACGAAACGGCGATGCTCCTAAAGGAATGGGGCGCAACGCAAAAGGAACTAAACCACAAGGGCGAAACCTCCCCGGTGTTCCTTCTGGTTATCGCCAACAAATATTTAAGTCGATATCTACAGCGGGAGCTTGAAAAACAGCTAACCCCAATAGAGGAACTTCTTTGCAATATCGTAATAGGGAAAACGAAGGTAACGCTTGACTTTGAGGAACTAAAATCAAACCCAAACGCCCAGAATTTCGTCATGCATGGCGGCGTACGCTCTGCGGCCTTGATGCTTGCCAATATATTAGACGGTCGTATAATTTACAATGCCGCAAAAAATGACAAAAAATTTTATTTTTTCGATGGCCATATCTGGCGGCACGTACCCGATATAGCGGGTGTCATATACAATACCCTGCTTGCGGTGGTTAGTCATTTTGCAAAAATAAATCGGGACAGCAGTGCAGACGATGAAACCAAGAAAAAAGAAAGAAGCCGACTTATGGACATGCTGAGGAACATTGAAAAACGCACCTTGCGCATCGAAATACAGCAGGAGTTTGCCGGGCTTGAAGACGAGGGCGTTTACCATAATTCCGATAACCCCGCCGGCAAGCTGCACTTCGACGGCGAGGTAACCAGGGAAACACTTACTCTTGCCGATGGCGTGCTGGACTTTTCGGGCAAGGAGTTGGTTTTTAGGAAGGCGAAGCCCGAGGAATTCAGAAGTCGCATACTTGACTACAAAATCGCAGACGTGGAAAAAGGCGGCCCCTGTGAGGAAATATGGAAATTCATGCGGGGAAATTTCAAGAACGATGGCACCCTGCAAACGCTGATGTACTACCTTTCGATTATTCCGTCCAGGACATATTTCAAATACGGGGGTTTTTGGATTGGGAAAAAGAACTCCGGAAAATCGACAACCGCAAGAATCATCAGGGCCGTATACCAGCACCTTATTTGCTCGTTGGATAAAAACCTAATCGTGCCCAAAGGCAAGGTGTTTGCCAACGCCGATGCGCCGTCCCCGCAATTGGCAAGGCTTCCGGGCTGCGGCGCGGCCTTTGTGAATGAACCAGAGGACGGCGCATGGTTAAACGTGGGACGCTGGAAAGAACTTACAGGCGGCGACACCATGGTGGCCCGTGGTCTCAACGAGGCCCCAAAGGAATTTATCAATACCGCGCAAATTATAATCAACACAAACCACATGCCAAAGTATGACAGCATCGACGACGCTGTTACGATAAGAGGGGTTGTCATCCCTTTCCTTGTGTCGCACGATTCGGACGAGGAAGGAACCATGTCGCCGGAGGCTTTCGTTGAACATCTGCGCCCCGAATTTCCCGCCTTTATCCGTCTGCTTGCGGAGTATTACATACGGCTAAAAAACGAGCACAAAGGCAAAATCCCTATTTCGGAGGAATCGAAAACATATAAACAGGGCTACGTTGTCGAGATTGAAAGCGCGCTTACAAAGTATGTGAATACCTGCATAACGTTCGAACCAGGGGCAAAGACTGTTATCAAGGACGTTTACGAGCATTACATGGAATACAACGAATTTGACGATTCTTCGATAAAGCGAAACGAGGCCCTTAGCCATTACGCCTTTTCCCGCAGAATGCTGAAAAACTATAAAGATGAAATCAGTGACATAAACGTGCGGATGCAAAGGGACGGAAGATCAAAGGCCGTGCGGTGTTTTTTGGGCTTGAAAATAAAATCGCCTGATGAAATCGTCGAACGTCACCAGGCTAAGGGCATGGCAGGCGAACAGCCCGACGATGAGGGCGATCCGTTCTAAATATCAGGAGGAAAAATAGAAAAACCACAGAACCAAAAAGAAATGACTGATTTTCTGAAAACGCTTAATATAACCGAGCGTACAAATGTTCATGGCGCATTAATAAAGCGTGGATGGGCAAAGGATGATGATGAAGCAGGGGAACTTATGAATGCCTGCGGTTGGTTTTCAACACGATCAAGTGAAGACGGCTGGGAGCCAGGGGTAACTTAAAATGTATGAAAATATTATAGCATCAATGCCGCCCAAAGATGCCGAGTATGCCATTGGCGAACTCGAAAGGCTTGCGGAGGTATGGGGCTTTGACGAGGACGAGGTTGAATACTGCGATTATATATTTGCACGGTGTTTCAATCTAGGTAGAGAGCATGGCGCAAAAGGGCCACTTTGGAAAATATTAGCCAAGGTGACCACAAAGCGGAACGTAGCTAAAGCTGAGGCCGCATGGGATAAAGCCAACGCAGAGGTGTGAAAATAAGTGATGAAGCGGAACCTCCATAAAGTTGTTTCATTCAGGAAAAGGGGGCGTGACAACGTTGAGTTTGAAACAAGGCAGGTCTACAGGTTCGATATGGCCAGAAGATGAGAAGGGTTCCCTCAGTATTACTGAGGGAACCTCCCCTCTTGGCGACAACCCAATTGGACAAAATCAAATATATTAGGAGGTATTCTATGAACACAAAAAAACAAGCAGTCGTGCTCTTCAATTTCGGAAAGCAGCCCATCCGCACAACGGTGATTAACGGAGAGCCGTGGTTTGTCGCAAAGGACGTGTGCGACATTTTGGAACTGGAAAACAGCCGAGATATTCTGGCTAAAATGCTTGATGATGACGAAAAGGGTGTAGAAAAAATCTACACCCTTGGAGGGTATCAAGACATGAACATCATCAACGAGTCGGGGCTTTACAACCTAATCTTCCGGTCAAATAAGCCAGAAGCCAAGGCATTCCGCAAATGGGTAACGTCCGAAGTCCTACCCTCAATCCGTATGAAAGGCTACTACGGAGCGGACATGGAAAGGTACAGCGAGCGCAAGCTGGATAGGTTGCTCTCGCTGTACGCCAAGAAAGCGATCAACGTAGCCCAGTTCGAATTTCTCATCGGTATGCCCCCCAGCGACTTCATGATCGAGGACGAACCCCATCCCAGAACCAAGACCACGGCTTTTGTGGCCGCCGTCGCAAGGGACGTACTGCGTGACTTCATCGAGAAAAACATGATATTTGAGGACGGTGTCGATACCGTCATCCAGGATGCCTATGATGCGTATATGGACTACAACAACTTCGATGAGGCGGATGTAGAGAGGGGCGAGGCCGCAGGCCGATACAAATTCACCCGTTGGATTCTAGACGATTTTTACAACCGAGGCGTACGGGTTAAAAATGTCCGCAAAGGGAATAAGATCATGCGGTGTTTCCTGGGCCTACGGCTCCGCCCCCTGGAAGAGCTGGAAGAATCGATCTAGGATTAAGGAGGCAGGAGACAATAATGAGCGAGGAGCTTGAGCGCGAAGGCATACGAAACGTCTCGCCCATCCCCCCTGCCCCACCTAGCGAATCGTGCGACATATGGGGAAACATCCAAGGGGAGCCTGTCTGTATGGTCGAGGAACGGCACGGGGAATGCTTCGTGAAGGTATTCATTCACCGTGCCGATGGCCGTTTTTACTACGGGTACCAGATAAGCATAAAAACCATGGTGAGGCAAAAAACGGCCAACGTAAACGACCGTTCCTTTGGCTCCGCGGACTCCGCCCGTTCCGCGGCAAGCATCGAGATCGAGCGTGTCTGCGGCACGAACAAGAACGTCAGGAAAATATTTGCGCATTTTGTACAAATCAGATATAGCCAAGGGATTTTATTCGAGGGCGTATAGTTATCATGGGCATTGCGGCGATCGTCAGTCGCGAAGGCGGCATTCCCTTGGAAACCGGGCCACGCCGGGAAAAATCCCCTCCACGGCCACTGAAGGTCAAGTAAAAGGTCAAGCACCACATATACCTGGGTATACCCTTGACTATTTTCTTTCCATAACATATCGTCTGTGCATACCCTCATATATGGGTATATCTGGCGGTAAGCTGGTTGTGGATCTGGTCGTCGCGGGTTCGAATCCCGTCATCCACCCTGCTAAGTCCTTACAGGGTAAGGACTTACGAAAATTAGGGTCAACGGCAGATCCTTATTGATGAAATAACTGGGAAGTAGGTGCAAAAGTCCTGCGGAACCACGGTCAAGTCACGCCAGGCCGCCGAGGATTATATCCGTACCTTGCCACCCTAGGTGCCGCCCATAATAGATGGCAAACCAGGCGGTATTTACATCAAGCCCAAAAACTCCGATTTGCTGGTCATAGAACAAGCCTTAAACGCTTACGAAAAAATCACCACCCCCGAATTCCAGGAGCGGTGCTGTCTTTACCCTAGCAAGCTATCCTTTCGACGCTGTACCCATAGTCCAGCAGGGGGAATTCCTCGAGGTACTGCTCCAGGATGCGCTTTTCGCCCTTGGGGAAGGATGTGAACTTCATCGAAATCATTTTGCCCGTGCGTACGAGGCTGCATACAGGCGACAGGATTGCGTCGCCGATTCGAAGGCTGCATTCCGTGAAATCCCTGTTAAGCGCATCGTTTCCAGGCGGCTCGAAGTTGAGCGGGGAAAACGACAGACCCCCGACCGAGATGTTCTGGACGGTTCCCGTGACAATCGACTTCCCGGAAAAATTCGCGATAAGAAAGCCAATGCGGTGCCAGGGTTCCACGAAGTAACGGTGGTGTTTCCGCTTTTCGTACACGG
>Ga0209755_10005534_pt1 | contig 14328 bp, 8 predicted proteins | sample TergutCo191P1_FD_187301 | JGI IMG/M metagenome (GOLD analysis project Ga0209755, IMG submission 187301) | Cornitermes sp. P1 segment gut microbial communities from Petit-Saut dam, French Guiana - Co191P1 (SPAdes) (version 2) | ecosystem: Host-associated > Arthropoda: Insects > Digestive system >... | reverse complement strand
TAATTGGATTATCCATCCACAATTTTTAGATCTGGATAACGTTCAAACCGATTTAATCATGTATTAAAAATACTTCTCTCATTTTGCTTTAAATGTACCTACTTTCGGATGACAAGTATGCACACATGTGTGTAGCGATATTTCATAAAGTAAGTTAAACTCAACCAGTAGCATAATTTGATCTTCCAGAAATGATTGGAAATATCAAATACCTCAGTGCTAGAATGTACATTGCACTGCTTATAAACAACAAATTTTATATAAAGGATAACAAAAAATATATATTAATGTCGTTATACCTACCATTCCACAAAAGTATATTAGTAGTAGTAGTTGTAGTAGTAGTAGTAGTAGTAGTAGTAGTAGTAGTAGCAGTAGTAGTAATAGTTAGGGTAGTAGAACACTTATTTAAGATCCATATGATTCAAAACAGAAAAAGCAAGAGGATATTTTCAGCAAAGATTTTCCTGCAATGTTGTTTGACTAATTAAAAGGGGACAAGAATGTATCTGGCACTACAGAAAAACCCCTCATACAAATAAATTAAGAATATCAAATGATGGGAGTGAATGTTTTTGTCAGATTTCAGTCACAATACAAACTGTAATGAACTTTCACATTCTGTAAACAGTGAAGAATTTCAACAATAGCATAGCAACTGCTAGATTCTCAGAAAGGTCTCTGTTGCCTAGTCTGATAATTACTGCAGTTGGTCAAACCAAAATGCCACTGGCAGCAGTGGAAGGGCAAATAGTTCCTCATTGGAATAGAGATGCTAATTTTCGGTAACAAAGGACAAAATTTTATGCCACTTGCAATATTTATCCCTGTAACTAAGCATCACACCATGAAGGTAAATGGGGACACTGTAATAAACAGTCTTCACCTCTGAACTACATAGAGCTGCATGGTCAGCCACTTTTAAACCAAAAACCACAGTTACTTAAGACAGGGCAGCTGGTTGTCATCAGCCAATCTGGACAGGGTGGCAAATAGAGAAAGTTTTTCTTTTATCACTGAGCTAAGCAATGACAAGCTGACAGTGTCATCAGTAGCTAACCTGCAATGACGTTGTCCACCCTACGGCAAGCAGGCTGACAACAAACACTGTGCAGAAAATCCAAGTGTCCCTCATGTAATCAAACCACGATAATCCATCCCACAGTTGTCACAGTAACAACTGAGCAACCTCAAGTCAGGAAATTTCAACGGTTAATAAAGTACAAACTTAATCAACTGATAACCATAAACAGAATATAAACACTGTGTACTAGGGCTATTAAAGTCATATTCTAGGCATATAAGAAAGCAACATTGCTTCAAAAATTGCTGGCATTATGGTTCTAATGACCTACTGTTTGTACTGTCTTTTACCGCATTAAGTTACAGTGCCTTAAAGCACAATGTTCTGGACAATCAGACCACAGTAAAGTTTCAGCAATTTAAACTGATTGGAGTACAGACCTGATACTCATCTTCCAAATGGGGTTCTTGCTTTATGTTTGCATGTGTAACATCTGCTGTGTAGTCTTCAGCATACGTCACATCAGGTAATAACTTCTCTTCATTTGACATCACTGGTTTACAAAGACCTACAAAATGATTACAAATTTACTGCATTACACTAATGGATATTCTGCTGTTTAAATTGGAGAGTTGAAAATAAATTCTTAAGCTTTAAAAGCCCAGTGGTATCTATATGTACCATCTGCTATAACATTAAGAAAATCTTTATATTGCCATACAGTGTTTATGTGTTTTGTATTTTTCTCCTTACAGTTTTCCCTATGCAGAACAAAACAGTTGGTATTTGTAATAAACACAGTGTGTGTTCTCTATGATGTATAAACTTAAGTTTTACAGCTTACATGAATGTCAGTCTTCAGAGGGTTAATAAATTATTCAACACTCACACTGAGAGAGAAAGTGAAACTGAATTTACTTCAGAGGCTTCTAAAACACAAGTAAAATGTTCTATAAACTGGAGACAATTTATGGGCATGAAGTTTCAGTAGCATTTCATGCTTAAAATTCTGAGATAAGTGGACAGGCAGATACAAATCAATAAGACTAAATCCTGTTTCACCTCATTTCATATGCTAATTCTGTTGCCACTGCATATGCCATTTAGCATCAAAGAAAAAGACAGGATTACAGCAAAGGACTGGGAAGAAGGTTGTCATGACCTGCCTCAAGGCACCAGAATAACGTCTGTTTGAACATGATGAGTTAACTTTTGCAGCATGAAGCAAAAATATGAACTGAATACCTCCACTTAGGCTAACCTGCTTAGTCAACTGTTTACCTGATTTATGTAAATCTGTAAAGAACTTTACTTTCATTTTAGTTATAAACTACTACTAAACTAGCCTCTAACTTCCATTACTATGGCTAACCAAATACCAGAAAGGGGTCTATTATACAGGTATCAAGATATATAATTTGCCTGCCTCCAAAGATTAAGGAATTGTCTGGCAAGATAAAACACTTCAAAAGGTCACTAAAAAAATTCCTTCTACATGGTTCCTTTTATACTATGGAAGAATTTCTTGACTGGACTTCTATAAATGATTTAAACACTTTGTATTTATAATAGCTAACATTAATATACATGGTATGCTGTCATAGTTAATCAACACGCATACATGTTTTTATTCACATTTTATCATTTATAAAATTGAAATAAATTATTAAGACTTACTGTTACTACATTATATGAGTAATGTCCATATAGTATAAGTTGTTGTGATATATAAATTGCGACCTGTAATTGACGTGTCCTACGCTACATGTGTGACTGTATGGATTGAAAAAAATAAACTAAACTAAACTAAACTAAACACTGCAGATGTGACAACACCATACAAAGAATTTGTCAATGAGCAGAACACACAGTGGAATCATCAACTGATTACACTACTCACATGATACTCCACCTACTGAAAGTAAAGTCTGCCCATTTTAGCTACACACACAATTTGGGACACATGCTGGAAAAGCATGATATACCACAGCACAATGATATATATGGAATGAATATATAAAATGACAATTTGAATTTGTACAAATGAAACAACACAACTCATAAAGAGGTAAAAATAACTGTAACTCAGAAGTCAAGTGTTGTTGGACAATTTTAATTTTGTGTTTCCGTGCATCATAGTATAAGGTTAAATAAAACACCGACGTGATGCAACAAGATGCAGATTTTATCACTGCAGACTTTCTCTACATGTTTCGGGCATCAAGCGCCCATCAGCAGGAGCATAAAATACTGACACGGCACCCACCGGTACAGGTAGTTATGGTTGCACGTTCATAATGCACTGTGTTAAGTCTGTTGCTTCTAAGTGAAAGCCAGACTGTGTACAGATGCAAAGTGTTTCCGTATATCCAATAACCACTACTTATAACAAAATTCAATATTGTGCAAGCTACTTCTTCATGCTGTACTGCCACATATTTAATATGTGCTTCAGCACTTTCTACAGGGATAAAGGGGCTCTATGGTAAGGCATAAAGCACCTCTAGTGTCTAGGTTGAGAGTACAGTTACAGATACAGAAACAGATACAACAGATACATTTCACTGATGCATAAAAGCACCCACAAAGGGCACTGGATATGAAACATGTCATTAATCATATGGTATGATAATAACAATCAATGGTCAGTGTCAATAATCAACATATTGTCAAAAAAACATTCAACAATAAAAAATATTATTCTATACAATGAAGAATTGATTTATAATTTCTAAAATCAGCATACTAAAAGACTGTTTTTACACATTTATTTATCTTTACTCCACACACACATTCCATTTATCCATGAAAGAGAGAAAACCAGTTGGATATAGAACACGTCAAAAAAACACACATCATCAGGTTTCACCTCATTAATTATTTAATTAATAATCAATTCCTCAGTGAATAAAAGGAAGCGTTATTAATGTGTGATTGATTGACTTGTGTTGGATTGCTCTATTTCTGTGCTATGACAGTTGCGTGCTGTAGCATACACACCATTACATTATATAGCGTATTTATATCTATGTTGACTATTCCTATATCTAAATGGGGTTTATCCCAAAAGATCCATGGAATGTAAAATATAAATAAATAAATAAACAAACTAAGCATTTTTTTAAAGTTGATATAAAACATTTTTATCCACTACTAATTATGCAACATATTCAGGTAGCTCACTGAAGATCTTTATACTCATACAGTATACTCCCTTCTGGTAGAGTTTAAGATTATATGAAAATCTATGTAAATGCAGTTTATTTCTCGTATTAATACCAAGAACTCTTAAAAGTTAAATATATAAATATACAGGCTATATGACAAAAATTTTATTAAGGATAGTGATGTTTGGCAATGGTAATGTAAAAATCTCCAATGACAGAAATAATTGTGTGCAAGTAGTTCTGGATTCAGATTCGGTTATAGTTCTGATTATTTCCTTATGTAGCTGAAAGACTTTTCCTTTCTACTGAACTGCCCCAGAATATAATGGCATACTCCATTCTTAAGTGAAAGGAAGCAAAATACATCATCTTGAACATAGTCACACTGCTAAAATGGTCTATAGATCTAACTGCAACACATACTGCCCATATTTGGCAGCACTTTTTCAGCACAGTTCTTCAGTTCATATATTTGTCTAATTTCAACCCAAGAAAATTTATGTTTGTAGCTTCTTTCATAGTTTCATTTGGTAAGTAATTTGGTAAAGACCATTCTGGAGATGGTCTGAGCTAAATTTAACTGTATTTGTCTTTTCTATATTTAAGGATCTCCCATTAACTGAAAACAATGCACTTATATAATTCAGTGTAGAGTTGATTTTGTTTATAGGTTATTCAAATTGTTAGCACGCTTGTGTCATCTGCATATATTACAGGTTAAGCATGAGGGCTTACACCATAATAAAGATCATTTATATAAATTATGAATAATAATGGCCACAAGATTGATCACTGGGGTACACCACTTTCTATTGTTTTCCAACTGGAAGAGAATTCTCTTTTTGATTTTGTGGTAATATATTAACCTCATGCTTCCTACTTGTTGGATATGTTTTAAACCAGAGGGCACATGCTCCAACAATTCCACAGTAGTATAATTTTCTTAAAATAATTTCATTGCTGACACAAGGGTTTTAGTTAGGTCATAAAAGAGGCCCCCTCTCTGTTCTCAATGCTTTAATGTGATGAGAATATCGTCAGTTAAAGTGAATATGACTCTTTCAATGGTATTCCCTTTTCTAAATCCAAATTGCTCTGTAACTAAAATTTTGTTTGCTTGCAGGTATTGTTGCAATCTATTAAACACTGCTGTTTCTAAAATCTTTGAGAAAGATATTAATAATGAAATTGGTCTATAATTTGTCATTTTAGTTTTATCCCTTTCTTATGTATAGGCCATACTATTGCAAACTTAAATCTCTCAGAGTAAATCCCAGATGCTAATGAGTTACATATAAAGGTAAAGGGATTCTTTAATGATGGTTTAAACATACATAGTTACGAAGCACTGAATGAGATGACAGATTTCATGGCTGAAGAACTGAAATATATCGATGAGATCAGAGCTTTCTCTGGCATTTTACATGGTGCAGTGATCAAGCATAAGGTTCAATGCTGTAGGTATTCCTAATATGTGAAAATTTAAATTCAAATAGGTATCATGGGTTGCACAAACGCAACTACTTATACTACTACCACAGACAAATGCTGATTACACAAGACATTTAATTAAAAAATACAAATCCAAAAAATTTGGCTTGGGCAATACAGTAACACAAAAAAAAAATGGTATCCACTTACATTACTAAAATCTGATTCTTCCACTTTGTAGCGAGTGTTTCTTAATTAAAACAAAACCAAAAAAAATGAACTGTCATTTACTTGTATGATACAGACTCAACAGCTTTATAAAAGTTTCATGCTCTGTAACCAACACGCATTTAACGCATACGCATTTCGGATCACTGTAATACCTGCTCTCAGCTCACAAAACTATGAATAATAAATGCAACGGGGTCCCCTGAAACCCATCACACTTAAAAAAGATTTCATACTACGGAGCACCACGTAAATTTTCACTGCCATGGTAAAACCCACACATCGCTGTATACGAAGTCTGAGGTCAGAAGCAAGATTCGTTTTGTATTTGTGCGATTTATTTCACTACGACGGTAGCATCTCGTATCGCTGTATAAGGAGTGTGAGGTTAGAAGCAATATTTCCTTTATACGTATGATTTACTTTACGATGATGAAGGTACAGTATCGAATGTTTGAATGACAGGTTATTAAAGAACTTCAAAAGACTCTGAAGGAAGCGACAGTGGCCCAGTCGATTTACTATTGCGGCATTCCGTACAACACTCGAAAAACCACGAAGAACCACAGAGTAGCCGGTATTCCGACCGGGATTTGAGCTGGAAATCTCACGAAAACAACTGTACCCAACGTAATCACTCGCTAGTTTCAAGGTGTGTTACGAACGTCACGAAATTATGGCCTGCTTTATTCCGTCAACAGATTAGTAAACTGGATCCAAACCACGACTCCATTAAATGTATAATAAACTAGCAGAGGTATTTAGAAAGATTATACCTATGGGCCTGGTGCACGGCAACCTCTCCGGCTAGTCAACATCTTCCGCTTCATTTGGCTTACTGATTTATTCATTCGGACATCTACAGAAATTTCCACTTATGAATCTTCAATCTCTTAACTCATGGGGCTTGTTAAAATTTATTACGTGCATGCATGAAACAGAATACAACGGGCAGTGATTCATTTCAAAACAAATTTCTTTTCCTTAGAACTGATATTACTGCTACATATTCAAGGTAAATAATACGCCCATTGGTACAGAACTGTAGGCACAATGCCCACCATTTATATTCCTAAGTTCGAATAATTACATGAGTGCACAATATGACCCTGTACACCGCATTTCTAACAGTTGCAGTATTGATCACAAGACGGCAGTTCTTATTCGCTATCAGCCACCAGGAGTCACTTTGAATTACCGATGTCATATACGGATCTGAACCGAAAATTCGAAGAAATTTTGTCACCAGTTGAACTCGTAGAACTGTACTATCAAGCACAGGGAAACGATCCGGGCTGAGGAAATTGAAATGCGATGACGCATATCGGCGAAAACTTAGAAACTCACTTTGCAGACAACTGAATAGTCTGAGGAGTCGCGTAGTACAGCACGGCATGGTGATTGTGGTTTTCCGCAATTCCTCGTTGTGTGGTATCCATCGTTCTGGGGTATGATACTGTGTCAATGGGTATTTGGTTCCCCACATTTCGAGACACCATAGTGTTCTCATCTTCCAAGGGTCGAACTGTCCAAGAAGAATGTTCAAACAGAAAGCATCCTTTTCGGCATTCTTGTTGGCCACTTCGACCCTTGAAATTGAGATCACAACATTCCTTAAAACTTAGGAATAAAATGCTCTGTAATGCAGCCACGTAACCCAGAAAACTGATAAACCATCCATGCCACTGTGACAACCAAAAATCTAGCACACATGATTTCTCTGTGCTGTTGAGCTAAAAGATTAGTTTTTAATACCACTTCAGTAAGCTGATTTAAAGTTTTGTATGGCTGTGAAAGTTCTTCCCAAACAATGTATGCACCTGAGCTTAAGTTCTTGCAGAAGGGATGCAACCATTGTTCTTTGTTATCACTTCCTCGCTTGTACACCACCACATTACAAGAGGGTTAATATTATTTGACATTACAGAAATTAAGGGTACAAAATTAAAGAATTTCTACCATGCAATAAGCCAAACACATCACTTCCTCACTGTGCATATGGTCATCTGGTAATTGATTTCCTGCTTGTAACGAGTGAAGTTTTTTAAGTTTTGGTTCTCTGACTATCCAAAGCAGACATGCTGGTGGTGCCTTTCAACTCTAGTCTCAAACAGACCAACTAGCCTGCCCATGTACACTTGAAAACACAAGGAATTGTGTACACATCGAGTCTTCAATTCTAGGTCTTAATTCAAGGAAGAAGGAAACTGGAAATGTAAGACCTGAGGTTGTCACAGCAGTATTACTGATGATGGTGGTCTTCTGGGGGTGTGACACTATATTAATCCTCATAGACCTTCTCAGTCTTTAAGACAAATGCACCAAAACCCCTTGAGATGGTGGGAACCACAGATCTAATAATCAATTGTCGCATACCAGAAGACCTGAAACCTTAGAAAATGGGGATCTTATTAGGTGGCAGGCCAATACACTTAATGTTGCGTCTGGACAGCATCCTGTTTATGCACCTTAAGGTCATATGGGTATACAGCAGGAAAGCAATACATGCTGGATCCTCTTTGGACCATCTGACCCTCTCCAGTGGACAGACAGCCTAACAAATCTGCTTGTCACTATGCTCCCCTGAAAGTTACCATCACACATTCCAACTCCTCCATGGCCACACAAGGATATGGTCCTATGTACTGAGGTTTAAATCATCACAAAACAATGTTTTCATATTTATTGTTATTCGGCAATATAATGTCTCTTCACTCATTCCACTTAAATATACACAGTTTAAAACTGAACTCTCTTTAACCTTCTCCAGACTCAAAAAATTTGCGGCAGATATGACAGTGTGTGTGAGTAAACATCCTGTTTTCTGGACTAAAGAAAAACTTTTAAGCTAACAGATAGCCAACTGCACCAGCATTCTGGGTTTTCCACATGAAACGTCAGAAGGCGTTACTATACCAAAATCACATTAAATGTTGCTCCTTCTTATTTTTGGAAGTTGGGCATTGAAATGTTAAAACACTTTATGCCCTGATAATAAGCTGAGATAATAAATACTAAATACTACTAACAAATACTGCTGTCTATATGTATTTCTTTTCAATGCTTCATATCCAACCATAAATGCAGGCAATGGATCTACAAAATGTGTGTGTGTATGTACCTTAATTTTGGTACGATTCCTTACTTAATGAACTACAGTTTAATGACTTTACTGTATTTTCCTTACATATGCACTGCATATTTTTGTTTTTCAGCAATGTAGGTTTCTAAAATGGTGATAATGTGATCTAAGTCCTTAATGAAGATTTTGAGTATGTCATCAGAAGTAAAGAAAATATTTTGAATTATGATGTCTTATTAAATAAATTTTGCATAACATTCTACATTCACTTCCTTGAAGTCTTATCATGTTCTTTTCATTTCCTAAAAAGGAGTATGTTAGGGTTAGAGGATAACTAAACTATTATTATTAAATCAATTGCATAAATACAGATGTCCATTTGAAGGGAACGACAACTCTACAAGTTAAGGAAATAGTGCCAGTAACATTATTTTCTTTGTGGGTCCTGGTCAAATAGCCCATTTGGCCTACATATTGTTCCATATCTCATGGCCCTTTACGGTGCCTGTTGTAGATCACACGAACATGAATAAATAAATAAATAAATAAATAAAAATAAAAGCCCCCTCACCCCACACTTCAAGTAAACGCATTACGTACGTTCCATGAATTATGGTTAAGGTTCGGGGAAGGGGGAAAGAGAACAAACAAAAATTACACGCAAACTACCGTGGTCCAAGTACATGACACACGTTGCACTTGATTTTAAATAAACTTGAAATACTCGTATTTTATAAACCAACAAAATGCATAATTATAATACAATGCACGGTGCAAAAAACACCTTAAAAACTTGAAATACGTTGTACGTCATTTATGGACAAATGTGATTGTAACCGTAATTTCCCTTCTGTGTGACTGTAATCTATTGTTGACATACAGATACCGCCACAATGTGAAACTCCCATTCACTATGACTAAAACACCTAGTTCATTATTCCACACGCTGTCTGATAAATCTAGTTTCTCCTGATTCAGTACTGCTGAATTATGTTAATACGTATTCTATGTAAGAGTGCCTAACATTTGGCATGGATTTCGCTGTCATAACCATTACACTAGCATGCTCCTTACTATAAACGCACCCTTCGTATACATCACTTTCGCAGTAAATCTCAGTTTCACAAACATCTGCTGCATATAGATCGTTACACCTGCGTGATTTTTTTTAATACTATGCTGAGCAAGCACTGTATTCAGAATCTGGTGAAATTACCATGTTGGCGACGAAATCGAACTGAAAGGATAGAAGGCAAAGTGGCAGTGCGTAAAATTAGGTATAATGCAAAATCGCTGTTGAGAAAAGTAACGGTATTACTTGAACAGACTTTACAAGGTCCGAAATCTATATGCAAAGAATCGTCGGGCTGATTCATTCACAAATGTGTGCACCGTATGTTATAAATGTTTGTGGCTGGAAGAATCGACTTGGGCTCTCTACGGAATATACGATTTTGTGACACTACTGCTCCATTTACGTGGTGATAAACAGGAACGCAACGAATAGTTCTCGTCATTGACGTATCCCACGTATTGTAAATGATGAGACTTCGTACTAATGATTAAGCAAGCGGCAGGACGACCGAGGAATCGCAGTTTGATTCCTGGCAGGGGCAAGAGATTCTCTTCGTCTCCGAAGTGACCAGACCGGCTCAGGTGCCTATATAGCTTCCTTTTCGGGGGAAGGGGTCACCGGGGGCTCTTTTTCGAGGCTAAAGCGGTTGGGGTATGAAGTTGACCATTTACTCCCATCTAGTGCCGAGGTTAAAAATGAGTGGAGCAATACTCTCAGTCTCCCACGTCTTCATGGCTTTCACTGGAACATCTTTAACCTCTAAGTCGAGGTTAAGAATGTGTGGAGGTATAAATTTTTTTATAAAACAAACGTAATACCCATCAAAGGTGTGGAACCTTTCAGTAGTTGATCAACATACATCCTGGAAAGCATTTTCTCCAAAGAATCAGTTAAATTTGCATTAAAAATGTTGCATTTGTAATATTTTTTTTATAAAATAAAAATGATGGTAGGACAACAGGACTATACCAACCCAGTCACATTGTGAATCTTGTTTAATAAAACATACTTTTTTTTTCTGAAGTCATTGAAAAATACCAACCATTTTACAACATGAACTCTAGATACATTACTGGTTTTCACATATTTAAACCCTGATATTTTGACACATTGTACACTGTCTTCTTAATTAATGAAGAGTTTTACAGAATTGGTGGGTTACACTGCAGAATTCATGAAGTTTCTGAAATTAACGCTGGTTTCACATCTTAAAACATTCTGTCACTGTAAATTATCATGTTCTTCTCTTAATATAAATAACACAGAAAGAGCATACAGTAACTTCACATCATTCACAATGTGTAAGAGTTAATGTCATAATGCAAAATGCTATGAAATATGATATTGTAGTTACTGGCTAAAATTAAGTTGGTGATATTTCAACAGATGCTGGGTTTGAATCATGGCTGGAGTACAGGCTACCCTGAGTGAGGTTTTCATGGTTTTCCACTGCCTACAGACATGTGCCATGACAAGACCATCCTTAGATCACATCCATTCCTTCCAGCTCCCTTCTATTTCATCATTCACCAGTCATCCTAACAATGAAAACCTTTTGTATGAAAAGCTTTGAAAGAATGTGAATGTCCAAAATATAAAGGAATAGCGATTCATTTGTAGAATATAATATATATTCATGTAAAATTTGTACTTTAAAAATGATAAACATGAATGGTTTGATTTAAGTGTTTTAAAACCAGCGACTGTCAGTTAACAGATTTAATTAAGTCATGATGATTCTTGAAGTCAGAACATGTCATTGACTATATAAGGACTATGTTCTCAGTAAAATAAATTGTTCTTGTGTGTGTTGACAGTTGCAAATTCTATGCTAAAACATTAAACCAAAGGCACAAATTATGAACTTACTCACTGTACAAGTTTCTTCCTTCTTCTGTTATTGTCTTTCCTTGAATCTAATATTTCCCTTAGCACTTCAGTCTCAGACACGATCAGTCTGTGTTCTTCCCTGTGAACACAGGTATTGTTTACTGTACTCAATTTGTTTAGCGTCACAAATATCAGTGTTTGCTTTTATCATCTCCTGCTTTAAGCCTGAATACATATGTTAAAGATTGGATGATTTTCTTGAAACTCATTATTGGTGTCATGTCAGTCATCATACATTGCTTGCTACATTTTATCTGTGTCACCATTACTAACAGTGTGGTGACACTGGAAGTCATGGTGAATTACTGCCAGTCTGTGCACAGGATATCTAGAATTCAAATCTTGACTGAGACTGGCTACCTGAATGAGGTTGTTTGTACCAGTCTACAGTTTGTCAGAGAGTGCTGGGAGGGTTATTTCTCAAATCAGGCCATGGTTGCATCCTTCCAAGTCCTTATTCATTAATCACCAAACCATTTGATTCTATATAATCTGATCTACTGACAGTGTCATTAAGAAATAAACATGGAAACCTTGTGAGCTGCAAAATTTGGAACAACACTGATATCATTATGTAGAACTTGAAATTTTATATGGAATAAAACTGTAAAGAACCATAAGTAACATTATTATGGTAATTTTGTATGAAAGTGGAAATAGCATATTAACGAATACATGAAATATGTCAATTTTGAAAGTGATAACCCATGAAGTACTGTGACACATTACATGAAACTGTGTTGTGACATGTAAGTAATAATGTTGCTAGCATTATGCAACCTAATCCACTGTAATCTTAAAACTATACCACACCATTAACCTTTTGGCGCTAGAATTATTTTTTAAATGTGAATAATACAGGAACCAAGTACATTAGAATTATGAAACAAACTGCATTTTGAAGAGGAAAAAACGGACAGTGTATACCATGTTTAAAATATTCAGTACCTATATTTGTTGAATAAATGTATAAATGCAACTTTAGAGGTTAGCAGTGCAGTACGACCCCTATATGGGTCGTTCGGCATCAAAGGGTTAACGAATGCTTTTAACACTTGTTTCTGCATTGCAGGTTATCTGCAAGACTTCTCTAGCCTAGCAGTTGGACATATACTTCAATTTAAAATGCTGGTATGGTATATTTTACAAGTACTAAACTCCTACACAAATACAATCTAGAGATGCTGGCACAGTGCAGAATGGCCTGTCCCACCTCCCAAAGCCACACTTACTATAAGCACTTGAAATTTTCTATAATGATGAACTATACATAACACAGCTTTAAGTTCTCTGCTTACCTTCTAACCCGTCAATAAATTCCTCCTCCCTCCCCTTCTATCCTGTAATTATTAGATCTAACACATGCCCTTCAGATTTACGAAAATTTAAAAAGTAGCATGTATTTTTCATGTGGAGCAAGTTGTGATCTTTGGAAGTAACAGGGTGAAGCACTGGGTAGATGTAAGAACAGTCTTCTTCTGGCATTACATTCCTTGGCAGACATAGTCTCTTCCAAAATTGTCCTCCACTGTTCTTGGCCCTGTGACTTATGTCTACAATTCCTTATGCCCATGTTCTTCAGATCTTCCTCAACTGACTAAGCCACCTAGCGCTGTGTTACTTGAATCAGGTTCTGGGGTGCACTGCTTGTACATAGAGACAGCATGTTCCAAGTTCCACTCGTAAATCCTTATTCATGCTGGGTCATCTCAATTGTTTCTATCCGGCCTTCAATTTTAGAAGCTTCTCAACAAAACATATTTTTTATGGGGTAAGGTGTCAGCCCCACTCCCAATCTGCAACCTGGAAAACCAGGGCATCCCTTTTTATCTGGGTGATCATCTTTGACGTGTCTATCATGGGGTACTTTGCCAGTAGCCATGTTACTGCCGGCATAGCATTCAGGATCATTAAGGACAGCTTTACATTATATTATATGTGCTAAGGTAATGAACCTGAGATATATATATATATATATATATATATATATATATATATATATAAAACTCATGAACTTGGAGTACCAGACTGATGCCTCTTTAGCAATCCCCTGATTCCTCATGCCTACCCCAAGTGACATGAACTTCACAATTGGATTATGAGAGTTTGTAACATATCACTCTAAATAAACTTTAAACAATGAAGAGCAAAAATGAAGGAGTTATATTTTCATTTCTGTATTCCAACACAGAATTGAAAACATAGATAGGATTCAGTGATTGATAACATTGAAGCCATGTAAAATGGAATGTCACCACTGCATGGTTACCAACTTGCCCCTGAACTCTCACCAGCTGCATTGAGGCGACCAGCAATACAAAAGGTTCTGATACAGACTGCAATTGAAGACCATTAATACACCAATATTTATTCTTGAGCAGTTTATGTCTCATTTCCTGTCTAAACTATCGCAGTGATCATTGCAACATGA
>Ga0209755_10005533_pt1 | contig 14329 bp, 14 predicted proteins | sample TergutCo191P1_FD_187301 | JGI IMG/M metagenome (GOLD analysis project Ga0209755, IMG submission 187301) | Cornitermes sp. P1 segment gut microbial communities from Petit-Saut dam, French Guiana - Co191P1 (SPAdes) (version 2) | ecosystem: Host-associated > Arthropoda: Insects > Digestive system... | reverse complement strand
CGGAGCATGCGTTATTACGATGTACTTCGGCCAGAATATTCACCCGATTTACGGAGTGTGGCATATTCACAGAGGCATCGATATAGCTACTTATCACGCGGGCGACCCTATAATCGCGACAGCGGACGGACAGGTGGTAACGGCTGAATACGCGAATGATTACGGAAATTATATTATCATCAGGCACAAGCACGGGTATTACACCCGTTACGCGCATATGCAAAGCCTTGGCCGCGTCACTGTCGGGCAGCGCGTTCAGCAAGGCGAGGTAATCGGTTATATCGGCAATACCGGTATTTCGACAGGGCCCCACCTTCATTATGAAGTTCATATCGGATCTGATGTTGTAGATCCGTACAGATATATCACCATTCGTTCAAGCCTTTCAAGGCAAGGACGCTAAGCTTCTCGATTACGGGAAACGCCGATGGCTCAAGATAGAAACAATGATTTTTCAATTAATACCATAATCGGTCCCAATACAAGTCTGACAGGCGATGTTGACGCGGGAGGCTTTACGCGCGTAGACGGCAGTATCCGCGGCGATGTAAAGGCGAAGGGCAGGGTAGTCGTGGGCGAGCGCGCAAGATTAAAGGGCAATGTATCAGGCACTAATGTAACTGTCGGCGGTGTAGTGTACGGCAACATCATTTCTGACGGGCATCTTGTTATTCTTTCTACCGCAATTGTAATCGGCGATATTATTACACGGCGAATCCAGGCGGATGACGGCTGTTTTATAAACGGCAGCGTCGCTGTATGCATAACCGATGAAAGCTGGCAGAAAACAATGTCCGCGCATCAGGACGCGCAGGGAATTAAATCAGCTCTGCCTGTATTCCAAAAAACTTATGGCTAAAGTTGACGGTGCGGATTCTTCCTTCTATATGAATCCTGCCGCCTACGCGCAGGTAAAGGATGAAAAAAAACCTAAATCATTGCGCCGCGGCGAGAAGACCGATTTTTCTTCAATGTTTGACGATTTTCGCGGAAAAACAGCCGATCAGCTTGGCCCTCTTCAAAATTACGCCGCTTCTGAAGAAGCGCTAAACTCTTTAATGGATGATGTTCGTGACGCAGGCGATGTTTTAAAAGACAGGCCGCTCCCGGAAGAAATTTCACGTTACAAACAGGCTGTTCGTAATTTTATCAATTATGTTGTTCAAAACACATACTCGCTGGAAAATGATAAAGGTCTTCCAAAATATTTAAAGCCGGGTTTTAGGGGAGAGCGCGGAACAGAAGAATCAAAGGAACAGATAAGGCATACAGTTATCCGAGTTATAGATAAAAAGCTGGAGGAGCTTGCGTCGATGCTTTTAACAAGCCAGGCGCGCCAGATGCAGCTTGTCGCGCGTCTTGAGGAAATACGCGGTCTTTTGATAGACTTGTTACAGTAGGAAATTATGAGCGATTACAGCGAATACGATAATTTAGATGAAGACATATCGATTCTGGAAGATGACCGGAATGAGCCCAAGTTCCGCGCGCAGGATATTATTACCGGAGCGGAAGCGGGAATCGAGTCGATTCCTCCTGACACGCCGATTTACAGGCTGCGTCTTATGTACTCTCAGGAAACATTTCTCGCTGTCTTCCGCGAAGAAAACCTGAACCCGAACATAATGGTAATTGTTCCTACGCGATACGGGCGCGATCTCGCGCAGGTTATCGGCTCTGTCCGCGGAAAGCTTCCGCCTGTTTCTGAAATCGCATGGATTATAAGAACCGCCACTGCCGAAGACATGGAAAAATCGCGTAACAACAGCAGGCTGGAAGCCGAGGCGTTTGACATCTGCAAAAAGAAAATCAGCAATCATAAACTGGAGATGAAGCTGGTTCTTGTTCATTACCTTCTTGAAGAACCCAAAGTGCTTTTCTTTTTTACCGCGGAAAACAGGGTTGATTTCCGCGAGCTTGTAAAAGACCTTGTAAGCGTTTTTAAAATGCGCATTGAGCTTCGCCAGATTGGAGTCCGCGACGAAGCGCGCGTTACAGGCGGCCTTGGAGTCTGCGGCCGCGGCTATTGCTGCCACTGCGTTTCGGATAAACTAAAACCGGTCTCGATCAAAATGGCAAAGGATCAAAAACTTTCGCTTAATTCCGTAAAAATATCAGGGCCGTGCGGCAGATTATTGTGCTGCCTTTTTTACGAATACGGTTTTTACTCAGAGCAGCAGCGAAACCTTCCTCAGGAAGGAATGAAAATTAACTATGAAAATGAATATTGGAAAGTGATAGAAGTAAATCCAATCGCATGCCAGATTAAACTTGGCTCTGAGGACGGAAGGCAGACAACAATCCCCGCCTGCCGTTTTGAACGCGTTGATAACTACTGGAAAATTAAAAATTAACCAGGGTTACCAGGCAGGTCCGCTGGTATTAAATTCGATATTGTAAGTAAAAAATTTTAATAAATTATTAAAAATTTGCCTGTTGTTGCGTTACATGGTATAATTTTATCAATATTATATGAAACTTAATATTTCCGGAAAAATCATTTTTGTCGCGGTAGCCGGCGTAATAGCATCCAGCCTGATAATTTTAAGCATAAGCACAATATTGATGGGAAGACTGCTTGATGACACCATACGGAAAGAAATGTCCGCAATGCAGTCTTTAATAGTAAGAATACAGCAGCAGGATGAATCAAGATTATTACAGCTGAGTTATCTTCTTGCTTCAATGCCGGATCTTATAGACGCGGTGCATGGCTCGGATGTAAACAGCGTTATGGACAGCGCGCATATATCATGGCTGTTAAACGAAATTGATACTATTACTATCACGGATTTAAACGGCATAACCATTTACAGAAGCCACTCTGATATAACAGGAGACGACATTTCAAACCGCGCGGTTGTACAGCTTGCGCTTAACGGAATAACTTCGCACGGCGTTTTTTTTGATGAAACCGCCCTTGTTCCTTACACAATCCGCTGTTACGCGCCAATTTTTTATAATGGTGTCCTGGCCGGCGCTTTATCACTTGGTTCAAACATCGGAACGGAAAAATACGTTGATAATCTGAATGAAATAACCGGCATTCATTTTTCTCTTTATAAAGATGAAACTATCCTGATGACCAGTTTGAAAGACAAGAACGGCAGGCGCAACAACGGCGCGAAACTTGGTTATCCGCAGGTAACGGACGCGGTGCTTAACAGAAGCGAAACTGTGATTATCGAAAGGGATGTATACGATAATCCGTATATGGCGATATATTGGCCTGTAAAAGATTTTTACGGACAGACTATCGGCATGTGGGCGGCGGCGATGTCTTTGGATCTTCAGTCAAGGGAAACAAACAGGGTTCTTTTAATAATCATTATTTGTTCCCTTGGCATAATGAGCGTTTTTATCATAACAGCGGGCATTCTAGGAAACAAAATCAGTATGCCTGTCCGTAATATAACCGAATTCGCCGTGCGCGTAGCGGACGGCAATCTTAATGATCAGATAACGGTGCGCAGCAATGATGAACTTGGGCAGCTTGCCGGCGCTCTTCGCACAATGGTAACAACGCTCAAAGATCGCATTGAAGAAGCCGAGCAGCACCACGCGGCGGCTGTCGCGGCGAATAAAGCCAAGAGCACTTTCCTTAGCACCATGAGCCACGAAATTAGAACGCCGATGAATGCGATTATCGGCATAACGGAAATTGAGCTGCGGCATGAGGATTTATCGCCAGGCGTCATGGAAGCGTTTGAAAAAATATACGCATCAGGCGATATGCTTATGAGCATAATCAACGATATTCTTGATCTTTCAAAAATTGAGTCGGGTAAACTTGAACTATTGGAAAAAAATTATGAAATAGCGAGTATGATCAGCGACACCGCGCAGCTTAACATGATGAGGATAGGCAGCAAGCCGATTGAGTTTGAGTTAAACGTTGATGATAATATTCCGGTATCAGTGTTTGGTGACGAGCTGCGCGTTAAGCAAATCCTTAACAATGTGCTTTCAAACGCGTTTAAGTATACTGCCGCCGGAAAGGTAGCAATGTCTGTCAACCTTGATCCTGACAATAAAGACGAAGGTAAAGTCACGCTTGTGTTCACCGTAAGCGATACAGGCCAGGGTATGACAAAGGAGCAGGTGGAAAGACTTTTCGAAGAATACTCGCGCTTTAACGCGGAAGCTAACAGCGCTACAGAGGGCACAGGGCTTGGAATGAGCATTACGCGCAATCTTATTACCATGATGAACGGAAAGATTGATGTTAAAAGCGAGGCGGGTAAAGGCTCTGAATTTACTATTAATATTCCCCAGGGCAAAGTGGATTCCGCCGTGATAGGCAGTGAAATGGCGGATAACCTTCGCAGATTCAGGATGCATAACCGCGCATATTTAAAAAACATTCAAATTTCCATAGAGCCGATGCCCTACGGCAGAATCCTTATCGTTGACGATGTTGATACCAATATTTTTGTCGCCAAAGGCTTGATGATGCCGTATTCGCTTAAGGAAATCGACTCCGCTTTATCAGGTCCTGATGCGATAAAGAAAATAAAAGAAGGAAATGTTTACGACGTTGTGTTTATGGATCACATGATGCCGGGAATGGACGGAATAGAGACCGTTAAGCATATACGCGAAGCCGGATACAAAGAGCCGATTGTCGCGTTGACAGCTAACGCGGTCGGCGGGCAGGCGAATATTTTTATACAGAATGATTTTAACGATTTTATTTCAAAGCCGATTGATATGCGCCAGTTAAACATAATAATGAATACCTATGTGCGCGATAAACAGCCGCAGGAAGTATTGGACGAAGTCCGAGGGCAGGCGCGGGAAAAAAAGGAAGCGCAGGAAAAACTTGAGGCGCAGAAAAAGCAAAATGAAATAAAGCCGGAAACGATTTCACCTGATTCGATATTCTCGGGCGCGGAAATCGCGGGGCTTGATATAGTAAAGGGAATTAAACGTTTTGACGGAAACGAGAAAATATTCCTTGATGTTCTTCGATCATACGCTGCAAGTGTAAGTTCCATGCTGGATAAAATTGAAAACTTTAGCGAAGAAAACCTGGCGGATTATATTATCAAAGTTCACGGGATAAAAGGGACAAGTTTTGATATTTCCGCGGAACAAGTAGCCAAAGAAGCAAAAGACCTTGAAGAAGCGGGAAAAGTAAAAAACCTGGAATTTATTAACGCGAATCACCGCGCGTTTATGGAAAAGGCGAGAAATCTGATTCGCGGTATTGAAGACATGTGCGCGAACATCAACTCGGAGAACGATAAGCCGCTAAAAGATCAGCCGGATTTTAAATTACTAAAAAAACTTATAGACGCCTGCAATGACTTTGACATGGACGGAGCGGACGAAGCAATGGCTGAACTGGAAAAATACAGATATGAAACGGATAATGATCTTATTGTCTGGCTGCGCGGCTGCATTGACAGGATGCAATTTGAGGAAATTGTCCAGAGACTGAGTTCCTTTAAATAATATTAACTAAGCGGGAATATCTCCAACCTGAAACCCGTCGGCTATTATCGAAATCTTCTGAATGGAAGCATGCGTTTTTACAGCTGATTCTGAGACACCCTGCGCGCCGGTGTTAATATTTTTTACTCCGTTGGACATTTCCTGCGCACAAGTCATAATTTCTTCGGCGCTTGTTTTTAAAGCGTTTATTTCCTTAACCATAACGGAGCTGCCGTGTTCAATTTCCTGCGAGCCTTTGTTGACTTTTTCAGTGTGTTCATTCATCATCCGCAGAGAGTCAATTACCTGAGACGCGCCGATTTTTTGCTCTCTTATCGCGTTATTTACTTCATGAACCAGTTTTCCGGTTTCTTTAATGCGGTTGGTCACATCAATAAAAGCGTTAGTTGACGCTTCTGAGTCCTTAACAATATGGCTGATGGTATCAACAATTTGTTTAAGCTCAAGTCCTATTTTACGGGATTCGTTTGTGGAATTAAGCGCAAGCTGACGTATCTCGTCCGCGACTACCGCGAATCCTCTGCCTGATTCACCGGCGTGCGCCGCTTCGATTGCGGCGTTCATTGCCAGAAGATTTGTTTTAGCGGCGATAACAGCGATAATTTTATTTGCGTCCTGTAAATCCTGCGATTGAGACACGATTGTGCGTATGCGCTCCGCGCTTTCTTTCTGGATATTGCTTCCGCGATCGGAAGATTCTCCTACAGTTTTAAACTGCGATTCCATCTTTTCGGTTACGGAGCTGATTGACGTAATATTTCCCACCATTTGTTCAACCGCCGCGGACGCTTCATTCATGCTTGATGTCTGAACAGAGATCGATTCATTCAGCGCTTTAATGTTATCTGAAATCCGCTGCACCGCCTGCGACGAGTTGTTTACGCTTTCCATTTGATTTTTTGTTTTTCCATTCACTTGTTCAGCCGCAATTGACATTTGCCCGACAGAAGCCGCCATGCCTGAAGCGTTTTCTTCAAGCCTGTTTCCCACATGAATAAGATCATCCTTTCCGCTTTTTATATCATGAATTCCGCTGCTTAAGTGATCGCTGAAGGAATTAACCATCCCGGCAATAGTGCCCAGTTCGTCTACTGAACAGACTGTAATGCGCTGCCTTAAATCTTTCTGATCCGAAGACATTTTTTCAAGCTGCTCAATTATTGAGTTAAACAATATTGACGCGTTCTTTTTCAGATTTATCGATAATAATGAAACGCAAATAAATACAATTATGATCGGAAGCAGCATTGTCAGCCAGCTGCTTCCATTAAAATTCTCCAGGCTGCCTCCGGATTCGCCTACGCTCAGCAAAGTCACGGATACCGCGAAAGTTAACGCCATTAAAACCGCCGCCATGGGTATTATCATGGCTTTCAATTCCTGCCGTTTTTCGCGGAGATCTCTTGGGTAATTTAAAAAATTCTGCGCTATAAGACTGCGCGAGACAATACCGTCGCTAACTACATAGATAAATGTTCCGACAAGCATTCCAAACGCAAGTGACGCAAGAAAAAGAGGCCCCTGCATATTTTCATTAAGGGAAAGGTATCTTTCGTTAACATAGACACCGCCCAATAAAGCGCCATGGAGCAGCACATTCAGGGCTATCATTTTAATCGGTATTGATCCTATTCTTTTTAGCCTGTCTAAAAAAAATACTTCCTGTTTTTCTCTGGAATCTGTTTTATTAAAAAAAGACGCATGGAAGCATTTTGCGTTCCGTCCCAGTACAACACAGTAAATTATCAGAAATAACAAACTTGGAATGCCAAGTCTGACAATTAAATGCGAAAATTCGTGTTCAAAATAGATTAGCAGCAGAAAATCCGCAGCTATCATCGCAAGTCCTGTCATGAGGACAAGAATAAAGAACGATATATGATGATTTGCCTTCATTATAATTTTATATAAAAAAAAGGTAATTTTTTCAAGTACCTTTATTGAAATAATTTATAACAGTGTTACTTTTTTTATTGTAAAATTTAATTAAAACTATGATAAAATTAGCATATCAGAGGTGTTTTTTATGATCGATGAAACAGAATTAAACGCCGCCGGCGACGTGTCTGACAGCGCCGAAAATGAAAAAGAACGGTATATAGTTATTTATGTTGATGATGTTAGCACAAGCCTATTATCGTTTAAAAGAAGGCTGTCCGGGCGTTATGAAGTGTATCCCGCCGAATCTTCGGAAATTTTGTTTAATACTTTAAAAGTTGTCACTCCTGATATAATTCTTCTTGATATTAATATGCCCGGTGTTAACGGTTATGAGGTGATAGAGGCGTTAAAAGCCAATAAATGGTACGCCGGTATTCCTGTTATTTTTTTTACAAGCAATAACGACAGGGAAAGCGTTTTAAAAGGGCTTTCTCTTGGAGCGGTTGATTATATCATTAAGCCGTTTGAGACAACAAGCTTGTATGAATGTATCGAAAAACATATAGCCGCAAGCAAGGCAGAAAAAAAAATTGAGGAAGACACAAGGCCGCGTATACTTGCTATTGACGATGTTGTCAGCGTTTTAAAAACAATCAAAGCAGCTTTGCACTCAAATTATATTGTGCATACGATATCAAAACCGGATTCTGTGCTGGACTTTTTAAAATTAAGAAAACCGGATTTAATTCTTCTGGATTATTTAATGCCTATGTATAACGGATTTGAACTTATACCCATGATACGCGAAATACCCGGATATGAAGATACTCCGGTTATTATGCTGACATCCGAAGGAACGTTAACTCACATTAAAGAAGCGATATCTTTAGGCGCGTGCGATTTTATTGTAAAGCCGTTTAAAGACAGCGAACTAAACGAAAAAGTCGCCAAGCATATTAAAAAGACGTGACAGTCACTGTCCATATTCTTCCCGCCGCAAGACCCCATCGTCTGTCTGCGTAAGATGAAAGAATTTGCGCTTCATTATAAAAGGCCGCTGCTAATTCCGGCCATGAATTTGATGTTATGTCTTTCGGCGGAAGCGCGTTTGCGTATCTGGTGTATTCAAGACCGCCGGGAAGCGTATTGCCAAAATAATAATTCGCTTCCGCAACCGGTATTTGCAGCACATAACTGCTGAATTCTTTTATTACAAGATACTCCCACGAAGTATCATATCTGTTGATATCAAGATACGCTTTTAGCACAAGGCGCGCCTGCGGGTCAATCTGTTCCCAGCGGAACTGGCAGTAATTCCTGAAATCTTCATCAGCGTAGAATATTCCGTGAAATCCTTCATGGGTCATAAGAATTCTCCGCTGCGCTGCGCCGGATTGCCTGGAAACGGAAATGATTCCGCCGTCTCCTGCGGTTATATCATTGTCGCTTTGAAGAATTATACCCTCGGTAAGTAAAATGTTTTTTAGCAGAAGCTCTTCTTCATTTAAAGGGAAATTTGTCTTCTCTGCTAAATCAAAAAATTCCGCGAGCGCTTGCGCCCTGTAATCATGCGCGTTCCATCCGTGAAGTCCCGCTGTTTCATGATCATGCCAAAGCGCGCCGCGAAAATCAGTTTTCTCGGCAAAAAAGGCAAGGCGTTTTAAAAGCTTGTTCTGCACATCAAAGTCCGCCGTGTCAATAATTAAAATGGAAGGAAACTGCTCCCAGCGGAATATTTCCCAGTTTTTATTGCGCCATTTACTCAAAGGCCAGTCAAGTACAAGCCCGGGATCCGCTTTGATTGGAACTGGAAAAGCGGGAACATCGGAAGGGGTCAGCTTAATAAATGTTACGCGATCTCCAGAAAACGCCGCAGGAACGTTAGGAGAAATTAAAGAAGAAGGAACATAGATTCTTTCAATTCCTGTAACGGCAGTAAAACGCCGTCTTTCAGCTTCTACTGCGGCTCTCTGCCCCAGAAGCGCCGTCAGCTCAAAAGGCCGCTGTGCGTTTGTCACTTCAACTATAAAAGAGCCGCCGCCCTGTCTTGATACATAAGGAGTGATAAAATAATCATCATTATCATGAATAAAGCCAAACCATTGATCTGTAATTCTTACAGATCGTACCTGCATTACTGGCATTGGTTCTTCAGAAAATTGCGCGTCCCCGTTTTCTTTTAAAACGATGTTAAATTTTCCGTTAAAATTTTCGTCTAAAGGGACAGCGTAATGAAAGACCGCGTCCTCTGAAACCGGAATTCCCAGGAACAGAAGATCAAATGGCAAAGTCCATGATGCGGTTTCTGTTTCCAGCGTAAGAGCGTAATTTTCTTTTATACTATTATTTGGCAGTACGTTAAACGAATATTCAATTTCAAGCGATGAGCCGCTGGGAACATCCGCTAAGTAATATTCCATTTTTTTTGGATCTGAAAATTCCAGAAAACTGTTTGTTGAATTTAAAACAGAAGCCATATCTGATAAAATATCCGCTTCGCCGGAAGTTAACGCGTTATCTTCCTTTAGTCGCGTCTGAGCCTGACAGGAAAAAGAAAGCAAAATTATCAATAAAGCAAATAATCCGGAAATAGTTTTCTTCATAAGGGATTATTCATGCAACCCTTAACTAACCGCTGTTTCAAGCGCGATTTCCATCATTCTTGTAAAAGTTGTCTGCCGTTCTTCCGAAGTTGTAGCCTCGCCCGTTATCATGCTGTCAGAGATTGTCAGGATGCAAAGCGCCTGGCGTCCGTATTTCGCCGCAAGGGTGTACAACTCCGCGCATTCCATTTCAAGCGCAAGGCAGCCGAATTTCGCCCAAAGTTTCCATTCGTCCGGGTTTTCTGAGTAGAACATATCTGACGATACGATAGGACCGACTTTTGGCTGCCATCCCTTGGATACCGCTGTTTCATAAGCGGTTTTTAAAAGGGTAAACGACGCGGCCGGCGCGTAATCCCTTCCGCCGAAACGCACTTTGTTCGCCCCTGAATCGGTGCATGCGGAGATTGCAAGCACAAGGTCCCTGATTTTAACATCTTTATGAATTGAACCCGCTGTCCCGATACGAATTCCCCGTTTTACCCCGTAATCTTTAAATAATTCATTTACATATATCGAAATTGAAGGAATTCCCATCCCTGTTCCCTGCACGGAGACTCTTTTTCCCTTATAAGTCCCTGTAAACCCAAATGCGTTGCGAACGCTGTTATATTGAACAGCGTTTTCCAGAAAATTATCCGCGACGAATTTTGCCCTTAAAGGGTCTCCCGGCAGCAGTACAACTTCGGCGATTTCGCCCTCTTTTGCGGTTATATGTGTTGACATTATTTCTCCTTATATTACTATTCTAAAAGACAATATTTAAAAAATCAAAGCGAAGCTTTTCCAAAACCTTCGAACCGTCGAACCTTCGGTTCGCTGTTCGCTGTTCGCGTTTCGCTTTTTTAGAAAAGCCTCAAATTGCTAAATTTTTCAAAAAAACCGCTTTACCCCCTTGATCAATATTCCAATTTTTGATACTGTTTTAGGACGGCGTAATATGCCTCTGAAATTTCCCAAAGTCAAAGCTTTTTTAGCTTCTTTTGGGTCTAGCTATTTATGCCTATCTGACTGGATTCTGACAGACAGGCCCTTATAGCTCAGTTGGCAGAGCACATCCATGGTAAGGATGAGGTCATCAGTTCGATTCTGATTGAGGGCTGGTAAAAACCCTACGGGTTTTTACCTTGAAGATTTTACTACGTAAAATCTTCATGCTTTTTTTGGAAAGTTTTACTGCGTAAAACTCCATACTTAGCAAGGGTTTTCTTTGTAAAATCTTCATGCTTTTTTCGGAGAGTTTACTGCGTAAAACTCTGTGCTTGTATGCATAAGTTATTATTAAAAACGGGACTTTCCCTTAGAGAGGTTTAATATGGCAAGTAAAAAGAATGTAGTTGAATTGATAGCCCTTCAATGTACTGAGTGCAAAAGGCGCAATTATACAACAAGCAAGAACAGGCGCAATATTCAGGAAAAACTTGAGTTTAAGAAATATTGCCCGCACGACCGCAAACATACGCTCCACAAGGAGACCAAGGTAAAGTGAGAAATTAGGAATAAGGAATGAGGATAAGCGCTCATTTCTAATTCTTAATTATTCATTTAATATAGGCGTATAGCTCAGTTGGTAGAGCGGCGGTCTCCAAAACCGCAGGTCGTGGGTTCGAAGCCTACTGCGCCTGGATAGCATTGAGTGCGCTTGAATGGCGTTTTATCGAAGGAGAATGACATGAAGAAGATCATTCAGTTTTTTAAAGAATCTTACGCGGAACTTAGGAAGGTAGTCTGGCCTAACAGAGATGATGTAGTCAGCTCTGTAAAGGTTGTAATTTTTTCTACCGCTATTGTCGCTGTTGTATTAGGCGTTGTTGATATGTTATTGCTGCTGGGTATCAGGGCTATATTCTAAGGTGTAAGGTAAATAATGGCAACCGGCTGGTATGTCCTGCATACATATTCAGGATATGAAAACAAAATAGAAAAAACGATCCGCATGATGACCGAAAGCGGGGAATTGGACAAGAGTGTTGTCCGCGATGTAAAAATTCCCAGCGAAGAGGTTGTCGAAGTAAAGGACGGAAAAAAAAGGACACAGACAAAAAAATTCCTTCCCGGTTATATCCTTGTGGAAATGGATCTCGGCGATTCAGATATGGGATGGAAAGAACCCTGTACAAAGATAAAAAAAATCCAGGGAGTTACAGGTTTTGTCGGGACTCCGGCTGACAGAAAGCCGCAGCCGCTATCCGGCGATGAAGCAAGGGCTATTTTGCAAAAGTCAGGCGAAATTAAGGGAGAAAGGGCAGTCCGCACAAGGCAGTCGTTTACGCCGGGCGAACAGGTTAAAATAATCGACGGACCGTTTGAGTCATTTGTCGGAACAATCGAAGAAGTTAATCACGAGAAAAATAAATTAAAGGTAATGGTTGGGATATTTGGCAGAAACGCTCCTGTAGAGGTTGATCTTCTGCAGGTTGAAAAAGTGTAAGCAATGACGAATGACTAATGTGGAGTTGCGAATTATCAGTCATTTCACATTACGTGTTAATCATTAAATAGAGTGGAAGAAGTTTATTAAACTTCGCTAATCCGGCTAAAGCCATATACCGGACACACCACAAAGGAGTATTAAATGGCAAAGAAGAAAGTTACAGCTTATATTAAGCTGCAATGCCCCGCGGGAAAGGCCACACCGGCTCCGCCTGTGGGGCCGGCATTGGGGCCTCACGGAGTCAGCGCACCGCAGTTTGTCCAGCAGTTCAATGACAGGACAAAAGGCATGGAAGCGGGGCTTATTATCCCCGTTGTAATCACTGTTTACGCGGATAAAACATTTACTTTTATCCTGAAAACGCCGCCGGCATCCGTGCTGATTAAAAAAGCGATTGGTCTTGAAAAGGGATCAAAAGAATCCCATAAGATTAAGGTCGGGAAAATTTCCAGGGCTCAGCTTGAGGAAATCGGCAAGACAAAAATGGCCGATCTTTCAGCTAACGATCTGAACGCGGCTGTAAAGATCATCGCCGGGACAGCCAGGTCTATGGGCGTTGAAATTCCGGCGGAGCTTCACGCGGGGGCTGAAAAATGAAACATGGAAAAAAATACAGCGAAAGCGTAAAAAAATATAACGCCGCCAATATCTATGAACTCTCCGAAGCTCTAACGCTTGTAAAATCAATGGCTTACGCGAAATTTGATGAAACAGTCGATCTTTCCGTAAAGTTAAATCTTAAAAAGAGCCAGTCAGTCCGCGACACTGTTGTTCTTCCAAACCAGTTCCGGGGCGAGAAAAAAGTTTTGGTCTTTTGTAAACCGGAAAAGGAAAAGGAAGCTCAGGAAGCGGGAGCCTCGTTTGTCGGCGCTGATGACTTGATCGAAAAGGTTAAAGGCGGCTGGACGGATTTTGACGTCGCCGTCGCTACGCCTGATATGATGAAAGATGTCGGAAAGCTTGGTATGGTGCTTGGTCGCAAAGGGCTTATGCCAAATCCTAAAACCGGAACTGTTACCTTCGATCTTAAAGGCACGTTAGCTGAATTAAGAAAAGGCCGCGTTGAATTCAGAGCTGACAAAACAGGCGTTATGCACCTTGCGGTCGGCAAAATATCGATGGAGCCGGAAAAAGTCGCGGAGAATGTCAGGGCTGTAATGACGGAAGTTAAACGCAAACGCCCGGTTGATACAAAAGGCGAGTTTATCCAGTCTGTTTCGGTCGCTTCAACAATGGGGCCGGGCGTATGGGTCGCTATCAGAGACCAGGAATGAAATCCCTTCGGGATTTCATTTTCGAAGTTTGCTAAAAATGCTTCGCATTTTAACGCAAACTTCATGATATTTTAAATGTATGGAGGAAAAATGGCGATTATAGCAAAAAAAATACAGGAAAATAAAACCAAGGCTATCGGCGAATTAAAGGATACGCTTGGAGCCGCGAAAGATTTTATCTTTACAGATTACCGCGGCCTCACAGTTGAGCAGATCACCAATTTAAGAAAGCAGCTGCGCACAAAAGACGTGAAGTACAAAGTAATAAAAAACAACTTCGCGCGCATCGCGTTTGAGCAGCTTTCATCCCAGAATGTGTCTTCGTATCTTGTCGGGCCGACAGCGGTAGCAATCACTCCCAAAGATCCGAACGAAGCAGCAAAGGTTTTCTTTGACTTTTTAAAAGAAGCTCCCGCGTTAAAGGTTAAGGGTGCGCTGATAAGTAACACAGTTTACAATGCCGCCCAGACCGAAGCTTTTTCAAAATTACCCGGAAGGCTGGAGCTTATTTCCATGCTCATGTCTGTTATGAACGGACCTGCGCGTAACCTCGCTGCCGCTCTTAACGATGTGCCGTCAAGGCTGGTGCGTACAATAAAAGCTGTCGCCGATAAAAAGGCTGAAAGCGCATAAAAAATTATTTAATCGAAAACTGATTATGTTTTCGGGAAATATTATCC
>Ga0209755_10005532_pt1 | contig 14333 bp, 13 predicted proteins | sample TergutCo191P1_FD_187301 | JGI IMG/M metagenome (GOLD analysis project Ga0209755, IMG submission 187301) | Cornitermes sp. P1 segment gut microbial communities from Petit-Saut dam, French Guiana - Co191P1 (SPAdes) (version 2) | ecosystem: Host-associated > Arthropoda: Insects > Digestive system... | reverse complement strand
CAAAATCGCAAGCTATCAATTTACGACCCTGTCCCCCAACCTGGGCGTGGTGCGCCACGACTTTGGCAACGACTTTGTACTGGCAGACATACCAGGACTAATTGAGGGCGCGAGCCTGGGCATTGGCCTGGGCTTCGATTTCTTGCGGCATATCGAGCGCACCCGTGTGCTTGTTCATGTTGTGGACGCCGCAAGGCTGGAGGACGACCTAACCCCGGTGCAAGCCATCGAGAAAATTAACGCAGAACTTGCCGCATACAACCCAGCACTTTTAAACCGTCCGCAGATTATAACCGCCAACAAAACCGATCTAATGCCCAGCGAAGAAAATATGCAAGAACTAGAAGAATACGCCGCAAAGCGCGGCTGGCCCGTGCACAGGATATCTGCCGCAACAAACCAGGGATTGACGCAACTTATCCGCGGTGTATCCGAACTGCTAAAAACCGCACCAACAATTGCCGATTTCGAGCCGGATTACGAGACATTCTTTGAAGCCGAACGCAAAGAGGAGTATATTTCCGTCGAAAAAATAAAGGAAGGCCTTTTCCGCGTAGAAGGCCCAGGTGTGGAACGCATGCTTGGCTACACCAACATGGAAGAAGAGCGTGGCTTTGCGTTTTTTCAGCGTTTCCTACGCGAGAAGGGTATTATTGCCCGGCTGGAAGAGCTTGGCGTAATGGAAAATGACACCGTGCAAATTTATGATATGGAGTTTGACTATTGGAAGTAGGAAAGCTATGGAAAGGGCAATAAAGCATCACTTAAACCAAAACATTACCCGGCGTGAAAAATTAACAGGCGGTTTCATGTTTCAAACATGGCTGTTGACACTTTCTAACCACCAAAAGGTTGTCTTTCGTCATCAGCATGATTTGGAAACTGGCAGCGGCGGGAAGCTGATTATTGCCGATATTCTTAAACGTGAGAAATTTTTTTACGATAATATGAGCAAGGTAGCAGGCAATATTTGTCCGAAAGTTTACACACATATGTAACTGAGATAGACAGGAGGCAGGCTAAAATGCAAAACACATTAATAGCCCTAAGCGGCGGCGTGGACTCATCCGTAGCCGCCTTTTTGTTAAAACAGCACGGCCACAACTGCATTGGCGCAATGATGAAGCTGTATGATAACGACAACCTGGCTCCATCATGCAATTCAAAAACATGTTGTTCTTTGGACGACGTGGAAGACGCGCGCCAGGTAGCGGCTTCTTTAGACATGCCTTTCTACGTTTTTAATTTCACAGACGGCTTTGCAGAAACTATAATGGAACGCTTCGTGCAGGCATACCTAAGCGGCCAAACCCCAAACCCATGCATAGACTGTAACCGGTTCATGAAATTTGAGCGTTTCCTACACCGCGCAACAGAACTTGAATGTTCGCATATTGCAACGGGCCACTATGCGCGTATTCAGTCAGATGATAATGGGCGTTTCCTGCTAAAAACCGGTTTGGATGCATCCAAAGACCAAAGCTATGTACTGTATGCAATGACGCAGCAGCAGCTTTCCCGCACGCTACTGCCGCTGGGCCAGCTAACGAAAACCGAAGTACGCCAAATAGCCGAAGAACAGGGCTTCATTAACGCAAAAAAGCGCGACAGCCAAGACATTTGCTTTGCCCCAGACGGCGATTATGCCGGTTTTATTCAGCGGCGCACAGGCAATCCCCCACTTGGCGGCAAATTTATAACCCCCCACGGCCAGCCAATTGGCAACCACAGGGGCATAATTCATTACACCATAGGACAGCGTAAGGGCTTGGGGATATATGCCCCCCACCCTCTTTTTGTACTTTCTATGAACCCGCAGGAAAACACCGTAACCCTGGGCACAAACGACGAGCTGTTTACAACAACCCTGAAGGCGCGGGACATAAACCTTATTCCAATGGACAAACTTGACAGCCCACTTCAGGTACAAGCCAAAATTCGTTACAGCCACGCTGCGCAGCCTGCCACAGTTTGGCAGTTAGACGAAGATACCATTCGCATAGAATTTGACAACCCTCAGCGCGCAATAACCCCTGGCCAAGCGGTTGTTATTTACGACGGCGAAGTTGTAATTGGCGGCGGGACAATTTGCTAGAAATCCTTTCTATACCCGAGATGGTGCATCCCTTCAACATCAAAAAAATTTTCAAGAACTGTAAAACACTCATAGCCTAAACTTTTGTAATACTGTGCGTTGTTTCGCCCCATAGTCCATGTGTACATATACCGCACACCAGCGGCTTTTACTTGTTCTTCCAAAAACAATAATAGTTTTAACCCCAGTCCCTGCCTTCGGTATTCCCACTTTGTACACATATCCGTTAGCACAAACCACTTATTACTGTTAATGCCCGAAGCGTATCCAACTACATCTCCATTTTCCCTGGCAACATAGCTGTATCGTACTCGCTCCGTTTGCGGTATTCCCAGCCCAATTTCAATGTCAGCAAAATCGTCATAGATGTATTTGCGTTCGTCTTCCGTTATATCTCTATCAATTATTTTCATTGATGCCGTTCTCCTTATTCAACTATTTATTTCCGCACAACTTTCCAATGTGTACATACAATGAACTATACAAATCTTCCAGGAGGGCAAAAGTATGTTCAGAAAAAAGCGACTCATGGGGCTGATATTCTTTTTTATCGGCGTGGGAATGATTGTACAATTCATGATGCCGGGTTGGGGGTTTTTGATTGCTTCTGCCCTGATAATAATGGGTTTTTGGCATGTGTTTGTGAGGTGATGGTATGAAAGAGAAAACTATAAAAATTAGAGTATATAAATTACCGCGTCCCATTGGCAATTTCCTAAAAACCATATTACAATGCAAATAGCATCACTGCTTAGTCCTACCCTTGCCCCCACAATGGGGGCAGTTTATTTCCAGCACCTGGCTTAAGGAAAGCCTTTTTTTTGCGCGCGCCATTTGTACAATGCCCAGTTTGGACATGCCTATTATTTCTGGATTTAAGCGGTCGCGACGGGCTTCTACTACGAGGACTTCCATCAGAGCAGATTTATCTTGTTGCCCGGGCATATCAATAAAATCGATAATAATTGTGCCAGAAAGGTTGCGCAAAATTATTTGGTCTATTATCGTTTTGGCGGCTTCTAGGTTGGCATTTAAAACGGTTTCGCGATAGCTGGCGGCACCTGCGCTATTGCCAGTGTTAACATCAACTACTACGCATGCTTCCGTTTGCTCTATGGTAATAAATCCACCGCTTGGTAAGTCTACGACTTTCTCTAGCGCGCGGGAAATTTGTTTTTTAACGCCAAAATGTTCTAACAATTTGCCGTCATAATGAAAAATTCGCTCGCTTAAACTCTGGGTTATGTCTGAAATTTCACAAATATGCCTTTTTATTGTCGCAAATGCTTCTTCTGTTCCACTAATATGGATTTCATCCAAACTGTCGGAAATTAAATCCGCAGGAAACGGATATTTATCTTCCGGATACAATTTTGCAGGCGGAAGGGCATATTGCCCGCGGCTAATAATTGTTTCATACTCTTGATAAAGTTTGTTTATTTCGTCAGCTATAGTTTCCTTATCACAGTTCCCAGCATTGGTGCGCACTATCGCGCCATAGCCTGCGGGAAGCAAAGCGCGCACTATTTTTTTTAGGCGGCGGGTCTCCTTTTCGTCAGATATTTTGTGGGAAACACCAACCTCGCCAGGCGGGCTTTTGTGCAGCACCACCAACCGACCCTTCAAGTTTATATCTGTGCTTACATACGCTCCTTTTGAAGATGTTGCATCTTTTTGCACTTGTACAAGGATAGGCTGCCCAGTTTTGAACGCGTGGCCAGGTTTTAAATTTGCAAAAGCGTTTTTCCCCGCATCAATATCTATGAATGCAAATTGCCCGGGCATAATTGTGCGGATGCGCCCAACTACCACCTCACCCACCCGAGATGTGCTGATGTCATTATCGATGTAGATTTCTTTTAGACGGTTATTTTCTGTCAGGGCCGTGCGGACACCAGACGCCGTATGTTCGATTAGCAATTTTGTCAAAACCACATACCCCTATATTTTTCTATTGCCCTAGCCAAAGCATCCACATTTTCCGGCGGGGTTGGCGGGTACAACCCGCACACAAGCATGAACCCACCCTGCGGCGAACCAAGCTTTTCAATTTCTTCGCGGATAAGGTCGTCTATGTCATTTACCGTGCCAAACGGCACTACGGTTTGCCGGTCGATATCAAGCTGTATACAAGCCCGCCCCTTGATACGCTTTTGCAGCTCGTCAATTCCGTTGCATAAATCTTGCGGATTTACTATGTCAACGCCAGCTTCAATTTGGTCTTCCAATATATCAAGGGTTTTGCCATCGCTATGGAGTCCCACCATCATACCGGCTTGTTTACATGGCTGCATTAATTTTGCGTATGCGGGTTTAACAAATTGCCTAAACATATCGCCGCTAATTATTGTTGACGTTTGCGTTCCCAAGTCCTCGGCAAAGTACATAAGGTCGGTACCGCGCCTAATATGAAAATCTACTAACTTTTGATTATGTGCAAGGATCATGTCATAGATTTTGTCAACGTTTTCGGGATATAGGGCATAGTCCTCCATTGCGTTTTCAAAACCACGCAAATATGTGTACCGTAGGAATAAAAAACCATGCTCTGTGCCACCGCGGGTTAACTCACCGCGAAGTTTTGCGTCCTGCACATTTTGTATCTCTTTTTCCCATTCTTGGTCAGACAGTTGCGGTACGGGGCTTTGCGGCAACGGGAAGGCATCGAAATTTTCCATATCCATAAGCGGATATTCAACCACAACGCCGTCTAAATACCGTAGCGGATAGTGCCATTTGCAGCCCCATTCGTCTAACTTGTAATTATCATCGTTCATATCAAAGGAGAAGTGCATATTGTCAAAATCTATGCTACCCGGGTTGTAGGAAAATACTGTGGGGTGCTTAAGAACAACCTTTTCCAAGTCGCGCTTATAGTACGCCCACATAGCGGAATTGATATGGACATCGGCGATAAGATATTCCGGGTTTTGGAAACGTACCGTACGTATAAAATTTTCGCGATATGATAGTGCCATAATTTTGCGCTCCCTTTTAATGTGGCTACGCCTACTTCATAAAACAAAATATCAAAATCTTTAGGACATTTCTACTATAGCATGATGGTGCTTTACCTTCAACCATTTGAAAAGCAAAATCAACTGGCAGAAAAAACCGACCAGTTAGCAATAGTCGAACTTGTTACAGGTAATATTTCATGGCAGATAAAGGACGATAACTTCTTTAATATAGTATTTGTAATTCCATTATCTCACCTCCCTGGTTACGTGGGCGAACAGTTTACGTGACAAACGTCCAGCCCACTTTCTGCTCTTATATGTATAGTAGCCGCAGCAAGAGGAATCATAGCAAACAATTTGATAATTTACAAAAGCGCGCCGTCGCTTTTCATTATCACTTTTGAACATATTTGAAATATAAGGACACCTTCATTCCTGCACATCCCAATGTGACCAAATTCAACCCATTTTTGGTTGACACTATACATGCTTTAGCCTAAAATATTGATATGGATTGATAAATTGTAAAACAATAATTCGACACCTCAAATGGCTATTCAGAAAGGAGGAGACAAGCTGTATATTGTTGCATTATCGGCGTTTGCAGGTGCTGTTGTCGGTTGTGCAGGAAACTGTTGACAGCGCCATAACTACCATAACATGGAGAAAGGGTAAACTTCCCTTTTTCATCATCTCATCGCTTGCCGCAAGGGTGCTTTGCCCCCGCCAGCGGCGTTTATTAGGAGGTAGTCACAATGAAAAGTAAAGTGTTAGTACTGTTAGCCTTTATGATGCTTTTTTCAACATCTTTAGTGTTCGCCCATGCATATGAACCAACCGAGCCACTATCGCTAAACGACACTACAATGAGTACAGTATTATATCCCGCGCAGCCGTACATTCCCGGAAGCACCGACTTGGCGCTTAGCCGTGCAGCAGGTAATCCACACGGACCTAGCCCAAATGCGCCGGTGCAAAACGGACGACATATCTCCACAATACATGACGGAGAAGTATGGTACGATGTTAACTCGTTTAACACTTGGGGAGCGGTTGGTTTTGGCCATTACACCCAAAGGCTTTTTATTACCTATTCATGGGATCAACTTCACACATTTACAGGTGCGTCCGTAATGTTTGGTATTTTTACAGACACCGGCGTTCAATGGCCAAGAAATGCGTTTATTGAGTATTCAACATGTATCGTTGATTATACTACAGGCAACCTAAGAGACATCCATGACCGTTTAGCTGCTGCCGAGTGGCACCGCGTAGGCGCAATTGGGGTAGAATTCACAGGCAATGATAACAGAACTTTAGCGGCGGACAGAGACGGCGCGCCTCAGGATATGATTTGGAGATTCAACGAGACTTACAATATTGCTGTGTTTGATCAACCAATTCAAGCAAGGCATGTCCGTATCAGCATCGAACGTGCAACAAATAATGCTGTTACCGTAAATAATCCCGGTGTTGGCATCCACGATTTTAGAGTTTTTGGATTCCTTGACGGGTTTGTATCAGATGTAGAATGGTTCAAGTCCGTATATGGAAATCTGCTAAATCTTAGAGATGATGTACTGTTTCCGGCAACGGCTCCAAACGGAACCTCTCTTTCTTTTGTTTCTTCAAATCCTGCGGTTCTTAGCAATACAGGTGTAGTAAACAGGCCGGCAATAGGGCAGCCAAATGCCAGTGGCACGCTTACTATTATCGCTACCCTTGGCGCAAGAACCGAAACATTTGTAATCCCATGGTCGGTTGATGCTGCTAAATCTGAGACGGAAGTAGTTGCGGCAGACCTTGCCAGAATTGAGCTTGAAGTTGGACGTGGTATGCTGGACATAGCACTTCCTACTGTAGGCGAAGAAGGCTCGATATTCACATGGACAGCCCACGGCTCACCTTATCTTAGTGATGCAGGTGTCTTGAATCGTCCGGCTGTTGGAGCAGCAGATGTACAAGTTCGCATAACCGTTACAGCCCAATACGGCCAAGCAACAGACACAAGAGATATTTTTATCACCGTGGCTGCTCTTCTTCCCGCCCCCTACATGCTGGAAGCCAGACTTCTCCAAAATAATATGATTGAGGTTCATTGGTCTGTGCCTCATGGTATTACAGATATGGCAGGCAACCAGCCCATAACAGGATATGGCTTCTTTAATGCAGGACATCGTCATCCCGACAATCTGACCGGAGCCGGTGGAAGTTTTAGCTTTTGGCACACAACAGGTGGTCATACAGTAGGTCAAAATGGTTCGCATAGGTTTAACTTTGAAGTCAAGCTTGACGGAGTGCCACTCACTTTGCCAAATTCAGCGGTACACTACTGGAACTTGGTTGATTATCGTTTGCGCGGTGTAATATCAAATCAACATATTACAACGCTAAGGCCAACCGCTTTTGATACCGCAACAATGGCGCGTCTTGAATCCGGTGAAAGCTCGCTTACCGTCAGGGTGCTTCCGGACAGAATCAGATCCCTTAGCGGACAATATGTCCAAGAGCAGACTATCAATGTTGACTGGCGACCATATTATACTAATGAAATTCGTTCGCCAAACACAAATATACGCATAAGAGGCAGCGAATTTGTTAGTATGTACACTTTAATTGAAGCTGGTCGCCAAATGGATGTATTCCTCTCCGCGATGCCAAGAGCGGTCACCGAAGACCTTAGCAATGTATTTACCATGAATTTCTTTGGCCCTAGCGAGCACACATACAATATACCCCAACACAGGAATCCCGATGCTAACTGGACTCGTGCAGAAGGCTTAGGTGGCAATAATGCGTCGGCGGGTGCTGCCAACGTATGGCGTCTCCAATACAATCTTGAAGCGCAAGAAATGTTGCCCTACCCCGCAGGCTATCGCACACTGTACGCTGTTGACCATATTTATTTACACGAATTGTTCCATGGCGTACACAATGCATTTGACCGCGTTTTCGGTACTGCACATCCATTACGTCAAGAAGTCGAAGAGGCTTATAGACAAGTAAGAAGCGTGGTAAACGGAGGGAGAAACGGCTGGCCTGCATATGTAATTAATCCAGGCGGACCATCCGAATACTGGGCAACTCTGCCAACAGTATGGTTCAATGCAAACCGTGACTTCACCCGCTGTGATTTCTATATCTTAGACCGTAAGGGCTACGATTTCTTTGCAAAACTCCTGCCACATGATTTGCCGATTTTGGGTGACGTGTGGGTGGTTGAAGAACATCGCTTGGCAAGGCCATGGGGAGGACTTACAGCCGATTCTACACCGTTTGACTCTAATCAACTCATTAAGAGGCCGATTATAGGCGTTGGCGAGTTTGAGACAATTACTGTACCGTTTGGCACGGCACTTGGCTATATAAACTTACCAGAATGGGTAAACGTGTACTTTACGCATTTTGCGAGCGCGGATGGAACTGTTTTGCCCGGCGACGGCACAGGTTTCACAGGTTTGCCTGTAACATGGGATGTATCTGAGTTTAATCCAAATATGCCGGGAACTTACACCATCGTAGGTACAATCGGCAGAGTCAATCCCACAGATGTTTTCCCAAATCCGCAAAACTTAACCGCCGATATAGATATTGTGGTAACGCCTCCAACCTTCTCGCTTAACATTTTCAATAACGGTAATTCCAACAATGCATCTCTTGCCCAGCATGGAGTAATCCGTATGTGGACACAATTAAACGGAGTTAGTACACTTGTGCCATATGCAGGTTTAGAGATAACTGCAGAGTTTCCAAATGGTGATTGTGCCATGTACTTTGTAAACATAAACCGCATATGGAATAATCGTGACTATGTCAATCTGATTGATGTCCGCAAGCGTCCTGCAACATGGGAGAGAATCTACTTCACCGCTACTATTTTTAGCCAGACTGTAGAAGTGACTCTTATTAACGACGAGTTTATCTCTCAACCCGTTTTCACTTTTGACATCTTCAATAATGGCTATGGCGGTACACCAAGCAGGCCTAACGCAAGCCTTGCCGCTGCTGGCATAATCCGCATGTGGGCACAAGTTGACGGCGTAAACACACCTGTATACCTTGCCGCAACAGATACCATTGTTGCGATTGACCAAGATGGGCAGTGCGCAATGGAATTTGTACGTGTCGGCAGAGTTTGGGTAGAAAGCAGTGGTTGGGCAAATTATTTCAATCTGCTTGACGTTAACAAAAACGGTGACTGGCAATATATCAACCTATATATCACGGTGTACGGCCAAAATGTGCATGCATTGCTTGTAAACGCGCTGTTAGTGCCACCGGCAGAAGACGTTACCGTAATATTTGTTGTAGAAGCCGGCGCAGTAGGCGTTTATGCCGCAGCTACAACAACTGTAGTGATGCCGGCAGGCGAAGAAATCCCAGCCAACGCAATACCAAGCACAGAGGCACGCGCAGGGTTCTACTTCGCTGGCTGGTATCCAAGCAACCCGGCAGGCTTTGTTGTGAGCGAGGATATAACATTTACTGCAAGGTTTACGGAAATTATCCCGGTAGTACCGCAAATAGTAAACGTTACACCAAACCCGACAGTGGTAGCACAGGGCGGCACTGTAGAAATCGTAGTTGCCACCCAGGGAATGCCTGACGGCGCATGGGTAGACTTAAATGTAGCATGGCGTAACGGCCTATCTATTGTAGACGGGCCAAGATTCTATATTGTTGACAACCAAGCAATAATAACAGTCGCTGCAACTCAAAGTGCACGACTTGGCCGAGACGGCTTTGCCGTAGCAGCCCGCACAACAGGCGATTGGGGTAGCGTTGTCATAATAGACAGCTACTTGTTTGTGATTGAAGTAATATAATATTTATAAAGCCAGGAGGTTGGTAGTCAAAATGAATACCAACCTCCTGGTTGAGTTTTACTGCAAATTATCTGCGTTTTCGTTTGCTTTGTTTGTTTTTGTGTGAGTTTTTTGTGAAATACAGTATGGCGATGAGTGATACTAGCAACAAGAAAAAAGACAAACCGATTATAATAAAAATAGAATTTCGCATATTTGGGGTATTTGATGTTACCCTGTCAGTTCCGGGAAGCAGGGCGTTGTCAATAATACTTACAGGCGCAGTTCTGTTTTCGGACGTACCATCGCCAAGTTGACCAAACTCATTAAAGCCCCATCCCAATACTTCGCCATCCGTGTTTAATGCCAAAGTAAACCCGGTCCCTGCAGCAACCGATACGGCATTATCCATTACTTTTGTGGGCATTGGCTCAAAAGTCCAAAAAATTGCTTCCATCCCTATTCCTAGTTCACCATGATTGTTGCTGCCCCAAGACCATACGCTGCCGTCTGTTAATATTGCAACGGTATGATATCTCCCGGCTGATACAGCGTATACATAATCCATAACTTTTATAGGGTGAGGAAAGAATTCATAAAAGCTGGAGTATGTGCCATCTCCAAATTTGCCAAACTCATTAGACCCCCAAACCCACAAACTGCCATCCTCTTGTATCGCCAATGAATGATTCTCTCCCGCCGATACATTTATAACATTGTCCATAATGAAAACGGGCTCGTGTCTGTCATCCAGAGTACCGTCACCAAGCTGTCCAAATCTATTGCCGCCCCAAGCCCACAAACTTCCGTCACTTCGTATAGCCATCGAATGAAAGTAGCCGGCTGAAATGTAAATTACATCGTCCATGATTTTAACCGGCGTTAAAACAGCCTCGTCAACAGCATATCCAACACGTCCATACAAACCGGAACCCCAAGCCCACAAACTTCCGTCATTTTTTAATGCCAGCGAATGCATGTCTCCGGCACAAACTTGTATAACGTCTTCAAGAATCATAGTAGGCACAAAGCGATCTACCATTGTTCCGTCGCCGATTTGCCCCAAAATATTCCATCCCCATGCCCATAAACTACTATCATCTGTAATAGCAAGAGAATGGGCTCCTCCTGCCGATATTCCGACTACACCATCCATCACTTTTATGGGTAAATTTTCGAACCGCCATAAATCGCCGCCATCGCCGTTGCCCAACTGGCCATTGCCATTAATTCCCCAAGTCCATAAGCTACCGTCCTCGCGAATAACCATTGCATGTCCTCCGCCAGCAGAGATAGTTAAATTACCCTGGCAATCGGCAATTAGCCCATTTGCAAACACAGGGTTAATAAGCATTGCAACTAACAAAAATGATAACATCGGCAGAAATTTACGTTTTTTCATTTTAGCCCAACCCTTTCAGCTATCACTTCGCTTCGTTGCTACTATAGCATGATGGTGCTTTGCCTTCAACCGGTTAATTTAAATGGTGCTCCACATCCAGAATCGTAATAGAATGCAAATCTAAAATATCAAAGTAAAGACTGGCAAAGAAATATGAGCCACCATTCTCGGAACAAAACATGGAATCTCTCATAAACAACTCTACTCTGCTGCCATCTGCAAGAGTGATAAACGGCACATCAAAACTGTTTACATAATCTATCATACTTCTGAAAAATTCACGATAACATGCAATATCTTCATTATTTATCGGTGATAAATGAATTGTCGTAAGCATTGGCGAAATTTCTACATCAACAGAGCTAAAGTGCAAAGAATCTTGCAGTTGCCTATTAAAAGATATTCTTTGTGCCCGTGCAGTAATTGGGAAGTAAAAATCCCACGGGCCGTAGATAACTTCTGTTGTCACTGTTCCGCCACCAAAGGCTAAGCTCAATTCGTCCCAATTTTCTATATCACCAATGTAAAAAACTTCTTCCTTGTAATCGCCAACAAAAGCACTGTATTTTGCCCACATGGCAGTACCATATCTATCTACAAGACGGATATTCCCGACATTGGGCTCCCAAGCATTTGTGCGCCGCGTTTGCACATGCAGGTAATTGCCGTAAACCCCAATGTTAGTGAGCACTACCCAGTCAACACCGGGCAAATATTCATATATTTCACCCAGTTTTAAAAACCTGCCGTAGCTTCCCATAATACCGCCGTCGGCCGAACCCCTAGAAGCAGCTTCGCTTACCCACTCTTCTTCGGAAAGCATATCTCTTTCGATTGCGTGCAGCCACAATGGGAATTCTATTTGTGATGGAAGAACAAATTCTGTACGCATCAAAGACTCAATGGAAAATGATAAATAATCATTGACCTCAATTGGCATGAAATGCCGGTTCATATTAATTCCTACTAAAGCTACACAGTTTGTTTCGTTATAAACAATTGGGGTAAACGCATGGGCAAGAGTGTTCATATCAAACATCAAGCGCATTCCTTCTCTAAGACGGCTTGCATACAAGTCCCTAATTTCTAATATTGCGTGTACTTCATTTCCGTCTGTGAACGCTTGCAGCACTGTAATTTCGGCACCATTTGCCTCAACTGTTTTTCCAACATCTATAACATTGGTTGCTGCCGGATTACGGAAGAAAGAGTTGAATATTTGCCCCAAGTCTAAATCTGTCATAGCCGCCAATACAGCGGTGGACAATGCTAATAATAAAACCGCGGCCAAAAATGTTAAAGTAACTTTTTTAGTGGATAATTTCCTTTTTGGTGCTTCATTTTTAGCGTTTATCATGCGAAGCGAACGCGCCTCTATATTATCAAGGCTGCTTTCGGAGTATGCGGGAACATATGCCAACAACTCGTCAAGCTGCTCGTCAGATAAATCCGCGATTAAGCCCTCGATTGCACAATTATTTTTACTCATGCCTCAACACCTCCCGATTCTGTTAACATTTTTCGCAATCTAATTTTGCTTTGGTACAGCCTATTATTAACCTCTTTCAGCGAGAGCGGAATTTTTTCCGATATGGTTGCCGGTTTTTCATCCAGGAAATACCGCCTTAGCAAAATCTCTTTATCAGGTTCGGATAGCGATGAAATAGCCGCATAAAGTTCTTTGCTTATTTCTTTTTCTACAATGTAATCTAGCAAGTCGCCGTCCGAGGAGTTAATTGCCTCGTCAAGTTCTACAACTTTGCATTTAGAGAATTTCCGGTAGACATTTAATGCTTTGCTTTTAGCCATTACGGCTAAGAACGTTTTTAGTGAACCTTTTTGATGATTAAAAGCGGCAGGGTTTCTCCAAACTTGGACATACACATCACTAATGCATTCCTCTATGTCTTGATTTGTTCCTATATTGCCTAAAATACCGCCAACAATTATCCACAAAAGTTTACCGTAAGTACGAATCATATAGGAAAACGCTTCCTGATCGCCATTTTGAATTTTTCGTATTAGCATCTCGTCACTCAAAAAAATCACCTCCAGATTGTTTATTTGCTTACACTATATATTACAATCAAAATTGCAAAAATACTTAGCTGAATAAAAAAACACTGCATTCTTAAAATAAAACGCAGTGTTTTTTTTCTATGTCGTTTTCCAACGCTTGAGAGTAGGAATTCCTGCCTCGCATTGCTCTTTCGCGTCTTCTGGCGAAAAGCCAAAGTCTTTTACCATAAGAGCGGCAACAGATTCAATCTGTTCTTGAAGGGTGATATCTGGGTTTGTAAATGCGCCGTTGTCAAAACAGAATTTACAATAATCCGCACTTTTGCTTCCGTTTACCTCTATTCCATACATCTCGTCGGTTTCCCCCATGGGCATACCGCAACTTTCGCAAAATTTTTCTTGCATAGTGTCATCTCCTTTTCAATTTGTGCTACGCATATATAATAGCACGTATAAGGTGACAACTGCCTGTCACGTTTTAGCCAAGTACTTATTTTTTATTTTTTCTATACGCATCAGCAGCTCATCTCGAATATGTTGTGGCTCTAATACTTCAACCGCAGTACCATAGGAAAGAATATAGTCATATATCCACAGCCCCAAAGCCGTGCGCAGGGTAAGCGAACCGTCTTCGTTGACTGTTATATCGCTCTCTGCAAATTCATCATAAATCCGATATTTTGCGTTTTGCGAAATAAAAATTCTAATATCGATAAATTCGGGGGCCGGTGATTCTTCTACCGATTGCATCGATGGGGTTTCGTATTGGCTGCTATTAAATGACTTATCCAATGCCGTCATATTGCTGATACGAGTGAACTTGAATACTCTATAATTATTGTCGGTCAAGCAAAATGACTGCAGATACCACGCCTTTGATTTGAATGTCAATTTTAAGGGATATACTTCACGCCCTTTAGATTCGCCATATGGACTCAGGTAATCAAATGACACGGCGAACTCGCTGATGATAGCGTTTTTTAACACTTCAAATTTTACGTTGTCTGCCTGGCTATGCCCCCAACGGGAAAAATCGACCTCTACCCATTCTT
>Ga0209755_10005531_pt1 | contig 14335 bp, 10 predicted proteins | sample TergutCo191P1_FD_187301 | JGI IMG/M metagenome (GOLD analysis project Ga0209755, IMG submission 187301) | Cornitermes sp. P1 segment gut microbial communities from Petit-Saut dam, French Guiana - Co191P1 (SPAdes) (version 2) | ecosystem: Host-associated > Arthropoda: Insects > Digestive system... | reverse complement strand
TCAAAAATAAAATAAGTAAACAAACAAACATCTATCTACATATATATATATATATATATATATATATATATATACATACACACACAGTCATGCATCATTTAATGGCAGGATGCATTCTGAGAATTGCGTCGTTAGGTGATTTCGCCATTGTGCGAACGTCACAGAGTATACTTACACAAACCTAGATAGTATAGCCTACTACACACCTTGGCTATATATATAACGACTAAAACGTCGTTATGTGGCGCATGACTGTATATAGACTAACATATCACTGGGTACGCCTATCCCATACTCCAGTAATACAACTACAATATAAACCGAGGTCATCTGGTCACTGACAATACCTGCAGGGACGAGGTTGTTAACAGGGACTGTGGAAGTAACCATTCTCTCCACATTTTCCTGTGGACAAGGCAAATCATTTATAGAAATGCCGTCTCATTTCACAAAACATAACCTCTGCCGTTAAGTAATCGCAGTCTCAATGTAATTGAGAAAATCATAACATCGTGTATTATACGAAGTACAAGACAATACGGGTCATTGTCCTGTATCAGTAATAGGCTACTGACGAACAGCAGCGAAAAGCCCCAAAAAGCCATCCTGAACTGTTATTTCAAGAATGCACGTCTAACATTCCAGTCAGATGCTTAACACTGCATTTAAACAAAACATCCATTAATCCTACAGAACACCATTAACTGAAGTTTCCATATATACTTTTTCCTTCTTTCCTCTGACGAATACCGCATCAAGTAAGTACTGCTATCTACAGTCGTTTCTTTAATTGGTCTAACCACCATTTGATTTCTTTCGCCTAGCAAACACATGGACGTCTAAACGCCATGATTATGAAATTTACCTGGCATAAAATTTCTGTTGTTAATTTTCAGTCCTTTTCGCTTAAAACCTAAAATGAGCGAGTCTGACAACTCGACATTTCAAATTTATTATTTTCCGTAGACAACTCTGTGGTTTTTAATTTTAGCAATATTTCATTTATACATTACAAATCTCACTAGAATTTCCCACCCGTTTGAATCCCTTCTAATTCTGAATACACTAAAGGTATAACATTTCTTTTAGGTAAGAAACAAAGACGTACATAAAATCTGAATTACTTTTCGTTTTATAATTTATGTAGGTAAATTCTTCTAATCTTCGAAAAGATACGATGCTGTTATACCACGGATCGTATATGGCATGCTTGACCAGCTGCCTGGGGCGTACGCACGTCCACTTTACTGTGCTGTTGGCGCAAATCCATGGGCTAACGAGGCGCATACATAATACACACACACACACACATATATCATTTTATAGGTCCACAAATTCTGCCATACAAGTGGTGGACATGAATCTTGTCAGAAAAAACACATGACACACAAACAAACAAACGAACACAATACAATACAATTAAACAAATGTCAATACTACAGTCTCCAAAATCAAATACTTTGCATAATATAACAATAAAATAATAGTTACAAAATACAACAAAAATAATTTATCGAATTAATTTTCGTTGCTGAAATCCAAAAATTCTTTGACAGAGTAAAACGAGTTATTTAAAAGTTACCTGTATTACTCATTTTTAAAATTGTTTCCTATCATTATTAAGGTTTAAAATATTGCTGGGCAGACTTATATATTTTAATATCAGAATAGGTAATTCCTTTTTGAACATGATAGGTTTGCAATTGGAATGGAAAGTTAATTTTTTATTCCTTCTTTGCTGTCCATGCATTTCTAAACCTGTCGGCAAATTATTTGCATTATCTATAATAAATAGAATCAAAGACAGTATATATTGACACGGAACATGTAAGATTTCAAGTTTCCTAAACAAACCTCTAGAAGATGCTCTTGGTTCTGCTCCATATATAATTCTTATTACTCTTTTTTGCAATGTGAAAACCTCGCAACTATTAGTGCTGTGGTGTATGCGTTTTCCGCCAGAGACGAGTCGGATCTGAAATGGGTAATATCCGTCACCGATTCCGTTCCAGCATAGGACACGGGCATACCCCAGATCGTATATGACCAAGCTTAGATGGGCGCTGGTTGAATAGAAGAAAGGAGCATTGCTTTTTAAATGGGAGTGGACAAGACACGGCTTAGTCTCCAGGTGGTCACTTGCCAGCTCGCTTGTCCCTGGAAGAATGAAGTATCATTTTCTAAGCGCCTTGCTGGGAACTCACACATACGCGAAACCTTGGACAGAAATCGCATAGGAAAAGAATATAAACAGGAAGTCATTTTAATTGGGAAAGTAAATCGTGTTTATGCCGATTCCTGTGGCTACGTGGTCCGAGGCGAAGGTCTTGGCCGCCAGTTTCCTGAGATCATGGTTTGAAACTCGTTTCGGCCATGGATGTTGGCCCGTGTCTTCATATGTTATGTTACCAGCACCTCGACTACACACCTCGCACTCAAACTGGGCAATATATAAAACTGTGGTACGTGACAAAGTGAACTCAACGACGAAACTGAAATCATGCGAGGATATTGAGACAGCTACCGCCAATTTCATCGGCATCCTACAGTAAGCCGCTCAAGTAGCTACTCCCAAAATACATTCTCTCATTCCAACTAGGAACTTACCCTCTGAAATGAAACGCTTGGTAGCAATAAAGTGTAGAGCCAGGTCAAAGTGGCAAACAATCCATGCTCCAGACGACAGACGTCTATTCAACAACGCAAGCAACGAACTAAAGGTCGCCCTCCATGTACTGCGAAATGCGTCCTTTGCTGCCTACGTCTCCCCTCTTAAACGCGACGACAATTCCGTCTGGAAACCGCTCAAATCAAGGAAAAAACAACGAAAATCATTCCCCCGATTCGTTAAAATTCAACACCCCCGGGACCTTGGGCCAAGAGCAACCCAGGAAAAGTCGAGCCGTTCGCCAACCATCTAGCGGAAGCTTTCACCCCTCATGACGGCACGCTGGATCCAGAAGTCGAAAGAGAACTTGCAACACTTACCCGACACTCGGAAAACCTACACGCCTTCACTCTCTGTGAACTTAAACAGGTAATCAAACACCTCAACCCACTTAAGGCGCCCGGCTCCTACCTCATCACAGCACATATGATACAGGAAATGCCGCCTGAAAGTCTACAAACTTTCCTATATATATTCAACGCAATTATGAGATTGGAATAGTGGTCAGCGCCCCTAAAACACGCAAAGATCATCATGACACCGGGAAAAAATCCCACAGATGTCTCTTCATATAGACCAATCAGTCTTTTGCCCGTAATATCCAAAATTCTGGAGAAACTCCTACTCAAAAGGATATACAATGACACACACTTCCAGACGTGGATACCTTTAATTCAATTCGGTTTCCGCAATGCTCATTCTACTATACAACAATGTCTTACAGACATAATAAACAAAGCAACGGACGATTAAAAATATTGCTCAGTCGTTTTCTTGGACGTCAGTCAAGCGTTCGCTAAAGTATAGCATTCGGGCCTGCTGCTAAAAATCAAATAAACTCTTCCCCCAGAGTACTTTAATCTCCTAAAATCCTATTTACAAAATAGATACTTCGTGACAACATACAACAACGAAACTTCACCCCCATTTCCAATGGTCTCGGGTGTCCCCCAGGGAAGGATCTTGGGTCCGTTACTATATACGATATACACAGCACCTTCACAGACGACACGGCCATCTTTGCAACTCATCTACATCCTACCTTAGCCTCTGCCAATCTTCAAGATCACCTGCGCAATATTGAACACTGGACTCGGAAGTGGAGACTGAAGATAAATGAGACTAAGTCCTCACATATAATATTTATTCTCTGGCGTGGACATTACCCCCCATTGCACATCAATCAGACAGTCGTACCCCACGAGAGACGGTTAAATACATCGGACTTCACTTTGATAAACGCCTAATCTAGAAGCATGTGGCAACGAAACACAAGCAACTCGATCTCAAAACTCGCGAGATAAACTGGCTCGTTGGAAAACATTCCCCCTATCGTTAGGAAACAAGCTTTTCATCTATAAAATAGTGCTAAAACCAGTGTGGACGTATGGCATAGAACTATGGGGGTGTGCTTCCAAGTCTAACATAGCTATCATCCATCGATACCAGTCCAAACTCCCCAGATCTATAATCAATGCTCCATGGTATGTCACCAATAATACCCTTCATTCCGATCTACACATCCTGTACGTCCACACGGTTTTCCGGGAACGGACAGCCACCCATCGCACGGCCCTGGACTCGCACCCAAATCCTCCCATGGAACCACTCGTGCACCCGCCAAATAAAAGGCGCTTAAAACGAAGATGAACGTTTGACAAGATACACTAAGGAAGCGTCGCTGGACGCCTCCTAGACCACCGCCAACTGGGACAGCGCATTAGCTCATACGAAACGGTGTAGTGATGTTTTCTGATTGCTAATAAAGGTGAACAAAAATGTTATGTTGTTCCAAGCATAAGCTTTGGGACAAGCTAATCACTCATACGAGGAGTCTTGAAATTTGTGTGTCAGAAGTAAATGTGTGATTTCTTCAGTTTTTATAAACATGGTGGCTTATCATTTTTACTGAATTCACTTGACAGTCTTGCACAGGTAAAATGGAAGCACTTGATACTCTCGCATAGGTATTACTTGCAGCAATAAGGACTTAGAAGTAACAGCTATCCGGCAATTCCTCATTGCCGTTACTAGTAGTACTTGAATATATGCTTTTCACAGCAATGTCTTGCTATCTACTAGCAGTCTCGAAAATTACGCCTCAAACAAGCGTCACTTTTCGCACCCTCGTTTTCTGCCAGGCTAATACCTTTCCGAGTCTGTGTTCTACTAGTCTACATTCTAGTCTTCGTGTTGTGCGTAACCGTATGAGCAACCCCGCGAAAGAGGTGAGGGGCTAACATAGTTGCAGCTATTCTCAATACAAACAGTGTTGTTTTGTTGCAGAACTAATTAGGTGCAGCAGGAACGAAGAAAAAATTTTAATAAGATATACTACAGGCTTTATTTCTGAACAACGACCTTAATACACCAGCCAACAAATTATACCAGCCACCAGGGCTCCTACTAAACGCAATTCTTCTTCTTTTTCTTGTTACCAAGATTAGAATGCAGTTCTAACTTAAATTGACAACAAATTGTTCTTGCAATTATTGGACATGGCAGAAAATATACGTGCCATTACTCGTAGACACCAGGGGCAGATCTTGCCTTTATTTGTACGTTCCTCCGCTTGCGGTAATACTACACTATATAATCTTTGGTACTCGGACTTGTTGCATCGCAGGAGTTTGGTCAACCTTCCTCATCCTTTTTTTTTTAAGTGGGGCATCTCCGTTGTGTACTACAATCATATAAAATAGGATAAAATAGTCAAACACACCTGTGGATGCTTCATTAGCTAAGTAGTAGCATCAGCAATAAAAACTACATGTTTCGCCCCACCTGGTGGCCATCATCAGGTTACATCTGTCTGCTACAAGAGTTTTATGCATTGTGCATTTCTGCGTCTAGATGTTGAGATCATATCACCTATTACTCTACATTGGTAACTAATATTTATTGCGAAAGCTGGGAGTCCGTGGGGGGAGAATAGATGCTCTCAGTGGGTTGCCAATTAGGCGGAGACTGCAGGTGAATCTTTCTCTACTTGGTAGCTAGGCGCTGTGTGCCTACGGTGGGGGATCTCCGTAGGACCACTAACGTTGTTACCTCAATGTTGCACAGGTGGGGTGTGTGCCAGGTCTGGTATCCCTGGGTTTCTGTGGGAGAAAAAACGTGTGGTGAGTGGAGTTTCTGCAAAATGTGTGAACCTCTGCCTATCTCGGATTAGTGATAATGGTACTTACGTGTGGTTGGCGGGTGTCTTCCGTAGATCACGAGGTTCGTGTCATGTTGTGTGTATTCCCCAGTCATTTGCGCTACATTTGATGCAAAGGAACTGCGTCTACGCATCAGTGTTTTGTGTGTGAGTCGTCTTACTTGTACACTCCTCTTTCAACGAGCACAAAAATGCATTCAGGACCAACATCCACTCTTCCATATTTGCCCAACAGCTTGTGGAACGGGCACACTCCTTCGGTACCATTCACAGCACGATGTAAGTGTTACAACGACAGAACAAATGAGCACACCGTAACACAGTCGAGAGGCTCTGCATTTACACAAAATACACCAAAGACAGCCACTTGAACGATAACCAAACTATCTTCCGTAACAAAATCTTTGTAGCTATTTTAAATCCCTACCAGCCATAACCCTCCACTCCGGGCTTCAGAGCGGTCACACAACCCATCACCCACACAGGCGCGTTCTTCCGATATGAAGGCAAAAAAGTTACTAAGAAGCAGCCGCAGCGTCAGGCTATACACATCACACGCCGGGAGTATAAACAGTGTTTATGTTATGTGGTGACTTAATAGTCGGGTGAAAATAGAAGCAGTATAATACAGATTTGGCAGATTATAAGAAGAGAAGTGTACAAGTAATACGACCCACACATAGAACACTGACGCATAGACGCAGTTACTTTGCATTAAATGTAGCGCAAATGACTGGAGAATACATACAACACGACACGAACCTCGTGATCTCCTACGGAAGACACCCACCAACCACACGTAAGTACTATTATTACTAACCCGAGATAGGCAGAAGGTCACACATTTTGCTGAAACTTCACCCACCTCACATTTTTCTATCCCACAGAAACCCAGGGATACCAGACCTGGCATACCCCCACCTGTGCGACATTGAGTCATCAACGTTCATTGTTCAGTCACCGTTAGAGGTCCTACGGAGATCCCCCACCGTAGGCACACAGCGCCTATCTACCAAGTAGAGAATGGTACACCTGTAGTCTCCGCCTAACTGGCATCCCACTGAGAGCATTTATTCTTCCCCCACGGCCACTCAGTTTTCGCAATACATATTAGCTACCAATATAAAGCGATAGGTGAAGTGATCTCAGTATCTAGACACAGATAAGCATACTGTATAAAACTCTCGTAGCAGACGGATGTAACCTGATGATGGCCACTAGGTAGGGCGAAACGTGTAGTTTTTATTGGTGATGCTACTACTTAGCTAATAAAACGTTTCACTATTTTATCCCATTTTATTTTCCCTCATCCGTGCTTGTGGGACAACCAGTAGGTCAGGTATTAACTGTGGTCAGAAGAGCCGACTAATGGGAAGCACGGATAAAAGAGTGTACCAAAGCAACCAATGGCAAACTTCGTTTTCAGAGGGGCGCGATGTTCCCAACCAATGAATTTTATGTCTGATGTAGCTAACGGTAATCTGTTTGAGTTGAAGCCTTTTTTTTTTTTTTTTGTGTATGATGCGCGCTTTGTTCGTTAAATAGGTGACAGTATTTTGTGATCTCAGTATGCCTTCTCTTTGTACTTTTTCGGACTTTCCTGTTCTTGTACAGTAGTTTGATGTTTAGTTTTTACTGAGTACGTGTAGATAAGTAATGTTTTGATGTGATTCTTCATGCAGAGCAGTGTGCCAGGTAGTACCATCCAGGAATCAGTGAGTAGTGCTTTGTTGTTTGGTTTGTAATAAACATTGTGTCGTTTTTAGAAGTTGTGTGATTGTTTATTGTTATGGGGTATATACATTTTATTTGGTTATATTTGTTTACAAAAGAAAGCGATATGTTGAGAACCGAGTCTTTCAGTTTGAGGCAGGCGGTCACTTCTTCAGAATACAACAGGATTGATTTCCCTTCTTTACTTAGATGTCACGATATAAGTGTGTTGCTTGGATATATGTCTATTTTCTAAATTTATTGGTACCACTACCACGTGAAGAACGAACTGCAACCCACATATTACAGAATTAATTTCAAAACATTTTGGGTACCGGGCGCAGTATTTTGCAGTTTCACTTACATCATAGCCGCTTACAAACGTCCTACCATGTGTGATATGGCTTGGACTGGCACTACTGCAAAAATTAATACCAGGTCTCATCTTAACACCCCATAAGAATATTCTTAAAATACTTTACATTAACTACTAATGTACAGGTTTTAGCAGGAATAGTCTGCCATACTTCAGAAGGATGTTCATTAAGGTAATTCAGTCGAATATAACCAACCTTATCTATTCACAAAGTTGAACAGTCACAGATATAGTGACATGAGAAAAATGTTTTCTTGTGCTCCTACATACTGGTCCTGTTTGGCATGATGTGTTAATGTGTACACTGTACAGGTCTCTCCTTGAGCAGACAGCCAAACAAAGCCATACACCAGCCAGTTTCTACTAGGACCTCACACTCAGCAGTTGTCATTGTTACAGAATTGTGAGGGCTCATTATGACCTTTTGTGCTTTCACACAATGAATATTGTGATCTGTTTCATATATGGATTTTGTGATGGCAGTGCATGTGCTGCTATAGAACACCAAAGGCATTTTTCTGACAAGAGGATTCTGGCAAAGGACATTTTGTTATGTGTCCACCAGACAATGAATGACACTTGTTCTCTTCCAAGTATTTCTGTGTGGTCTTAATTTGAAGTTGCAACTAACATGAACATGGAAAAGAACATGCTCCACATGGTTCAGGGGAGTCTAAAAGTGCTCACTTGTGGAACTGCTTCTCACATCAGCATATTGCATATGCAGGTGTGGTGAACTGTAAGTGAGGAAGGTGTATATCCTTATCTTAATCAGAGGGTTGAACATCTTGAACCAAGAACCATTGCTCAAAGTACAGATTTCTACCACTTTCCTTTACATGGTTTAACATAAATATTTCACTAAAGTTGTATATGTGAGCTTGTGGAAATCCACATGAAACAAAATTGTAAAGAAGAGTTTCAGTGATTGTATGGTTTGGTTTACTTAGTAACAAGTTGATCGGACCATCTGTGTTTGACATCAACTTAACACGCAACACATATTAATTCTTGAGTAATGAGTTAACTGGAAGACATCCTATTAATGGTAAGGAGTCAGATGTGTTTCCAACATGATGAGGCTTCCACCCATTATATTTGGGATGTGAGGGAGTATTTACATGAATGTTTCCCTAACCACTGGTTAGGGTGTTGCAGACTCCATGCATGATCACTGAGGTTTCCAGACATTGCACCACTTGATTGCTATCTTTGGAGCTACTTTTAGAATGTAGTATGAAACAAATGTTGATTCAAGATCAGCATTGCCTTATTATATTTTTGCAGCAGCGGAATACATATGCAACCATTTTCACAACAATGTGTCAGGTACCTATTCTGTATTGATACGTGCTGAAAAACACAAAGCAACTCGAAGAGGAAACCTCTAACAGTTACTGTGAAACTCTACTGTGTGTTTGGTCCTTCAAATGAGTAAATTGTGTTTGAAATGGTTATTTTGTTAGTGACAAGGGGTGTACCAAAATACACTGTCAGTTGTGTTTAGTTAAGTACTGTAATACTACTAGATGTGCATGTGTTATGTAAAGGGCTTTGCTGCATAAGGTGATGTGTATGAAACTAGTTTTTGTAGCTTAATTAATGTCTTTATATGAGTCAAATGTTAGGTGTTAAGTAGGGGTGTTAAAATTACAGAAACTACAAATTTCACCTTGTTTCAACAGGTTTTTGATATTTAAAAATATATGTAATTGACATTCTAACATAACTTTTTATTCTATAAAATATATATCTAAATGATCTTGAAAAGACATTGACAACTACATGTTTTGGCTTTCCTTTTTAAGCCATCCTCAGATTGTAACTGTCGGATAGGCCCATGACAAAAAAGTTTCACAAGATTTATAACATACACTCCACTAAAGAAGACTATTTTATCCATATAATTTTATCTTATCACCTTATGTAATTTTACAAGTAATTTTAAATTCTATGTTTTATTTAATGTTATATCCTAGCATACTAGAAGAATTTATGCAAACGAGATATCTTACCTAAAAGCAGTGTCAATTGTATATTGAAATATCCGACAGTTAACAATCTGAAGATGGCTTAAAAAGGAAAGCCAAAACATGTAGTTGTCAATATCTTTTAAATATCATTTAGATATATATTTTATACAATAAAAAGTTATGTTAGGCTGTCATATTACTTATATTTTTAACAGGCATGCCTCACTTGAAAATTGTATTTGGTAGTCCATAATTGTATATCATCTCTTTATTCTTTAAAAATTATCGTGTCATTATTTGTCTTAACTATTCAGGTTTAGATGTATGTGTCTTTGGTTAAATTGGTGTAATTTAACCTGAAGAACAATTTCCTGAAGTATGGCAGATTCCTTGTGTTACTTCCTGTATTCTCATTTACAATCTATTTTCCATTCCAGTTGTATTTCATTATTCTGTGGCTCCAGTGCTTTTCACTATTACTTATAATCCATCCATTTGTGGTATACACTTCAAATAAAAATTTTCCCTCATTATTTCTATTGCTCTGATTTCCTATTTTCACTGTTATATGTATATACACACACACACACACAAATCAAATTAGCATAGTCTTCACAAAATGAGGTAGTGTAAATCTGCATGTGCTGCCCTGTGGGGCTGATCCTCATTTGCAATGCGCCATCCATTTTGTTTCAGTTTACTGATTTGACATGGCCCCTTTTTTGACGGCAAGAGCAGCTCGCAACACTCGCAGGACAGGGACAGAGTCGACTAATTGCGCGGACAGTAAGTTGAATGTTCTTGCAGATAAAACAAACCATATGGCACTAAGGAGGAGCAGGAGAATTGTGGCCAATCCACAGCCCACCCTGGACAGTGGACAAAAACCATGTATCTATAAGGTTGGCAACACTGCAGAAAACCTAGATTTGCCACCAGAGGAAAGGCTTGCTTTGTATACATTTGAGACTGATGAGTATGATCCTCCAGCAAAGAAATCAAGGCACAAAAGGAATGTGAGACGTAGAATAAAGTGTGACATATCAGACACAATGGATGATGAGTATGTCCCAACCACGAATGTTAGTAAATGTCTAAGACCTGGAACAAGGATAGTCACAAGACAAAAAAAACACCTGAATACTAGTGTCACTAAAATGACACTGGAAATTGAAGACATTGGCCCTGTGGCAGGCAGCACTTTGAAGTGTTTGAACACAGGTTTGTCTCACCATGAAAATATGACACATCAGAAGGAAGACACTGTTTCTGTGACTGGCAGCAGTGTGCAGTGTCTAAGTCCTGGTGGTGTAGCTTGCTGTGACTCTGACAGCCAGAGACAGACAGCAACAGAGAACAAAGAAAATGTCCCTGCTGTAGGTACCAGTTCCGCATGCCAGGTGGCAGATGTGAATCACAATGAACGTAAAAGCCTCGTGACAGAAAACAAAGCAATTATTTCTACAACAGCAGATAGGTGTGTGACTGTTCGCCAGAAACACAGTATCTGCACAAATCTAGCAGATGACTCTGAGCTGAATTTTAGTGTTGCTGAGTCTGAGCCTGGACAGGTCTCATCCTCCAGCAGAAGCAGTCTTTTCATCAGTCCTGTTGTGCGCCGTTTTTCACAGTGTGTGACAATGAGGCGACCAGGAAAGACTAAAGACCCCCATGGTATCCAATCAGTAGAAGACTTTACCATTGACAACTACTTTGGTTTTGATGAAGAATCTGAAGATGACCTGGATTTCTCATTGTCTGAGGTGAAGGTACATCCTGGCATGAAGCCTGTCATGTCAGTCCCATTTGCTGTTAGCTCCACTCCAAACCCTAAACCAAGTTTCACAAGGCCAGAAATCAAACCAGTGAGATTAATCCAGGGACGGACGAAGGCAAGAACTGCTTGTTCATCTCTGCAGTCTGCTGCTCTGCTAACAACTGCTTCAGTGTCTGGTCCTAAATTGTTTGCACATGATACAGCACTCCCAGATACAGCTGAAGCAGCTCACAGCCCCCATCCTTCCATCCACATGGATGAAGATGTTCCAGTGCCACAATTCATGAAGGTAAGCGCACACAGAGTGTTCTGGGTTTTCTCACTGGGGCCCACCCTTATACAGTCATGCAGCACATAACTATGTTTTGGTCAACGGTGGACTGCATATACAATGATGGTCCCATAATATTATATTATTATAATACCATTGTGTTACAAATGCCTACAGTATTCAGCACAGTAACATGCTCTACAGGTTTGTAGCCTAGGAGCAATAGGCTATACCATATAGACTAGGTGTGTAGTAGGCTATACTATCTAGGTTTGTGTATGTACACACTGTGACATTAGCACAATAACAAAATCGCCTAACAATGCATTTCTCAGAACGTATCCCCATCGTTTAGTAATGCATGATTGTACCTTGGAATTCTAATTTCTCTCTTCTTAAAAATAAATACATGTATTGACTTTCGGGTGAATGGGGACAAAGTTGTGCTATCGAATTTGATTCAAACACATAGTGAACTATCCCATCTATGCATCTACTAACTACATCACCAGTCTCTTTGTTCATTGTATCAGAGTAAAATAATTGGCTTGTATGAACACTGCATGAGACATGGGCTTGTGTATTGTAGCCACCACGCAGGTCGTATGAGCGGCCACTCAGATTATACCAAGAATCACATTCTGATGACAGCCTGAGTGAGGATGAAGCAAGCAGCAAAAAGCGATCCAAAAGGAGTAAGAAGGGCAGGATGAAGGAGGTAAGTTAGGACGGCAGTGGGCACATTTTTCTGGTTTCTGTCGTGTCTACTGAAGCAACAAGTTCTGTATTAACTATTTAGTTCAAAGAGCTGCTGAATTTTGATATTTCCTTTTGAATAACTGATGTAAAGATTATGTATAATACAGAAGTTGATGTATTGTTTATTAGGCTGTGTACTACATCCAGCATGCACGTGTTTCTTTTTCATGTCCTGCCATGGCAGGGACTGGCCACTAGCTCATTGGCATCCATGAGAATGCACAATCAGTTTCTGCTGGAGAGTAGTGCCTTAAAACTTCATTTAAGTGGTATATAGAGACATGAACCAGACATAATATGTTTAAAAACCGGTACCAATAACTTAAAAAATCAGAACCAGTCTTATTGTAAATGTGGTGCTAGCACTGATATTCTTTATCAGTGCTGCCCTCTCTAGCAACCAGGAAGCAGTGGACAAACAAGCTTGGTTACTTGCTTACCTATCAGAGCATCCATTTTATATGCAGTTTGCTACAAGCTATGGCACAAAACAGCTACATTTATGCACATAAGTGTGTCTGCACATGAGTTAGGAACTGCATGCCTGTTGGGCATAGCCTTAGCCGTGAATATACAGGAATTTCTTTGGGGATATGTTGCTTCTATTAGCACACAGTGTACCCCGACATGGTAGGGATGTGTCTAACATTAAATCCCTTAACACAGTAGTATTAGTAGTAGTAGTAATCATGAAGGGTAATAAACTGCATCAACCAAAATGAAGATAGTAATGGCAAGACCGTCTTCCTACTATACTTCACTCATACACAACTGATGCCTGGGTACACACTGTCTGAATTTATCACATTTCTTTTTAAGAAGGCTCACTAATGTATAATGGACCAGGATAGCATAGTCAGCATAGCACCTTCTTACGGTCTGGATGGTTTGGGGTTTTAACCTTGGTGGTGGAAAGATTTTTGACACCTGTCCAAATTGACCCTGCCTCCTGTACAATGGGTTCTACGGCACTGTCCTTGGGGTAAAGTGACCAGGGTGTCATGTTGACCACCAGTCCAGATTGAGTAGAGCTATACCTTATCTCTCACTCTGTGCCTGCATGGCACATTATGGGGAGACCTTTACTTTTGCTGTATCGAACTGCATATAAAACCTTCAGAAGTTTTTATAAAAACTCTATATTGAGGATTTTTACTAAAATTTGTGCATACTCTCCAGCATTGGTTAAAATGGAAGGACAATAATGGTCATCACATTTCGAATAACTTGCATTTAACTCTTGAAGTATTTATTGGAGCAAAGAATACTTTAAGTAAAGGTTGTACAGACGGAATCATGTTTTAACATCACTGCAGTTTTTGTCATCAAGGTAAACACCAGGCAGATAACACACCAGATTTGTGTAACAAAACGTGGAGAGTTTCTTTTATCACCAGGCTGCATGTCAGAAAGTGGATTATGTCACTGCTGTGAAGGTACTTGGTCTGGTGATACAAGAAACTCCCTGTATTACATAATTTGTCGCACTGATCCAGCAGTTAACCCTTCAGCGTGGAGTGATGGGCACTGCCCGCATGCTGCACGCTCTCACTCATTCGTCTATATCTCGACAAGTTAGGGAGCAAATGTAATCAGGCTGCTTCGTGCTTGTTCGTGAAGGAGCTGGCTCTCTTATAG
>Ga0209755_10005530_pt1 | contig 14336 bp, 11 predicted proteins | sample TergutCo191P1_FD_187301 | JGI IMG/M metagenome (GOLD analysis project Ga0209755, IMG submission 187301) | Cornitermes sp. P1 segment gut microbial communities from Petit-Saut dam, French Guiana - Co191P1 (SPAdes) (version 2) | ecosystem: Host-associated > Arthropoda: Insects > Digestive system... | reverse complement strand
TGTCGATTTTTTTAACTCCGACCGCCGACTCACGCGAAACCTGGCAAGCCACTATCCGTCACATAGCCCTGGAAGGGCGCTGTTACGTCCTGAACTGTAACCAGTTTGCCACAAAAGAAATGTATCCGGCTGATCTCACGTGTCGTGATGGTTTCGACCTTCTGCCGGAGGTCATGTGTCCTGGCGGAAGCGCCATCATCGACCCACTCGGAGAGTATGTAGCCGGTCCGGTTTCCGGTAAGGAAGAAATACTTGTCGCCGAATTGGATATGGATAAAATAGCGGCCTCCCGCTTTGATTTCCACGCCACCGGTCATTACTCTCGCCCGGATGTTTTTCGGCTTTTTGTCGATGAATCTCCCCACGAAAACGTATTTTACAACGGGAAGGAAATGCTCATGCAAAGTACCAGGCATTCCTAAAAACATTCGCCTAACGCTACCGCATCTACGTCCCCCCGCATACTTCAAAGCAGGACTCCGCACTGTTCGCCGCCCTGATTGGAGTATTATTCGGCTACTACCCGGCGTTGAAAGCAACAAAATTGTATCCTGCCGTATAAACTCCAATGTCTCTAATAAAAATCATGATTATATCGGAGCTCAATGTTTTGAGTTTTCATGTTTCTGGGATCAGTTGACACCTTCTCTGGGAGGAGTTTCTTTCTTCTTGCATTTTTTCCAAATTATGTCATTATTGTTAAGAAGGTAATTTTAAATACGTTAAGTTTGCTGGTTTTTAGGAGGAATCTTATGTCGAAGAAAAGCACGGTAAAAAGCGCATGGCATTGTGCAGTTTTATTCGCTCTTGTAATCGGGTTATTCTGCGCCTGCTCGGATATCGGAATTGGTGACATTAAAAACAGCGCAAAAATCTCAGATGAAATCAATGATAATACCGAGCAGGATGATCTTGTCTTTGAAGATGGCGAAGATTCCTCTGCTCTTGCTCCGGTATCGCCTAAACCCCCGAAGCCTCTAGGTCCCGGTGCTCATCCTGCTCCGAAGCCTCCGGTTCCTGCGTCTCACCCTGCTCCGAAACCTCATACTCCGAAGCATCCTACTCCTGCGTCTCACCCTATATCAGAAGAGCCTACAGAGCAGGAGCATAATGTCTGACGCCAAAATTGCCATGTGTTGAGATTTGCCTTTGTCTGCCGTTTTTTCCAAGTGCCGCTATCTTTGAAGTATGTAGATCCCTGCCTGTTGGTTCACGCCTCTGCCTCTGCCGCCTCCCTGGTTGTTGCCGCCAATTGTGGTGATAATGCCGGTGAGGGTGATGTCTTCGACTTTCGCATCATTGATATATAGTGAATAGGTTTCACCGATAACAAAGGATGGTGAAGTAAAGCCTGATACGGAAAAAGAACTTCTGGTTGTATAGCGCTGCATCGTACTGCCTCTTGCATCTCTGACTTCGATATTAGTACCAGAAGGCAATTGCTGACTAAACGATATGCCAAAAAAGGGCTGGGTAGATTGTCCTGATATGTTCTGAACACTTCCCGCGGTAACAAGATCTCCTCCTGTGATAAGAAAAGTGCCGTCAAGATCAATGGCGCTTGCCATTCTTGTGGATGGACCGTTTACACGCAACATTCCGCCTTCGAGAAAAATGTCGCCATTCGAGTCAATACCGTCTACATCAGCGCCCTCTACATGTACCTGTGTGTTACCACCCGTGAACCGTATATAGATAGCCGGATTTATCGTTCCGCCAGGATCTCTGGCGTTGATTCCATCATCCCTTGCAAAAACATCAATACTCCCTCCTGCAATCGTAACATTAAGACCTTCGATGCCTTCGTCGCTGTCAATAATATTGATAACGCCGCCTTTAACCAGTACCGAGCCGTTGGCTGTTATACCTTTACCTTTTGCTGTGATTGTCAGACTTCCTTCGTTAATCGTTACATTGGTTTCTGATTTTATACCGTGGCCCACAGATGTAATATTCAGTGTGCCATTGCCATTGACAACCATATCGCTGCCAATATAGATTGCGGCATTTCCGGCGCTGTCAGTATGCTTGCCGTCGGTTATTGTGTTAACCGTCCCATCCGACAAAATCAGCTCAACTCTACGGGAACCGGACGTTAATATGACTGGGCCGTTTGGGCTGTGAAGTGTAAGTCTGTCCAGTACAAGCTGCACAACATCAGTCGATGCGGCTTCAATAAGAATTTGGCCTTCATGCTCTCCGGACAAAATATATCGCCCGCCGGTAGTTATGTGAAATATGCCGTTTATAAATTCAGTTTGTTTATTTTCTGGCGGTGTGTTACCATCGGATTCTGGCTCAAGGGCTTTTCCGCTGCCGCAGCCTGCCAACATCAACAACAAGCATATAGCAACAATTATTAATTGTAGTTTTTTCTTGTCTTTCATGCCAATTAATCATAAAAGAAAATAGCTGATTATACAATCTCGGCATTATCTATAAACGTTTATGTACCTGTTACTGTTTATATTAATTATGAGGGCAGTAAATAGATACATTCACAGGAGGCGCTGAGGTGGCAGCCATCACTTTTTGGTAGTATCGCCGTAAAACGCGGCGCTATATGTAGCTGGGCGTGACTGGGGTGGATAGCCATGAGAGCAGCCTTCAGCGCGCCACCTGGCAGGCGGCACGCAGGGCTGGGCATGACTTATTGCGACAAGCGAGGAAATGGGCTAACAAAGCCCGCACTCGTGTCGGCAAGTCGAAGACTTACGCACGAGGGCGTTGAGTAATGAATCGGAGCAATCAGAATGACCTGCCCTGCGTGCCGCCTGCCAGGTGGTGCGCGAAGCAGAAACACGTAACGGCGGGTGATAGCGGATATGAGATTTATGCCATACCGAGAGTGGCCAGCATTATCGCCTTGATCGTGTGTTTGCGGTTTTCCGCCTGATCCCAGACAAAACTTTGAGGGCCGTCAAAAACATCTACGCTGACCTCTTCACCTTTAACGGCAGGCAGACAGTGAAGAAATATCGTGTCCTTCTTGCCGGTTTTATTCATCAGAGCCTGATTTACCTGATATGGCCGCAGGAGATTAAGGCGCTCCTCTTTTTTGTCTTCCTCGCCCATGGAAACCCATACGTCGGTATAAATAGCGTCAGCGCCTTCAACGCCATCAAGCTTATCGGAAATGAGAATCTTTGCCCCGGACGCTGCCGAGAAGGCGGAACACCTTTTAACGAGATTTCCGTCGGGGTTCAGAACCGCCGGAGTGATAACAGAAAAATCAACTCCCAGCCTGGAGCAAATTATCAGAAGAGAACGCGCCACGTTATTCCTTCCGTCTCCGACAAAGCAGAGCTTCTTTCCCTTGTGCGTTCCGAATCTTTCTTCGATGGTCATGATGTCGGCGAGAACCTGGGTGGGGTGATAATCATCGGTAAGTCCGTTATAAACAGGAATGCCGGAATATTTCGCCAGAGCTTCCACCGTGGCCTGTTCAAAACCCCTGAACTGGATAGCGCTGAACATTCTGCCAAGTACCCGCGCAGTATCCTCAATCGATTCCTTTCCCCCCAGCTGAATATCCTGAATGGAAAGAAATACCGGATGCCCCCCCTCCTCACCAAAGGCGGTTTCAAAAGCGCATCTGGTCCGGGTTGAGCGTTTTTCAAAAATGAGGGCAATGGTTTTTCCTTTAAAACGGCTGTGGGTTTCTCCGCGCTTGCTCTCGGCTTTCACTTTTTTGGAAAGATCAAGAAGATAACGAATATCATCAGCTTCATAATCCAGCCATGTAAGTAAAGACTTGCCTTTAAATTGCGCACCCGAAATTCCGCCCTGCCGGCTTGCTGCATGTTCTTCTGCCATAAAATTCCCTCTTCTCCTCTCAAATTAAAGAATTTAAGTTAAAGCACTCAAAGCACTCTCTGAGGCTTTTTTATCCAAACTGATTTTTGCCGCCATTATTTTGGCGTTTATTTCAACAAAGACCTCCGCGATAGACGGATCGAAATGACGGCCCGAACCTTCCATGATAATTTTCAGCGCTTCTTCATGGGAAAAAGCTTTCTTATAGGGACGTTCGGAAACAAGGGCATCGTACACATCGATGATCGCCATAATGCGTCCCTGGAGCGGTATATCCGTTCCCTTGAGCCCGTAGGGATAACCCGAGCCGTCCCAGCATTCATGGTGATAAGCCGCGATCATTTTCGCATTATACAAAAATTCCGCGTCGCCTGTCTGCTGTATGGCTTTTTCAATAATACGTTCTCCGGCCGAGGAATGCGTTCTCATTATCGTAAATTCTTCTTTTGTCAGCGGCCCTGGTTTGTTTAAAATGGAATCCGAAATCGTGATCTTTCCTATATCATGCAGACGGGCCGATGAAACCACCGACTCCATATTCCAGCTCTTCATTTCGCCGGCATACACACCCTTCGCCATCATGGCATCAACCAATATCCGAAAATACACTGACGTGCGCTCAATATGACCGCCGGTATTTTTATCGCGCTGCTCCACAAGATCGGCCATGGTATACACAATACCGTTTTGCAGCAATACAAGCTGTTCCGTACGCCGGGCGAGCTGCTCTGTACGCTCCCGAATCAGCTCATCTATTTGCAGATGGTTCTTGATACGGTTGAGCAGTACCGGGGCGGAAAAAGGTTTCATTATAAAATCCACAGCTCCCATCTCAATGCCAAGGGCTTCGCTTACAGGATCGGAGCGGACTGTCAGGAATATTACGGGAATCTCCGCATAGGAACCGCCGGATCTCAGTTTCTTCAGCGCCTCAAAACCGGTCATCTCCGGCATTTCTATATCCATCAAAATCAAGTCGGGCTTGAACTTTTCAAAAGCCGAAAACATCTTCACCGCGGAAGACAAAGCTATCACACGGTATTGTTTTGCCAGCGCTTCTTCCGCCATGGTAAGATTTGTAGCGTTATCATCAACGAGAAAAATTGTTTTTTGCATAATCCTACTCCAGTAAATATTTTTTAACACTGTCCAGCAATAACGACGGAACAATCGGCTTACTGATAACCGCAAGCGCGCCGCGTTTTAAGGCATCAGAAGTCAACTCTTCGTCTTCCCAGCCTGTAAGAAAAAGAACAGGTATTTCCCGCAGATCCGGATTTTCTTTAAGGATGGCAATCGCGTCAAGCCCGTTCATCTCCGGCATTTCCACATCCAGCAGGATCAAATTGGGACGTTTTTTCTTCAGAAGCAGGAACATTCTTTCCGCGGACTGCATGGTAAGCACTTCGTATTCGCTTTCCAGCAGCGAAGCAACCATAAGCAGATTGACGTCATTGTCGTCCACAACAAATACAAGTTTTTGTGTATTTTCTTCCATAATTATTTACCGTCATCTGCTTTTGTGTCCGAAGCGGCTAAACCGGCCGCATACACTTCCGCGGCGCTTTCGGCTTCCTCGAAATCACTGTGAAGAACATATTCCATGATCTTATCCAGAACTGCCCTCGTTTCTTTCGAGCATTTCTTTATTTCAGAAATTATATCCAAAGCTCCTTTCCGGTTATATTCCGCGCACATATCCTTAATGGCATGAAGGTTACCGCGCAGTTTCTCAATATCGTCATCTTCCCCGTACTCATGAGGCTCCGGCTTGAGTTTTTCCAATAAGCCGCGCAAATCGTTAAGGAAAGCGGGAACGGACGCCGCTATCTGCGCTTCATTACGTTCACGTCCGCTGATCTCCAGTTTGGACGCCAATTCTGCAATCGATGTTTCGCCGATATTCCACAGAGAGCTTTTCATGCCGTGAACAGTGACGGTAAACAACCGCAAAGCGTCCTCTCCCTTGAGTCCTGCTTTCTGAATCTGCCCGTCAATCCATTCAATGGCTTTGCGGGCATCCCTCATAAATGATTCCCGCAAAAGCGCGTCTACCTGCGGCGCATTTTCTGCCTGAGGTAATTGATTCCGGCTTGATTCTTCCATTTGCCTGCGCGCGGCTTCTGTTACATCGGCAGGATACTTATCCCTTACCATTCTGTTAAGCACTGAGTTAAGCTGGCGCATGTCTATAGGTTTGGATATAAACTCGTCAAAGCCGCTTTTAAAAAAAATATCCGCCTGTCCCGCAACCGCATTGGCGGTCAATGCGACAATTGTAGCGCTGTATCCCAAAGCCCGCAGGCGTTTTGTTGTCTCTATGCCGTCCATCTCAGGCATCATGTGATCCATAAACACAATGTCGTAGACCTTGCCGCTCTGTATCTTCTGAATGGCTTCCTTCCCGCTCATCGCCGTATCGATATGAAGCTGGTACAGTTTCAGGAGTCCTACAGCGACATACAGGTTTGTTTCCACATCGTCTACCACCAATATGCTCCCATACGGCATAGGATCACGCGAGATCTGGCTCCTCTTCCTGTTCGACATGTAACTCAGGCGGAACGTTCTCAAGTTCGCTACGACGTCTTTTCCCAGTGTCTCCGAGTCAACCAATTCCTGCGGCAGCATTATTGTAAACAGTGAACCTTTACCCGGCTCACTCTCAACATGGATTTCCCCGTCCATCAGGTTTACAAGCTTTTTCGTAATACCCAGACCAAGACCCGTCCCTTCTACAACAATCCCCTTTTCCTGATTAAACCGGACATACTCATCAAAAAGCTTGTTCAACTGCTCACCGTTAAGGCCGCGGCCGGTATCGCGTACCCTCAATACAAGCGTTATTTCTTTATCGTTGCCGGGAACGGCTTCAGGAACAACCGACAAAACAACCCTGCCGGCATCAGTGTATTTAAATGCGTTAGACAATAAATTATTCAATATCTGCTTGATGCGAAGCTCGTCGCCAACAAGCTTCGCGGGGACGTTCTCGTCAATCTGAAGCTCGAACTCTATCGGCTTGCTGCCTATACGCATCATGTTAAGGTGTGCCGAATCGTTTATCATGCTGGCGACTTTATACTGCGAGGGTATGATATCCAGCTTCCCGGCCTCAATTTTCGAAAAATCAAGTATGTCGTTGATAATGCCCAAAAGCAAATCGCACGAGCTGTAAATCTTGCTCAAGCCTTCTTCTATATCCGGGGGAAGTCCCTTGTGCTGTATCAGGATTTCGGTAACGCCCATTATCGCGTTCATCGGCGTGCGTATTTCGTGGCTCATGTTGGCAAGGAACGCGGATTTGGAACGCGAAGCCGCCAGCGCCGATTCTTCCAGTTCCTTGCGCTTTGTTATATCACGCGCAATGCCCATAACCCCGATAAATTTCTTATCCAGTATAAGCGGCACTTTGATTGTTTCATAAAGCGGATTCGTCCCGTCAACATGCGGTATGTGTTCCTCAAACACAATGACCTCGCCTTCATCAATAACCTTGCGATCCGTACTGTTGAATATCTCCGCAACTTTGTCTGTCACACCGAGACCGTCTTTGTCATTTTTCCCGATGAGATCTTCGCTGGTTATGCCAAAATGTTCCAGCATACTTTTGTTGCACTGCATATAACGAAAATCCGTATTCTTTGCAAAAATAAGATCCGGATTTGAGTCAAGCAATGCAGCAAGCATTGTTTTTTGCAGCGCGAGTTCGTATGTCCTTTTCTCAACGAGTACTCCCAATCTTTTGCCGGAGCGGCGGCTTCTTACAAAAAGAACGGCAAGGAGAGCCAATACACACAAAGACAGAATAACAGAACCTATCAGCCACGGCATTCTGGCCTGCGCCACTTTCAGGCGGTAATCGTATGTTTTGTGCAGCCATTGTTCAGAGATTGTTCCGGCATCAACTAACCCAAGCGTTTTACTAATGATAGAACACAAGACAGTCTGATCTCTATTCATCCCGAATGTTGAAGTAAAATGGTTGTCGAACATTACATTGGCCTTAAACCCGGAAAGCTCCTGATAGTTTGTCAGATAAAGCAGAGTACTGTAGGAATTCATCACCATATCTACATCGCCTTTCATCAGGGCATTGAAAGCCTCGGACTGACTTTCAAATATTACAGCATGAGGGTGATCCGGAAACCATCTCTGGAAAAATTCTGTATGCGCGGTTTCCTTGCTTAATCCTACCTTTTCAAAAAAGACCTTGTTAATTTTGACATTGGGGTATTCTACTCTGGATATAAGTACAGACCGATCCGCCATGAACGAACTGGACGGCCAAAGAAACCGTTCTTCCCGCGCGGCAGACGGAATCAGTTCTGAAAGCATCCACGCGTCTCCGGATTCCAGCATATCAATCAATTCATGAAACTCTGCCCCATTTTTATTAACAACCGAAAACTTAAGCCCTGTAAGCGCCTCAATCTGCTTAAGTACATCAAAAGAAATTCCCTGATACTCATTATAACGGGTACTGTAAAAACTAATTGGATAATTATCGTATTCAGCGGCGAATGGTATAACAGGATGGTTTTTTATAAACTCAAGCTCCTCATCGGTAAGCCGAAGCTTTGTTTTATGTACCATGTATTCCTGATAACCCCGATCGTATAATTCATAGAAATAATGGATACCGTCGTTTTCCAGCGCTTTCTGCACGACTGAAACAATCGGCGCGAGAAGAGGATTATGAGTTGAAAAGGAAACAGGTGAAAACATCAGCGGGAAAAAATCTGATATAACAATATCTTCGTTGGCATCCCAAAAAGCTTCATGTACGCTTTCCGTAATCAGAGCGTCAGCCGCCCCGCTTTTTAAAAGCTCGTAGACTTCATCGTTTTCGAGGATGTATACCGGTTCAAAGTTTTTATCTGGTAACGATAAAACAGCGCTGGCAACAGTAGTTTTTTCCAGGAGCAAATACCGCGGCAGGCGCGTCTGGCTAATTTCATAAAAGGGTCTGCTGCCCGCAATCCGAAAGCATTTCAGAGTGCGCTGGGCTATGGCGTCGGTCATGAAGTAATTTCTCCGGCGCTCGTTGTTTGGCGTCAGATCACCGGTGAAATCGACTTCACCTTTTTCAAGCCCGTCAAGCAGGTGAAGCCACGAGTAATGTTTGGGAACAAACGAAATGCCGAACATTTCGGTAAGCCATTCGCATAAAAGGGCCGCGTATCCTCTTACTTCTCCGTCCCCGTTGAGAAACGCCTCGGTGCTTGGCGGCATCCCGTAGGTAAAAGACTCTACACCGCTCATAGCCATGTGTGCCCGGATCGCTTCGATTGCTTCTATATCTTTTTCAGTTACGCCGGGAATATCACGGTATGAGGAGAAAGGCGGCGCCGCCGGCATTGAGGGCGAAACTTGACGATTCAGGCCGGCCTTGGAGCAGCCTGAAAACAGGACAGGAAACAGTATCAGTGACAGCAGCCCAGACAGCATAAAACTCACTGGTTTTTTAATTATTTTCAACAGGATTCCTCCGATTTTCCGCTATCACGCTCTCACAGACTGTATTATATTGTATAAGCTAACATCCTGCCTAGGTAATTCGGAAAATACATTAAAAAGGGTCTTGTCGCGGTATTCATCTGCATCTATATTTTATACTTACCAGGAGAAACCCTATGGAAGACAATAAAGGTAAAATATGGGTAGCGACAGGCAAAGCGCCTGTCTACATGATTTCCAAGATGGTGAACAGGCACGGACTTGTAGCCGGAGCGACAGGAACAGGCAAAACCGTGACAATAAAAGTCCTTTCAGAGGCTTTCAGCGACATGGGTGTCCCGGTTTTTATGGCCGACATCAAGGGTGACGTTTCAGGGCTTTGCAAGGCCGGTGAGCCCGGCAAGCGCATTGAAGAGCGCGTTGAAAGCATGAAAATCCCCAATTTCACGTTCCAGGATTATCCGGTGCGCTTTTTCGATGTTTACGGCAAAAGCGGAATCCCGATTCGAACGACAATATCCGATATGGGGCCTGTTCTCCTCGCGCGAATCCTCGGGCTTAACGATACCCAGACCGGCGTTTTGCAGATAATCTTCAAAGTCGCGGACGACAACGGTCTCCTCCTGATTGACCTGAAAGACCTGCGGGCAATGGTACAGTTCGCAGGCGATAACGCGAAAGATATAACAACCGAATACGGCAATATTTCAACGCAGAGCGTAGGCGCAATTCAGCGCGGCCTTCTCACGCTTGAATCCAGCGGGGCGGACATGTTCTTCGGCGAGCCAGCGCTTGATCTGCGCGACTGGCTGGGCTGTGACGAAAAGGGACGCGGTTACATAAATCTTCTGGATTGCGTCACGCTCTTTCAAAGCCCCCTGCTTTATTCAACTTTTCTTTTATGGATGCTCTCGTCGTTGTACGAGATGATGCCGGAAGTCGGCGATCTTGCCAAACCAAAAATGGTGTTCTTTTTTGACGAGGCGCATATTCTTTTCAACGACGCGCCGAAAGCCCTATTGCAAAAAGTAGAGCAGGTGGTAAGGCTGATCCGCTCAAAAGGCGTGGGCATTTACTTTATCACCCAGTCGCCGTCCGATATCCCAGACTCGGTTATGTCGCAGCTCGGCAACAAGATTCAGCACGCCCTGAGGGCATACACGCCCAAGGATCAGAAAACTGTAAAAGCCACCGCGGCTTCATTCCGGTCGAATCCTGAGTTCAACAGCGAAAAGGTTTTGGGAGAGCTCTCAACCGGCGAAGCTCTGGTGTCCGTGCTTGACGAAAACGGCGCGCCGCAGGTTGTACAGCGCGCTTTTATTCTCCCACCAAGGAGTTTCATCGGGCCGGCTGAAAGCGAGCGCATAAGCGAACTGGTAAAGAGTTGTCATCTTTATCCAAAATATAATAAGGCGATTGACCGGCATTCCGCCTTTGAGGCATTGCAGGAAAAACGCAAGCAGACGGAAGCACTGAAACAAAAGCCGGCTCCGCAGGAAAAACAGCCAAAGCAGACAAGCGCGGCAAAAAAAACAAGCGCAAAAGCATCAAGTCCCATGAACAAAGCCCTTTCAAGCGCGATGACGCAGGTAGGCAGAGAAGCGGGGAAAGCTTTGATTCGCGGGCTGCTCGGCAACATGAAGAAATAAACATGCAATTTTCTGCGGTTGCTCTTGCAAAACTGAAGTTTTGCAAGAGCCTCACATATTTAAAAAGATTGGCAAGGAGTGAATTAACATGAGAAAAGTAACCCGGGGCGCCGTCGCGCTCCCTTTTTATACAATCGGTGAAGAAATCGCCAATTCCGTACTGCATGGCTTGGGCGCGCTGGCCGCAACCGCCGGCCTGGTGTTGCTGAGTCTGAAAACATCAGGTTTTCTCGACGGGCACAGAGCGGGCAATCTGGACATAGTAGCGGCTGTTCTCTTCGCCTCCACAATGATCGCAATGTTTCTGATCTCCACCTTGTACCATGCCATTCAGCACCAGGCCGCAAAACGTATACTGCGCAGGCTGGATCACTCGGTAATTTTCGTTTTCATAGCCGGGACTTACACTCCCCTCTGCCTGAGCGGCCTCGGCGGCGCGTGGGGCTGGAGCCTTTTCGCGGTTGAATGGGCTTTGGCCTTGACAGGTATTACCCTCAACATTTTTGGTCTGAAATCCCTCAAGAAATTTGAGGTAGCCGCGTACATAATGATGGGATGGGCAATCGTCGTAGGCTTTGTCCCGCTTATACATTCCGTGCCCATTCAAAGCATTATCCTGCTACTCGCCGGCGGAGCGGCGTATACACTGGGGACACTCTGGTATCGCAGAAAAGATCTCAGGCTTACCCATGTTGTCTGGCATGTCTTTGTATTGATTGGAACCGTTTGCCACTGGTTTTCGATATGGTTCATAATGTAAAAACCATATATCTCGCGGGCGGCTGCTTTTGGGGCGCGGAGAAGTACCTGTCGCTGATAGTAGGAGTCGAATCGACCTCGGTGGGTTACGCCAACGGAAAAACGGAAAATCCTTCCTATGAGGATGTCTGCCGCAGAAACACAGGCCACGCGGAAACAGTCAAGGTTGAATACGATCCGTCGAAGCTGGAACTTGGCTTTCTTCTTGAACTGTTCTATGACGTGATCAATCCGGTTTCGCTTAATCGTCAGGGCGCCGATGTTGGGACACAGTACCGCACCGGCGTTTATTGGACAGACGAGGAAGACAGGGAAACAATTCTCGCGTCAATCGCGCTTTTGCAGAAGAGCTGTGACGAAGATGTCATGATCGAGGTCAAAGCGCTTGAAAATTTTTACCCTGCCGAAGAATACCATCAAAAATATCTGGATAAAAACCCGGCCGGATACTGCCACATAAGCACCGCGAAGTTTGAAAAAGTTAAACAGGCTGCACAGAGAGATTAAATATTATCGCGGCCGGAAGCATTTTCAATATTTAACAGCGGACCTGCGGTCCTGCGAAAATGGGTTTCCGCCGCTTTTACAATTTCTTCGATGATTTCCTCTCCGTTTCCTTCTTTGGAGATTTTTGCAAACAATCCCATCGGCATATCCTGAAGCATTCCCCTGAGTGTTTCGCCATCTCTGTGAATATTGACAGTCACTTCATTCTCAACATTTTCACAGGTCATACCGTCTATGTCTACAACCCATCTCCATTCGTGTACATTAATCACATTCCCCCCACATACAATACAAATATATTCAAAAAAAAAGAAATTTTCAACTTTTTAAGGGTAATTGTTAGGGGTAATTGGGGGTAATTGTATGAAGGAAAAACTGTAACTTTACAAAATAGCGGTTTTTTCTTAGACTATAAATCAGTACAGGTAGCGGAGGAAATCATGCAGCTTACTGAACTGGGTACGCCCATAACAGATTTAAAGGAACAAATTTCAAGTACATGGAGGCGTCTTTGAAGACTCGGGATTTGCCGAGAGCATAGCCGCATTGGAGGCCAAAGCCGCAGACTCCGGTTTTTGGAATGACAGCGCCAAAGCCGAAAAAACAATGGGAGAACTCAAAGGGCTCAAAGGCCGTTACGAGCCCTGGAAAAAACTTCAAAAGGATTTTGATGATATACAAACCCTCTATGAACTTGCGGTTGAGGAAAATGACGAATCGCAAAGTCCGGAAATTGAGACGGCGCTGAAGGAAATTTCCGCCCGCTATGAAAAACAGAATCTGCTTGAGCTGATGAGCGGTGAAGTAGACCGCAACGGCTGCTTCCTGACAGTACATTCCGGCGCCGGAGGAACCGAAGCCTGCGATTGGTCACAAATGCTCTACCGCATGTACCTTCGCTGGGCCGAGCGCAGGGGTTTCACCATGGAAGAAGAAGATCGCCTGGAAGCTGAAGGGGGAATCAAGTCAGCCACCGTAAAAATCGAAGGGGACTTCGCCTACGGTTATCTCAAGGGAGAAAGCGGGGTGCACAGACTGGTACGGATTTCCCCTTTTGACGCCAACGCCAGACGCCACACGTCCTTTGCCTCGGTCTATGTTTTTCCGGTAATTGACGACTCTATCGAAGTTGAAATCCGCCCGGAAGATCTCCGTGTAGACACCTACCGCTCCGGCGGCGCAGGCGGGCAGCACGTAAACAAGACCGACAGCGCGGTAAGATTCACACATCTTCCCACCGGCATTGTTGTTGCCTGCCAGAATGAAAGGAGCCAGATAAAAAACCGGGCTGTCGCGATGAGCATGCTCAAGGCCAGACTCTATGAGTATTACAGGCAGGAAAAGGAAAAAGAGAACGAAAAATTCGCACAGGAAAAAAAGGATATTTCCTGGGGCATGCAGATCCGTTCATACGTATTCCAGCCCTATACAATGGTAAAGGATGCCAGAACCAAAACTGAAACCGGAAATATCCAGGCAGTTATGGACGGCGACATCGATCAATTCATTGAGGAGTACCTGCGTTTTGCCTGGAACACTCAACAAGCCAATGCGGCGAAGCTTCAAAAGTAGGGTTCAAGAGTAAAAGGTTCAAGAGTAAATGGAGAAAAAATGAAGAGCCGTATTATTTCCTTCGCCATACTGTTTTTGCTGGTTCTGGGCGGAAACGGACTTTTCGCTTTCGGCAAAAAAGATACGGCGGAAGAAAAGAAACCAATAAACAACCAATGGACTCTTTGCATAACGGCTTTTGACACATCCGCGATGTCGCCGTCATGGCAGACCGCGGGAGATACCGTGGCGAGAAGCTTTGCCGCCGCCCTGCAAAATCTGGACTTCCGTTTCCGCGAAGATGAAGAAGCCGAATATTACCGCAGTTATGCCCTGCAAAACGCACGCTCCCAGGCCGCGGACGCGCTGGCGAAAAAACGTAACGAAAGGGATCTGCTGATTTTCAAAGGGGACCCGGAGTGGAAATACAAAAATGACCTAAAAGTCATTGACGAAGCAATTTTGAAGCTGGAAGAAGCGTTGGCCGAAACGGATGTCCCGCCTGTTGAAGTCAAACCCGTTTTCTCCCTTGTCGAAGCAAACAAGACCGGAACCTTTCCGCCTCCGCCGGACAGGGGGAAAGAATACCGTTTC
>Ga0209755_10005529_pt1 | contig 14339 bp, 11 predicted proteins | sample TergutCo191P1_FD_187301 | JGI IMG/M metagenome (GOLD analysis project Ga0209755, IMG submission 187301) | Cornitermes sp. P1 segment gut microbial communities from Petit-Saut dam, French Guiana - Co191P1 (SPAdes) (version 2) | ecosystem: Host-associated > Arthropoda: Insects > Digestive system... | reverse complement strand
TTGCTTGTCTAGTAGACGCATCCTTTCACTGGAAGTTTTAATACCTTGAGTTACCCAATTGGTTTTTATTCTGCTTCTCATATGCACTGTTTTAATTGGAAATGCACAATTATAGCAGTACAGAAATACATCCATAAAAGCTTTAACTTTAGCATTAGTATCTGTTTTACCGTAGACTTCCTGCCAAGTGAGTTAGGAGGGAGGTTTTATATAAGATCTCATTGAGTTTGGTATCCCTAGGAAACTTGTAAGTTTAATAAAGATGAGTCTGACTGAAACATAAAGCAGAGTCTGAGTAGGTAAGTATGTGTCTGACAGGTTCCCTGTTAGGAATGGCTTGAAACAAGGAGATGTTCTATCACCACTTCTTTTCAACTTTGCTTTAGAGTATGCCATTAGGAGGGTTCAGGTAAATCAGGATGGCTTGAAACTAAATGGTACACATCAGTTTCTGGCTTATGCCAATGATGTTAATATACTGGGAGGAAGTATATATACTCTAAAGGAAAATGCAGAAGCTTTAGTAGCTGTTACTAGGAAGATTGGACTGGAAGTAAGTGCTGATAAAACTAAGTACACAGTCATGTCGCGAGATCCGAATGCAGGACGAAATCACAGTGTGAGGACTGAGAATAGTACTTTCGAGAGGGTGGAAGAGTTTAAATATTTGGGAATAACTTTAACAAATCAAAATTCTATTCCGGAAGAAATTAAGAGCAGATTGAGGTTAGGAAATGCTTGCTATCATTCAGCGCAGAATCTTTTGTCTTCTAGGTTGCTATCCAAAAATTTGAAGATTAAGATATATAGAACTATAATTTTGCCTATTGTTTTGTATGGGTGTGAAACTTGGTTGCTGACAGTGAGGGGAGAAAGGAAGCTGCGGATGTTTGAGAATATGGTGTTGAGGTGAATATTTGGACTGAGGAGGGACGAGGTAACAGGGGAATGGAGGAGATTGCATAACGAGGGGCTAAATTATCTGTACTCCTCACCCAATATTGTGTGGGTGATAAAATCGAGAAGAATGAGATGGGTTGGGCATGTGGCCTGTATGGGTGGGGAGAGGGGGTATATAGGATCTTGGTGGGGAAACCGGAGGGAAAGAGACCACTGGGGAGACCTAGGCATAAATGGGTGGATAATATTAGATTGGATCTCCAGGAGATGGGATGTGGGTGTATGGACTGGATTGGGCTGGCCCAGGGTAGGGACAGTTGGCAGACGCTTGTGAGTGCGGTAATGAACCTTTGGGTTCTGTGAAATTTGTGGAATTTCTTCACTAGCTGCAAACCAGTTAACTTCTCAAGCAGGACTCTACACCATGGAGTAAGTAAGTAAGTACATTATGGTTAAAATACAATATAGTTACAATAAGTATAATATACAGTACAGTTCTCATAATCACACAATTTATAGCATATGTTGTGTCCAGAAATCTGATTTTAACCATAGTCTACTACAACACCGATTTTAATCATATGTGAAAACTTGTAATAGTTAAATTAAAATAAATACTGCACACATTATAGAAGTCTCCCTGAAGATGACCCACTAAGTCAGGCCGAAACATGTTGGGGAACTAATCAACAAATAAATAATACAGTGCAAAAAGCTGGTATTGATTCATTGTGAGTGTAATATAGTTGCATGGAAAATGTATAATGTTAAATCTGTGTAGTCTTTCTTCAAGTGGAATATGGCCCAGGTTCAGGTACTGTTCAAGCTGTGAATGAATATGTTGTACTCAAGTTTTTTTGTTTAATCTGTCATACTGAGCTTCATTCATAGATTGTAGTTTATGTTTGATAGATGTTTGGATACAGTTACATAATGTATTCCAAAGTTCTGTACCTTCGAATTTAATTTCTCATTTAACTTTGTTTTTGTATGTAAAACAAAACAAAACAAAAAATGAGTTACTGGTTTAATCTGTACTTGATGGCTAACTTCCTAATATTACAACTTTATTTGTTACAGCCATTTACTTTGGTTTTTATGTTATTTAAGTTGTTAGTTGATGGTTTTTGCATAGTTTGTTGAACCAGATAGCTTAATTAGTCTTTAATAACTTCTCTTTGATGTTCTTTAAGTTGTAGGAAAGTTGTGCCTGTTGGGCAATTGCAAACTGAATATTCTGCAGTTTCCATGCAACTATATTATATACGTAATATTTAACACCAACTTGAACATGAGATCCCTGCAAATGGGACCTATTCCACTTGAAGAAAGGTTACACAGATGTTTGGACACAGAAAAATTGCAAAAATATACAATTAAAATAATTCATAATTTTATATTTCGTTTAATTGATTTTAAGGATTTCAATATTAATTATATTTTTAATCATGCATATAAAACTTACTCTACACAAGTGGTCACATAAGCTGCAGATGTTGAAAAAAACTAATGAGCTCCCTCAAGATGGCCAACAGCAAGGGCTGAATTATGTCAGAGCAATAATTAACAAATAAAAGCATTATATAACAACTTGGTGTTAAATATTATGTATATAATATAGTTGGATATAAAATGTACAATATTAAATTAATTATACTATTGAACCCCACTAATGTTTTTAGAAAAGTGTTAGTGTGAGAAATTCTGTTATGTGGGTCCACTGTCACCATGGAGTGGACACACACAGGTTGCAGATGGAGAAGATGGCCTACAGATACAAGTGTTTTTGTGAATATATTGGAATAAGGTGCTGCAGACAGACAGCAATGTTGGTCCACCAGCATTAATATTGCCTTATCAAGCAGGATTTTTCTGCATCATATTAGTTCATTACTTATTTACTTACTTGCTTGCTTACTCAAGGTTGGTTTGTTATAAAGAAAAAAAATCATGCTATAATTTGTGTAGTGAAAATACAGCATACTCCAAAATATTCAAGTAAAGTGGTTGTTAGTACATGTCATACATACAAATTTAAAGTTCACTGCAACACCAAAATCATAACATGTAGGCGTTGTGTCTCACCATCTCTGTTTAATAGTAATGATATTAATGTAAATATTAATAACATTAGACCAATGGGCAGTTTAATTTAAAAACTAAAATATATTCTGATTCTGGTTAAATGTAAACAGAACTGTTACATACTTTCTTACAAATACAGTCATTTGCCAAACAAACAATAACAGCAATTCAAACACACAAATATGTCATAGAACTTCAAATGATTAATCAGCAACAAACTAATGCCAGTTATTTTACCTTTGCTGCCAAGGTGAGTCGTTTTTGTAGTTTCAGATCAACAGCTAACCCCTTTTCAATTGAAGTGCCCAGGAGAACCAAGCTTCCACCATATGTTGACTCAGCAAACTGCACTGTACCTTCTAAGAAATGAAAGCTGGAAACACATGCTAATATTGCAACTGCATGGCTACATATAACAACAAAGACAAAACAGTGTCAGGCATTTAAAATGTCACATAGAAAAAGTTATCACAAGCATGCAACTTGACACATAAAACTTATTCTGTACCAGTAGTAACAGAGCCAATTGGTATGTGTTCTTACACAGATGCAGAAGTGCAATTGATACTCCCGAGATGATAAGAGATGAGGATAAAAAGGAGAAAAAGGGAGACATGATCAAATGTAAGGCTTTCTTTGTCCACACCTTTAAGACATATAGGCAAGGGCGGGGAGCTAGAAGTATAGCCCCAGTTCTTAATGTCGGCATCAGATGGAGATGAGTGGTTGACTACTTCATGCTTCGGCCAATTGACCCTGGAAAGAAACTCAGTACCCATTAAATAGGAAACTGGGTAGATCTCAGAGCTAGTCTGGATATTTTGGACAAGAGAAAAATCTCTTGCTTCCATTAGGATTCGAGCCCCAGGCTGTCCAGCCCATAGCCTAGCTGCTATATTGATTATGCTACTCCAGCTCCTAAGAAAAATTACATGCATCAGTGAATTAAAAGGAGATGAAATCAGGGAATGCCTACTACCACTTTTTGCAGAATGTTTACATATAAGAAAAACAAAAATAACTTTTAAATTAGTAAAGTATCACTATCATGTATAATTTTTTAGGCCAGAACAAATACTGCAGTCATCTCTACAAAAGGCTTTTTTTCATGCATTTCGTATGTCCTCAGGCATTTTTATTTGGCTGCATATGAAAAGCTTCCCACATCAATGGTAGCATCCTTCTTTTATTAGTTCCTCAGTCAGCACCTGGAGAGACTGTATGCTTTAGGTGCAATCGAGATAAACTTGTTGCACAAGTGGAGAAATCTTTGCAAATTTGGTCACAGTAGAACTGTGGAAGAGGAAAGATGGGGATCAATTGGCAGCCAGAGCATGTAGGTACATTAGAAGTTTCCTGCCACCAGAGGGATATGAAACTCTAGTAATACTGTGTTCATCACATTTTGTAAAAATTATTTGTGAAGATATATTTATTAAAACATGTAATTGTGCTATAGAAAATGTATTTTGTTGAGAAAGATTTTGTACTAATACTCTAGACTCAAGACACTGTGGTCATGTGATTACATTCTAATGTAAGTGCAGACTGGGGCAGAGACAGGTATAAATTATGAAGGAGTATAATGGTCTAAACAAAAGTGCCCCAAGATGGAAGCACCGGTCATTCCCCTTATCAGTCTTATGTTCTGTATATCACATGATGTGATGGCCTTGAGGTAGCACCCCCATGTAAGGAAAGAAATGTGGAATTTTGTAGAATTTTGTTTCCAGGTTGGAATATTCCAAACATATGAACCTAAAACAAACAAAAATGTTATTGTTGAGAATAAAATAAATGGAGTTACTAATGATGTAATTAGCAAGAATAAACATTTATGAATTGCAACAGGACTTCATGGACAACTTACTTTGTTCAGTCATCATTTTTACCACCCTGTTATAACAGTAAGTTTACAAATTTTCTCTAGTCATAATAACAGCTTCATTGTATAGAAATGTATTTGTACTTTCTTATTCTCTGATGTTATTTAACACAGCAATGCTTGTCTTTTATGCTGTACCAGTTTGCACCAAGCCTACACCAATCTACACCTTGGCAGGAGTGGATTGGTATGTAGAAGTAGGATTTGTTTCTTCGGTATAGGTCCCACTAATCATAAAAGGTAAAAGTTGTTCCTGTCCAACCTATATATACAGGGGGAATAGAGGTATAGCTCCACTCGTTCTTACCTCAGCACTAGATGGAGGTGATAGTCAATGTTATGCTCCAGCAATTTTACCCCATGGGAAATAATCCTGAGTACCCATTAAAAAGGATGCTGGGTGGTCCCCAGATGTGGTCTGTACATTTTGCAGAAGACAAAAATCCCTTGGCCCTGCCATGAATCAAACACCAGATCTTCCAGCCCATAGCCTCATCATTATACTGACTACTCTACCTGGCCTCTTCCATTAATAACACACTACTAAATATAAACTGTGCTCCACATCTGATCATCGAGTGGCAGTTTATTGTAGAGAGCATTTTATTTTCACTAACCAGAAGGTAAGAAGTGTACCCTCAGCTTTTCAAAAAGTGTACCAAAGTCCCCCTTTGTATTATGGTTCTATACCTTATTCATCATCCCACACTACAAACGTATGCCATGTCTGATATTTCATTTGATCGAAACATTTTACAATAATGTGACCTTCAAAGCCATTTGTAAATGTGATTTATTAGTTTTAACTTTCAGGTACACAGTAGTACAACATTATCAAAATTTTGGTGTGTGTGTTGTATTCCTTGTGGAACCAGAACTTCTTTGAACAGATGCTGTAGTGAGGGGGGTTGGTGCATGCAGCATCTGCACAAATTTACAAAATGTTCCCCAACCACACATATTTTCATAAAAAAGTTCTCGAAAATAAATCCTGATTTTCAAATCAAATTAGGTTTCACCGAATTACAGACCTGTGAAGCAGTTTGCCTTATTTTGAGGTTTTTATGACAAGAGTTCATTCACATGTAGTTAACTTGCTGCAGACAGCTAAAGAGCGACACTGGTGCAATAATATGAAATAAAAGGATTCTGCCTCAGATATAAAATTGTATTTCAGGTGAGATATCTGATTTTGATAATGTTTCATAGAATCAGTCATTCCACTGTAAGAAAGCAGTCCATTTGTAGCAAACAGTTGGAACCTTCACAGCACAATTAAATGCATGCATTATTCAACAAAAAATTCCACAATTAATAGAACATAAGGCATTATTCCAAATTCTTGAACATTTAAAGCCAAATTTTACAAAAGGGCTAGCAATAATATAACATTTCCATGCACTGAAGTTTCCATCAGGATGATTCCAGTTACAACAAAGACCTCTCCATTACTCTGTATCCTCTAGTAAAAGTTTCAGTCATATGTTTCAAGGATTTTCCTACTTTCATTTTACACATCATACTACACTTGAGTCCCCTACCTATCCATTGGTCTGACCAATGTAACTTATTCAACATCTTTGTATCTTATGCTAACAAATATATTGTTTTGTTGACAACATATCTTCACACCATCCTATCCATAATTTCAGAAACTTTTCTTTTTGTGTTTCCACTTAAATCTCTCTCCTAATATCCTGCTTTTGTACTTATCCATTCTTCTGTTTCTTGTATATGCAAGCAACATGGTTTCTACACTTACCTTCTCTGATATTTCCCAATTCCTGAATCGGTATCAGTCCCTTATAATTGATGGCCCTGTGGATTTTCTCAGCAATATAAAACAATATCAGGATGATGATTATTATATGCTAAATCTAATAAGAGAGTCTGCAATTTATACTTACATGTCCTTTATGTAGGTCACATTTGCCAAGTAGGTTTTATTGTACACCTCTAGCTTTATCCACTGGTTCTTAAAATTACTGGATGACATAAGACCAGCAACAAGCTTGCCCCTCAACTCTCCAACCAGTGTTATATACAGCTGATGATCCACCTTCAACTTATTGTTGTCACCCAAATAGAAACCATTAACATTCACTCTGCGGACATCAGATTGTGTTCCCCACCAACTTGACAATTGAATCTCATGTCGGCTAGGTGATGACTCAGCCAGCGTGCCATGTATTCCACTCTTGTACCATGGGCTACTCAGTTCTATATCCAGTTCATGTTGATGTATCTTGTCCTCCAACTCATGTGAATAATTCAAACTGGCCAGCAATTTATACTGAGGTGTAATTGTTGTCTTGAAATGGGTTGAAATAGTGGCATTAGCTACCTGCAACGTTCATAACATAGCCTAAAAGTCATGCTATTTTAACTACCTTTACCACTGATTATGACAGGATGGAAGATAACCAGTGCCACAGTGCTGAAAAAGGCATTATGTAAGTGCAGTTGAAGATGATACAAGACAAAAATACAGCTGTAAAAAAAAGGAATCTGTTATCATGTGTGACCTATTACAATCGTTAATGTAAATAAAATGCACAATTTATACTTACATGTCCTTTATGTAGGTCACATGTCAAAGAAAAATAAAATTTTCCTCTTTCCTGCATTAAAAAATAAGCTCTGCTAATGAGAAATGCATATTTCCCTTGGTAAGATACAATGTTTAGTACAACATAAAGTACAATAAACGTCTTTTAACAAACATCTGTGTAACGTTCTGGAACAGAAGCATTTCACCAAGCGAGTATTTTCACATAAATGGACATAATCATACAGCTTTCAAAAACACATAATTTTTTGCATGATTACTGGAAACTCAAATGGAAAACAAAGATGGCTGCAAAATCAATAAAATTTTGTTTCCATAATCTTGATGGTAATTCAAAAAACAAGAATTATGCAAACATTATATGGCAACATTATAAAAATACTAAATATATGTTGATAATTTAAGAGTTTTGGAAATTATTCACATCACACAGTTTTTCTGTAATAAATTTGAGAGAAGTTAAGATTTTATAACATCAAAGCTTATGTCTGAAGGTGAATATCTCCTAAATTTATAATTCTCAAACTTTGTATCTTGCATCCCACTGATCACCGTCAAAAACTTATTCTTACCATAGAAAAAACAAAACTACTCTTTTCCCAAGAATTTTTTTACATTTTTATTTTATATTAATCATTTATAGTCATAATTTATGGAGGTTCGTATTTTTGAGACTTCACATCTCATTCAGCTTACAATCAAGTCCCACTGTTTGCAGAATCACTGATATATATCACTATTTAGAAACTGGTATGATTCTATATATAAATATGGCGATCTTTTAATACATGATGATGTGTTCTACAGAGTAAACTTTTGAAGAAAAGTAATGATGATATTTGTCCAAATGAAATTCTTCAGAATAAACATGTCTTTAGTTCACATCTTTTCACTGTAGCCAAATTTGGATCTATAGATTGCTTTCGTAGTCAGGTTTGTGTCTAGCAATCGTTCTCCAACTTTCCTCCATCCTCATGCAATTGTTAGAAAAATATTATATCTCCTAGGTATCACTAAATCATTAGCCTATTCAGTATACATTACAAATCATTCACTAAAACTGACATCATATGTTTTTCATGAGACTAGAATAATCTGAGAATAAAGTCTTGCCTACTTCCATGTGATCTGACATGATTTAAAGTTTTCACTTTCTGTTTGATAGGTACCATTATTTTAAGGAGTTAAAAAGTATAAACTCTCAAAACACTCATGGCCAAATCCTGAAAAGCACCATTATTTGTGCACTGCAAGTGATGGTAGTACATCAAGGGTCATGACATATTGAGAGTGATGGTAAATCAAAGTACAATACAGTAAAGAATTTCTTTCACAGACTTTCACGGGTGGTAAGTGAGGCTGGTGATATATCAAGTGTTGCTATATCAGGGTTTGACTGTATATTACATATAAATGCTCCATGTTAGCCCTAATATTGTATGCCACTCCTTAAGTCATAAATTACTACTGGACATCCATGTACTGAACAATATCTGTTATCAGTGTACGTATACTCTTGGATATGTAAAGTATCATTAGATAACCTTTAAAAAAACCCGTAAGTCAGCACAGTCAGTCTCTAGGCTGCGATCTGAATCTGAAACTACCTGATATGCAAATGAGGGCCACTCACTACTTTCAGTACCAGATTCTGTGATATGCTGTACCAGGTGGATATTGTGTTAAATTTTCAAGTGATTCTACAACACTTTTTTTTTCTTCAAAATGTTACTCTTATGGGGTATCAAAAAAAAGCTTCACTTTCTACTTGTCAAAGTCTCCCAACTTCAGTGACACATTTAAATCCCTTCTGCAATACCTATATGCTCCACCCTAGCATAAAATATTTTAATATTTCAGCACATTTTCCATTCAACTTTCCTCAAATCTGCATATACAGATACCTGATACAAGACATCCACACTGTAGTCGACACCCAATTTTTGACAGGCCAATGTACACGATATAGCCAGATGTGTGTCGTCTTGAGTTGTTTGGTAGTGGTATAGCTGTTGTGTCTGCCATGATATATTCCCAACAGCCAGTTTAAAAATGCTCTCAAAATAATGATTGCTATGTTGTACTTCCCAAAATGCATCAGCACTGTAGCAAGGAAACTGCGACATCTGGTAATTCAATTCACAGAATGCACATAAATAATGGTCATAAGGTGATGATAAATTTTAATGTGGCTAAGACTTGCAAGCAATGACTCATTAAATTATGTTCTCTGAATCTGCCTAGAATAACCATAAAAACACACAGCATTCTTTAGATTAACCTTTATTATTCCTACACAGCAATCTTTTTTAAACACTTTTACTGCAACTAATATTACAGAAATAAAATATAACTGCTGAGTCACTGTAATGGAATACCAGTAAAAATACAATGTCACTAACTATGAAAAATGCATATATGTATAGAATGGTTCCATTTTAGTTTCAGCTTAGAGTAAAATGAAACAATTACATTTAATTTGCCTAACTAATACTCATTTAAATAACTGCAATGTTGGTCTTGATACTTCCATCAACATATCTGTAAGGTGATGCTAAACCATTTACATTAGGTCCCTAGAAATAGCTCAGGGTCACTTATAAAAAAAGATATCACTGCAACACTATGTAAGACAGAGTGCTGCTCATAAGAAAGGTGCACGTTAGCAACCCTTCACAGATGCTGGGATTTAATTTCAGCAATTCTCCAGGACAGAAAAGTTTTAATTCACAGTGATCTCAAATGAATTCACAAATGTACGATGCCCTGAGGCTGGTAACATGTAAGAATTGAAAGTCTGTACTGTGCACTAAGGCAGGCATTGCAAGGTGAAGTACTGTATGATGCAAATGCTTCAGTACATTTTTGGTCTGCATAATATGATTTTCTTGGAAAATTGTGGTAAACAGCCATACAAACCATGTGTTTTATTTGTTTATTGTAGTTTATTTTTTTATTAGGACTTCAGTTATGCCTTCATATATTCTTTCATTTTTCCCCCTTATGACATGACTCCTGCTTGTCATCAAATTCTAGTTCAGTGTGTTGTTTACTTACCCAAGTCATTATTTCTAAAAGAAATAAATAGTCCTTTAATTTAGAACAAATTAAACTTAACGTGAAACTGTTTAAACAGTTTAAACTACCATGTCTTTTTCCTGCATATATACTTGTTTACTTCCACATGATCACATTCTAAATCCCCACACTCAATATACACAAAAGATTTAGAGTAAACAAGCTTGAAAAATTATTGATTATAAAGGCAACTGTATTTCACAATACTAAGGCCACATCCCTACTGAATGTATCACAACCATTCACATTGTTCCTAAAAATTATAAAACACTCTGTGTGCATGTTGACATTGTCAATGAAGTCAATATCTTTTCAATAAGCAATATGTCACTGCTACCAATGTGACATTGTGTCCTGGAAATTACTGTTATACAACTGAACAAAAATTTGTCATTAAGGTTTGTTCTCATGCCACATCACCATCTGATAAACATTCTGTCTTTCTCCCTGTCAACCAGTCTACCTGTTTGTCTCTCTCTGTCTTACACACACACACACACACACACACACACAAATGACTTGATAACTTTGACATGTTATATGACTTATGCTGCATTACAGTATGTACACTCTACATACCTGCAATGTGACATAAACACCATTTCTGATTAGTGTTCCTCTGGAGTTGTCCTGCAGTTTAGCAGAAAATTCCAACATATGAGGTTTGCTGTTGCCAGTCTTATATTTTACAGCTGCTTTCGCACTCAGGGAATTTTCAGCAAAGTGCAAACTTCCATGGAAGGTACTGGTCAATGGCTTTGAATTTACATCACCTATCACGTCATAATTGTTCTCATTCATGATAAAATTTCCTATAAATTTATATGAACAATAATCAATATCAACATAACAAGTACATAAATTCCAAAATTCACAACCCTTAAATGCAAATAAGTGTCAATGTAACCTTCGCATAGAATGAAATGTGTGCTTATACATTCATTTTACCTAATTTGGGTTTCAGCAATTTAAAATCCTCTTAAACGGTATAATCACAATAGTACAATATAATAACTACTTTACCTGAAACTGTAAATGGTTCCTTTAATAGACCCTTGATTGCAAAGTTGGCACTGTACTTGAAACCTTCAATGTAGTTCACTTTGCCACTGATGTCTGCTATCAGTTTCTTCCTATATGACAGCACAAAGAAGGGTTCATAATGGCCAGTGTGTCCAGTTTTAATCCTTTTACAACCTATTCTTGTTGTAATCAGTTCTTGGTTGTTAAGCATTATAAGTGCATCTAGGGAGGTTACAGAGTCAGAGTTCTTCATCTTTCCACTTGCACTGACCTTGATCAAGGGAGTCATAATGCTTGCTTTAGCAGCTGCATTTGTCCAGTCTAACACATACTGAGCACTAAGCTTACGGTCATCTTTAGATCCAGGTGTGTCAAAATGGAAGATCATCATGGATGTTCCACTCTTCCTTGCAGAGATTTTGTTTTGATGTTTGAAGATAAATTCATATGCATTAAAAGTATCAATCTTGGTGATGTCTAAGTGAAATCTGAATGGTCCTGTGAGAGGAAAGTAAGGAGCATTGGGATTAAGAGAAGAGTTGATGTAAGTCAGTGCCATGCATGGCTTCATACCAATTAGGGAACTTGCAAAATCCGTAGAGCATACTGTATAATTTTCCACATTATCTGCAATACCTTTGCTTTCAACAAGGTGATCATGATGCAGGAAAAATATTTGTGATGCAACATCCAGCAATTCAATTTTCTCACGAGGCACAAACAGCTGCAAGTCCACGAAATCTCTACCCTGAATTTTTGCTTTCCCAGAGATATATGTATTAGTGAGCAATCTATTGACAAGTCGGATACCTGCCTTTGTTACAGTTGCATCCACAGCCATGGTTCCTGCAAATTCAATAGCAGCACTTGGTGTCACACTACCTTCTATGTCAATTGAATTGAGGGTGAAAAGGTCCTTCACATTTGCATAACCATTTATCTTCAAGCCCACAGTAGTACTTCCATTAAGGGCCAAGTTCAAGGGGAAACCAATACAAGTAGGAATGATATATGATCCATCAATCAATACTAAAGACTTTGTAAAATCAATATTTCTTTCCTGCATAATTTTCTTGACAATGCTGAAAGAAGAGGCATCACGTATGGTGTGTATCATCTCTTTCAGTCCATGTAGCTGTGTAAAGTAAAGCTCATTACCAAACACACGAGTGTACACAGATGCAGAGGGGTCTTTTTCTAATTTTCCTTTTGCATTGAACTGGTCTGCTAGTTGACTGATGCTGTTCTCGACACTATCTGATTCACGTTTACCTTTCAGCTTCTTCAGTATGTTGTTCATAGCACTATCAGGAAAGTAACCTTCAGAGCCAAACATGTTCTCCACAATATTTTCAAAACCTTCTGCACGTGCCCCAAATTCCAAAATATTAACTGACTCTCCAAACAAGTCCAACGTGAGATTTAATGTTGCAGAACGAGGAAGATATGACTGTGGAGTGAAGATAACATTACTCTCCGCAGCAGCACCTACATTCAATGACTCAGAGAAGAAAGAGCCTTCATAATTTCGTGAAAACTTCCTGACATCAGTCTGGAATTTGTTCTGCAGAAATTCATTTGACACAAGTGCCCGGACACTCTGTTTCCAGACACTTGATGATTCCTGCAGGTTTGTGAGATGAGTCCATACAAATGATGCAACTGAAACAGAATGAAGCCCAATTACACAGATTTGGATAAATTTACTAATTTACTAAATACTTGAGAAGTTCAGTCAAAGTTTTATGTCTAAGCTAAAAGTAATCTTGAAAAAAAAAACTTCAAAGATTCCATTTACAAGAAAATGAGCATTAATATAAAATGTAAAAGGCACTATGTAAATGATAAATCTGTTTTAACTGACACTTAAAAAGCATTATTATGTATGATGCATACTTCAATCAGGGAGGCATTATTCAAAAACTTAATCTGTTAATTCGTTTTTGCAAACCACAATAGTCTTTCTACATTGTAAATGCAAAATTAAAGAAAGATGAATAGGCTATTCTCCCCAATTACAATTAAGTATGCAACAATAAATATTATTATGTACTTATATAATGCACCATTGTTTTAATAATGTAATAATCAGAAAATTCATCCACAAAACTTTTCACCATGAATTCTTCCATCAGTGCTAACTTAATTTTCTTCATTTTACAACATATTACATGTTGTATACTTTTAATAGCTGCAAATGTTGCTCATCATATAATTTCAGTGGTGTTCTTCAGGATTACAATGATGAGAAAAAAAATCTGGGTGAATAAATATTAATGTGCAGAAACTGAAATTTGGTTTCAATGGTAGAACGGTCTTGGTATACATCTGTTATTTTGCCTCTCAGTTGCATGTGGAATTGAATTAACATGTAAAAAAGGAAACAGCTGGGAAAGTAGTAAATGTGAAATTACTACGAAGTGCAAGTTATTTCTCATTGCTCACTTCTGGTTTAAAAAAAAGCAAAAATAAATAAATAATAAAAAATAAAATAAAAAATGTTGTTGTCTGTGAAAAATTCCAAGGCAGTCTTTTGTGATAAGCTATTTTTTTTACTATACTGTAAGCTAAATTATGTTTTGTGAAATTTATTGCTAAATTAAATTTGTGATTCCTGTTTATTTACACAGTATTTTATAAGGAATCTAATAAATTGTATGAAGTTAGGTAAATAATTCAGGGATTCAAATACTTCTAGCAACCAAAATAGCCTAGTTCTGTACAGGATATTTTTTTACCTTGGTTGACATCTTCGCTGTACAATGTATCTTTGATATAGCGTATTGCATGAAGGGATGG
>Ga0209755_10005528_pt1 | contig 14340 bp, 8 predicted proteins | sample TergutCo191P1_FD_187301 | JGI IMG/M metagenome (GOLD analysis project Ga0209755, IMG submission 187301) | Cornitermes sp. P1 segment gut microbial communities from Petit-Saut dam, French Guiana - Co191P1 (SPAdes) (version 2) | ecosystem: Host-associated > Arthropoda: Insects > Digestive system >... | reverse complement strand
CAAGTATCCGCCGGAGATTCGTCGCGCCATATATACGACGAACGCGGTGGAGTCGCTTAATTACCAGCTAAGGAAAGTGACAAAAAACCGCTCGACATTTTGTACGGACGATGCTATACTCAAGATACTGTATCTTGCGATTCGCAATGCGTCGAAAAAATGGACGATGCCGGTTAGGGAATGGGGGCAGGCGTTAAACCAGTTCGCCATTGAGTTCGGAAAGGAACGGGTGCCGTTCTGATGGCACCAAGGCATTTACACAGAAAATAAGATAGGCTCGCAAAACGTCCCGATATAGGTCCGACGGTCGTCTCTTGTAAACCGCCTTCCGCAGGCATTGCACAGGTAATTTGCTTGCCCTTGCGTTTTTTCCCGTTTGACACTACATTGTCGTTGCCACAGCGCGGGCAGTTGATTTCCATGTTGATTCTCATTCTTTCATGATATCTCTTTTGACCGCCATGTTCATACTTTCTGCATCACCACCCGAAAACGACGCTCCGTTTAGCGCCACACTTTCCCCTTTCGATGAAAGGTTTAGAGGCTGTTTAGGAATTGACCGGAAAAACGATGCTGAACACCGTCCCCTTTCCAGGTTCCGTCTGTACCCTGATCGAACCTTTTTCAGCCTGCACCCGATCCTGAACAAGATTAAGACCAATGCCCCGGCCGGCATGGACACTTTCGGTATTGGCGGTACTGAAGCCCGGTGAAAAAAGCACCCTCAATAATGCCCCTTTGTTTTCCCTGTCTTCCGCTTTGATAATATTTTTCTGTAGGGCCTCTTCCGCAATTTTTTTGTAATCAAGCCCTTTGCCGTCATCCCCCAGCTTGACATGAACATTCTGCCCTTCCGTCTTTACGGACAACCGGATTACCCCGGTTTCATTTTTTCCGCAGGCAAGCCTGTCCCCAGGCGATTCTATCCCATGTACCACCGAATTCCTGACAAGCTGCATCAACACTTCCTTCATCACCTGCCTTGGCCCTTTTTCGATTGCCTCCGGATCTATGTCCGTGGCAACAAGCCGCACTTTCTTGTCCATATCCGTCGCAGCCCTCTCCGCTGTTTTGCACAAGGATTCTATCAGGAGGGTTTCGTTGGACTTGTACTTCTCCTCCTTGGCCCTAAACGAGTTTATCTTTTCGATAATAAGCTTGAAGCCTTCCTTCTCCTGCACCAGCTTTTCGATTTCAATGGTCAGGTGAAGCATATCGTCGAAAGGAACTTCATCCTTGCAGTCCCGGAGTTTCTTTATCTCCGATTCCACCTCATGCACTTTCGTGCCGAAAGTGTTAAGGCCCAGGGTAACGGCGTTGGATTTTATCGAATGTATCGACTGGTAAACATCAACCAGTATTTCCTGGTTGTTCATGCTGCCGTTGCCCAGGGTGTCATCGATACGCCCGAACTCATATTCCGCATCTTCCTGAAAAACCTCGAACATGGAATGATCCACTTGAAGGAGTTCGAAAAGGTTGCTCATCTCGTCATGCCGTTTTCTTTCTTCTTTCGCGAGCCGTTCCTGCAGTTCAGACTTGGCGGTAATATCGTAGATCGTTACCAGGACAACGGTTTCCTCCTGTTCCATCTCGACCGTAAGAAATTCGCAATGGAATATTTTCCTGCGACCGGAGGGAGCCACGTAGTGCAGTTCGTAAAGGGGATTGATTTCACGCAGAGTGTCCACGTTAAAAGTGTAATCAAAAATCATGCCCAAATAATCTTTAACGGCATCCAATTCACCGGGGGAAATCGAGGCCGAAAGGAGATCCGTAAAACGTTTGCCTCTAAGATCGCCATCCGACAGAAGTTCCTCCAGAAACTGCGAGTAATTGTCCTGTATGACATAATCCCTGTTCATAAAGAAAAGGCCTATTTTCAGACTGTCCTTCATGGCGACAATTTCATTGCGCTCGGATACCGCTATTTTTGTACAGGTGTCAAGCAAATTTTTCACGGTTACAATGCCTAAATATTTCCCTTCGTACTCCACCACGATTGGATCGTACAGCTGCTCAAGCGATCTCTGCATTGCAAGTGTCGATACCTTTTCGATAGGCATATGATAATCCACCGATAAAAAATCCGTTTTCATTATTTCCCGAATCGGGTTTTTTGCAAAAAGGGAAAAACCGTACTGGCCCCCGAGTGTTTCGCTGAAGGCCGTCCTTGTCAAAAAACCTATGGCGATATTATCGTCAACGACAATGAATTCCGTGACGGTGGGGTTAAGTTTTAATATTTCATAGATATCCTCCGCTTTTTCATCGGGCAAAAAGCAATATCCGGGACTGGATAAGTGTCCTATGCTTGCTTTGTCGTCAGTTCCGAATACCCGTTCAAAGTTTATGCCGGCGATATTGCCGGGTATTCTGTCATGGGTTCTATAGACAAAACCTTGGCCGGTAATCTGTGCCTGTTGTGTGGCAGGCTGATATATATCGTTCATGTATCCGCCTGAAAAAATCTCGTCTAAAATCCCCGCGCCGGTGTGTCCCACAAAATCTTCGTTAACCATAAATGTCTGCATAATAATTCCTCCTTGCCTGCGGCATAGTCATGAATCCATTACGCAACGCCAATGTAAGTGGATAAATAAATTCGTGTTAATTTTGTATTTATAAACCGTCAAACAGGCGGTAACGCTGGACGCGGAAGGCGGTCAAACCACCCCCCGCGCTTCCGCAACAAGGTAAAACGAACCGGTGCAAAGAACCGGAAGCGCTTTTTCCCTGCCAAGGTCAAGTGTCTGGAGTATCGCGGCGGCGGTGTTCCGGACAAAGGTTGTCTTTCCGGCCCCAAGCTCGGCGGAAAACACCTTGAAAATCTCTTCCGGGTAGCTGGTCCTAAAGGTTCCCGGCGTGGTGATAATTATCCGCGAAAACCGAGGCAACAATAGTTCCGCCATTGCCGCAACGTCTTTGTCCGCAGCGCAACTGAACAGAAGTATACCCCCTTCACCGTATAACGAGCAGAAGGTTTCCGCGCACAGTGCAACGCTTTCCGGTGTATGGGCTCCGTCAATTATGAAAGGCGGGTCTTCGGCCAGCTTCTCGAAGCGGCCCGGAAGTTTTAGCTGCTTTAAACCGCGACGAATTATATAGTCCTCAATGTCCGGAAAAGCGGTTTTTAACGCCGCCACCGCAATTCCGGCGTTTTCCGCCTGGACAATGCCAGGTACCGGGATGGACAGCTTTAGTTCCAGCGTGTCATGTGACGTATTGGAAATGGCGTTGCATCTTAGCCCCCGGCCTCTGAGAACCAGGGAGAAATCCGTGCCGCCTGTGTGCAGCTTAATGTTTTCAACGCTTGCGAAGTCCGGAAAATAAAACAGCGGGCTGTTTTTTTCGGCGGCGCGTTTTTTGAACACTTCCAGGGCTTCCGGTTTTTGCCGCGCCAGAACCACCGGTTTGCCTTGTTTGATAATGCCGGCTTTTTCACCGGCTATTGCGGCGATGGTATTACCCAGCCAGGCGGTATGCTCAAGTTCGATAAGGGTTATGGTGGAAACCAGCGGCGTAACAACGTTGGTGCAGTCCAGCCTTCCCCCCATCCCCGTTTCCACGACCATCACGTCACAGTTTCCGGCTCTGGCACACAAAAAGTAAAACAGCGTTAAAAGTTCGAAGTAGGTAGGGACCTCCCCCTCTTTGGTTGTCGGATCAAAGAGCGCGACATTCGCGGCGGGCAGTTTGTTTTCAACCAAGTCCCTAAGCTCATTTCCGGCGGCGCAGTAAACGTCTTCGTCAAAAAACGAGTTGCCAAGACTTACGCGTTCACGGTAATCGCTGACGTGCGGCGACATGTACCGCGCCGCTTTCAGTCCTTTCACCTCCAGCACCGAAGCAATCATGGACGTAACCGAGCCCTTGCCTTTGGAGCCGGCCATATGAATCGAAGGGGCGCAACGCTCCGGATTTCCGGCAAGTCCCGCCAGAATCTCCGACCGATCAAGCCGGTAGCTTTTGGAGATTGAGTGCCCCTTTTCCAGGTTTATAAAACCCGAAAGCCAGGAAAAAAATTCCTTGGACGATGAAAAACATTTGCTCAAAATAACCACCTTTGCGCCATCTCGGCCCTAAAGTTGCACCCGCACAGTCTTAATCTCGAAGGGCCTGAACTCCAGTTCCAGAGTCCCTCCCTGTATCGACAAGGCTTTCGGGTTGTCTTCCAGCATATCCGTTTCGGCTGCGTACCGGAGTTCACGCGCAAAACGAAGGGCCGTTCGGCATTTGCCTCCCAGACTTTCGTATAAGCGCAAAATCAGTTCGCCGCAGTTTCCGTTTTCCGGCACTTTTATACATTCCACAATTATCGCATTTCCGTCAACCGTGCAAAGAGACTTTTTTGCGGTGCCGCCGGATATCCCGCAAGTGCCAACTATTGCCGTTGCCGGAGAGTTCAATTCGTAGGCAGAGCGAATCACACCGGAGTTACCGAAGCTGCCCACAAAAGGCAGGATTGAGTAAGTGAAGTAGTGCATACCCTGGTCGGCTTTGGGATCGGGCGCGATGGGGGAACGCAACAGGGAAAGGCGCATTCTGCCGCCTTCGACATCGTGACCGTATTTGCAGTCGTTCAGCAGGGCTATACCGCCGCCTTCCTCTTCCAGCGAAATCCATTTGTGTGCGCAAATCTCGAACATGGCGCGATCCTGCATCAGATTGCGATGTGTGTTTCGCCAGATATGGCCGTACTGAACTTCACAGCGAACGCGCGGAGTATCAACAACAGTGTCAAATTCGACTTTTAGTAGCCGCCATTTTTCCTGCCAAAAAACTTTTGTCTCAAAGTCGATGCGCGGATCGTCGGCATAACACACCATGTCCTGAACCAACCACGAACAGGCATCGCCTATTTTATAAAACAAACGCAGACGAAAACATACCGGTCCATCGGCAACAACTTCCATTGAGATAAGTCTTGTTTCCTGTTTGATGTGTTTAGTCCAGTCAGCGTCAATGTCCCAGGCATCCCAGAACACCGGAACGTCTTCGGCAGTAATAATAGCGTTAAAGGCACCCCCGGGTGCAACCATTTCGCGATTTTGCCTTTTGTCAAACATACTGGTAATTCTGCCCGCCGTGTCAAGCGTCATTTTGTACAAAGGCGTCTCAAGGATATTGTCCTGCCAAACAAACGGAGATTTACCGTCGAAGTTTCCGGCAATCGTAGTATACCGCGTCCATCCCAGGGAGGGGGTCTTGGGGGTATACACCGCCCTTCCGTTTCCGTCGATGTCCGTATACCGCTGTATCGGATACGTCTCATCGTTTGGGCCTTGCAGTGCAGTAGCGGCACCCGCCATTTCTTCGTGAATGCGTACACAGCTTTTGCGTTCCCATGACAAATCGTTAAAAACAAACACGTCCATCTGCCCCGGAAGATCACTTCCGGATTCGCCATTGTTAACACCAATGAGGCAGCTTTTCGCCTCGTTGCTTATTTCGGCAAGCTGGGCAAGTATTTTGCTGGAATCCTCTTCCGCCTCCGTATAAACCCTGCCTATGGACGAACCGGGGATAATGTCGTGAAACTGGTACGTCAATGTGCGTTTCCAGCAGTCCAGCAGAGCTTCGCGTGGATACTTGTCGCCTCCGGAACCAAGTCCGTTTTCCAAAGCGGCAAAGGCACAGAGGAATTCCGCTTTTCGCAGGGCAAATTCCAGCAAACGATTGTTGCGTTTTGTACGGGACTGTGTGGTGTACGTGCCGCGGTGAAGTTCCAGATACAGTTCGCCCCGCCACTCCGGAAGATACCCTTCTGCGTTTTCCGCAAAGATTTCCCCCAGCGCCGCACTTACGGTTTTCCATGCAGAACGGGGTGCGCCTTCCAGATCGCCAAGCCTTCGCGCCATTTCCAGATCGGCGCGGAGAGTACCCCCTCCCCCGTCACCTTCGCCAATGGACTTTACGCAGGCGGACTGGAGTTCCTTGTGCTGGACGGAGTTCCAGACGGCGGCAAGTTCTTCCGGAACTACCCGCCCGTTGTACCCCGCTCCGGGCCCCCGCGTTGAAAGAAAGTGGGTTTTAACACCGGTGCCGTCGATTCCACGCCAGATAAAGGTTTCATAGGGGAAGCGGGTAGTATCGTTCCAGTTTATCTTACTGGTAACAAAATACTTTATGCGGCAGCCGTCCAGAATCTGCGGCAGAGCGGCGGCGTAACCAAACACGTCAGGCAGCCAAAGCGTGTCCGCTTCGTAGCCAAGCAGTTCCCTGTTAATTTTTTTACCAACCAGAAACTGCCTTACAAGGCTTTCCCCGGAAGTAACGTTGCAGTCAGCCTCGATCCACATTCCGCCGTTTGGTTCCCAGTTTCCGTTTTTGTACGCCTCCTGAATATCGGCAAACACTTCCGGATACTCGTTTTTGACGATTTCCAACTGGCAGGGTTGGCTTTGGATAAAAATAAACTCCGGGTATTCCTTAATAAAACGTAGCATGTTCGCAAAAGTACGCCCCACTTTGCGCTCGGTTTCATCGATGTGCCAAAGCCAGGCGTGATCGATATGGGCATGGCCTATAAGATGTACCGCCGGAGTGGAAGCGCTGTTTTTTAGGGCGAGCAAAGGCGCGAGCATTCTGGATGCAACGGCGGCCTGCTTTTCCAGTTCATCGCCATGCGCGTTAAAACTTATCCCGGCCAGCGCCTCGGAAAGCCCTCTAAGGATTTTTGCTTTTCGCAAAGAGTTTTCGTCGGCGATTTTTGCCGTCTCGAACAGGGCGCAAATATCATAAAACAGGGAATGTATAACGGGAATACGTTCAAGCAGAGCGCCGCCCTCAAACATGTTTGGAAAATCTGAGATTGTTTTACCTATGTTGATAATAACGGAAGGGCCTTCAAAGGGGCCGCAGCCGCCATAAAAATGCCCGGAATACGATTCAACATGCAAAATGTGATCTTTCCCGTCCGCATCGATTCGTATTTTGTTGTGGTACATATTAAAAGCCCCAGCCGGTTTACCGTCGATAAAAGCGAAGGAATCCGCATTGGGCGTAACGCTAAGGAAGAGTCCCCCCCCGTTTGTCAGATCACCGGCACTGGGGGCGCGGTACTTCGCACGGAACCAGAAGCAGGTCCACTCTTTGCCCCAGGGGGCAGGCGCTTCTATTTTTCGCCATTCAACGTTTTCCGGAGGGGAACGGTAGGTTTTGCCCGCTTCGTGAATCTCGAATTCCAGTGAGGTAATCTTCCGATACGCATTCTCTTCAAGGTGATTGAGGTACTGTTCGATTCTCTGCTCAATCTTGGGTATAAGCATAGCAAACTCCTTCAATGCAAATAATCTTCATCCCGCTATTTTAGCAATGACCTTAACCAAAACTCTGCCTTACTTTGGCCGCCAAATCCCAAAGCTTTGTCCTTCCGTTGCATTGGCGTTGGCACACCGGTGCGTTTACCCCTCCTTGGAAACCAGATTCAAATAACGCATTCCCGTTTCATCACCATAGTAGAGGAATGGCACAACACCGGGAACATGCATTCCCGGTGTTGTCGCAAAGTAGAGAGGTTGCTTATCTCAAGTCCCTCTGCAGTTTTATCGTTAACCCTATTGGAACCTGCACCATGGTTTTGGAATCCACGGTATCCTTTGGGGTAACCGCGGAAGAAAATTCGCCCACGGTTGCCGACAATTCCTTTGACGTAATACGCCCCGTGTGGTCAAGCACAAGACCTACATAAGCCTCTACCGAAGGGCTAAAGCAGAAAGTTGACTTTAGCTCCACGGAAAAATAATTGTTAAGCATTCTAAACTGCGGCGTTTCGTCTATGCGCACCAGATTACGCGCATAAATACTGCCGCCAAATATTTGGGTGAACCTGTAGGAAACGCCAAGACCGTTCCACAGAAAACTGTGGCTTACGTCGGCCATGTCTGCGGCAACGGTATCCGCCGACAGAAGTCCCCAGTCCCTTAAATCGGAGTGCGGTCTGTGCAGGTTAAAAATGCGGTAGTTTTTGTCGGACCAGAAACTGTAGTTGTGATCCGTTCTTAGAGTTACCCTCCCCTGCGTATATCTGGCGGCAAGGTTTACACCGTTTTTAAAAACATTGGGCTGGACCGTTGGAGCGCCGACAAGAAATTCGTCAAGGTAATCAACAAGAACACCGGCGTAGCCAACTGTAATCCCCAGGGAGTCATCACGGAAAGGATACAGGCTTCCGTATGCCCCAAACTGGTGTGTCTTTGTACGCGCGTCCGGACGCTGAGGGATTATCTGGCCTATAGACGCATCGTACTCGTACATGGCCTCGGATTTCTCCGACTGAAAAATATACGCCGCGTTTATTTTGGCAAAACCCCCTATGTTACCGCCGACGTTAACACCGTACTGCATACTGTGTCCGTACACCGCCTCCTGTGTAAAAGTGCCGGCGGGAACTATCAGAACGCCTCCAATGTTTCTGGCCATGTCGTTAAGATTTCCGCCGGCGGCAAACGCTATTGTTACCGGATCAAGACCCAGTTCAAACAGCACGCCTTGGCCGCCGGTAATGTTGTCAGGGTTTTTGTTGCTGTCCACCGTGGGGTTTTCCGTGTCCTCCTCCCCCACGTTTCGAACATGGTCGTCGTATACACGCAGACCGGCACCGGATCCCTGCCCGTCGGCAAACGAATACCCTATGTCGTTGCCAACGCTTATCCGGAGCCTGTTGTCCAGAAAACCCACCCATCCCCGGATACTGTCAAGTCCGTCCCGGTTAATGGAGAAAGCGCCGCCGAACCAATCCGTGTTCAAGCCAAAGCGCACACTGGTTCCATCCAGAAGGTTGGTCGCACCAAAGGGAAGGTTGTCAATCAGCGAAAAATTGGTGCGCCTGTCCCGTTCCAACGCGTCCGAAAATCGTACATCGGTGGATTGAAACAGGTTTGACGTACTTTCGACCTGCGCGGTAAAACCGCGCTCGTGGTCCACCTGAATTTCGCTGCCCGCCGTTTCGTTGTCCACGCTTCCAAAAGACTGGGCGAACGAAGATACCAGAGACGCAAACATCAGCATCGCCAAAAACAACAACATCTTTTTCATGGCAGTCTCTCCTGTTTACCTTTGTTGAAAAAACTCGTCCACTTGGCGCTGAGCCTCTGCCATTATTTTGTCAAGACCGGCGGCTCTTAATTCCGCGATAAGCCTTGGCAAAACAACATTGGGGTTGGCCGCACCAACCATAAGATCGGTTGCGTTTCTTTCCCAGATTATCCTTGCGTTTGTCAGTTCCATTAACACCGGTTCCAGATTCATCATGAACCCCATCATTACCGACTGTTCCGCTATCTCGTTCTGGTGCCGAACTTCGCTCCAGTAGCTCGGCGGAACGGTGTCCTGCGGGGTTATAATAAAATAGTTCCCCTGCTGGTAATTTGTCAATGACCAATTTGGATTAATGTTACGCACCGCCCTTCCCGCATCGGTTTCAACGTAGGTGAAGTGCTTGCCTTCTATGCCGTAGGCCAGCATATCCCGCAGCGTGGAGTCGGTGTTTACCAGTTGCAGAAGTCGCAGCGCGTCTTCCTTATGTACCGAATTTACGCTAATGGCGTTCATGGAACCCTGTATTGAAGCCGTGGAGTAAATCGGCCCGAAAAAGCGCACCGGTTCAAAACGTTCGATTCCTTCCTGCGCGGCAAAAAGCGGCGCAACCGAAGGCCAGGCCTGGGCCATAATGAACATTAACCCCCGGGGAACCTCGTGGATCAGATTTGCGTCTGGGTTGATAATGCCGTCCTGGAACCAGGAATGGAAATACCGTAATGCTTCAACAATTTCAGGTTGTTCAAGAGTAAGCACAACGCGCCGTTCCCGGTCGTCCATGCGTACCCCTATGGGCATGAAGTTGGCAAGCAGACAGTCGTAATCCCTAAAAAGCCATGTGTTACTGCTTCTTGCCAAATACAGCGGATAAAAACGTTGTCCTTCTCCGCGTTTAACCTTGCGGAACACTTCGTCCAAATACGACCAATCGGTGCGAGTAAGGTCTATGGAGTACTTTTCGACAAAGGCGCTGTCCCAAAAGTAGAAACCGGTTATCGAAGAATCCTTAAAAGTGGGCACCGAAAAAATCCTGTTGTTAACCCGGACACCTTCCCATAGCACCTCCGGAATTACTTCCTTCAGCTCCGGCGCCACCTCCGGAACCAGGTCGGTAATGTCGGCAAAGGCACCCAGCGCAACAAACCGGTTGTAGGTGGTGGAGTCCGTGAAAATTATGTCGAAGTATTCACCGGCGTTAAGCAGCGTGTTAAACCGCGCCGAAGCATCCGCCCAGCCTGCAATTCTGAATTCAACCCGCACGCCGATTTTGTCATAGACGTAATCGCTTATCACCCTTTGGTCCTGCGCAAAATTCATTTGCCTGGTGCCAATCTGCCACCAGATCAGCGTGGGAACACCGTCGGAACGGCTACAGCCACTTAGGGCAAAAACGCCCACTGACAGCGCCGCCACAGCCGCAATAGCGATAAGTTTCGACATTTTTTTGTTCATACGCATTTCCTCCTGTCGTCGAGTTTTTTCTCCTTCCATATTCATCCCTTAATTGCGCCAATCATGAGACCGGACACAAAGTATCTCTGGAAAAAGGGGTACGCACAGGCGATAGGTACTATCGCCACTATTACTATTGCCATGCGCGCCGCCTCCCTGGGCATGGCCGCCAACAACTGCGCCTGCGTCATTCCCAACTGCGCGGCGTTTTGCGCAAGGAAATTTATATCCGCAAGCAGACGGTTCAGGTACGCCTGCAGGGAAAGCAGCGACGGGTTGTCTATGTACAGCATTGCCGTAAACCAGTCGTTCCAGTACGTAAAACTCATAAAGAGACCGATGGTAGCTAAAACCGGCAGGGACAATGGAAACACGATGCTGAAGAATATTCGCAACTGGCTTGCACCGTCCAGTTTTGCCGACTCCACAAGTGAATCCGGAATGGTGGTACGGAAAAACGTTTTGCAAAGAATCACGTTAAAAGAGGAAACCGCAAGCGGTACTATCAACACCCAGACGGTATCGCTAAGGCGCAAAAACTGCGAAATGACAAAGTACGTCGCGACAAGACCGCCGGAGAAAATCATTGGAATGAACACGAACCAGACAAAGAACCTTTGCATTTTGTATTCCTTGCGACTAAGCACGTACCCCATCAGGGAGTTAAGCGTAACCCCCAGAACGGTTCCAACAACGGTGATAAACACAGAAACGCTCAACGCCCTAAATATCAGTCCCTGGTTCTGGAACAGAAAAGCGTAACCGTCAAAGGAAATAGCCTTGGGAATCAGGCGATAGCCGTATTCCCGCAACGACGATTCCTCTGTAAGCGAAATGGCCACCACCAGCAAAATGGGAACTATGCAAACCAGACTTAGGGAAATCATAAGGACGTTGAAGACCGCGTTTGTTGCCGGCCTAATCCTGGTGAAGCGAAGCAAGCTGCTTGTTGTTGCCTTTTTCCTTGCCATGGTTTTTTCCCCGGGAAACACTTTCCCTAGATCATCGCCGAATCTTCGTCAACCTTTTTGACAATCCAGTTTACAAACAGAGTCATGACGCAGGCCGTAACCGCCTGAGCCATTGCCGCCGCCGCCGCCATTCCGGTGGTTGCGCTTCTAAGTTGCAGAAACACAAACACGTCCAACGTGGTAACCGTGGTGTACAACGCCGCGGAATCCCTGGGAACCTGGAAGAACAAACCGAAATCGGAATAGAAAATTCTTCCCACCGAAAGTATAAACATCAGCACGATAATGGTTTTCATCATCGGCAAAGTTATTCGCCTTATTTGCTGCCACTTCGAGGCACCGTCGATTAGCGCCGCCTCGTAAATGGATTTGTCAATGGAGGCAATTGTGGCAAGGTATACCACCATGCCGTAACCAACGCCTTTCCACTGGCTTAAAAAAACAAGGAACCCCGGCCAGAATTTCGACTCCGAGTAGAAACGCACCGTAGGCAAGCCCAGCGTTTCCAGAACGCGGTTTGCCACTCCCATGTCATAACTCAGAAAGGCCCAAACCACTGCGGAAACCACAACCCAGGAAAGGAAGTAGGGAAAAAACATAACGGTCTGGTATGCCCTTGCCAGTCTTTTGCTGTAAAGTTCGTTAACAATCAGGGACAGAGCTATTGTCAGCACCGTTCCCACCACTATAAACACGGCGTTGTACCCGATTGTGTTCCGGATAATCAGCCATATGTCCCGGTTGGAAAAAAGAAACCGGAAGTTGTCAAACCCCACCCAGTTGCTTGTGATAATACTTCGAATAAAATTGCCGGAAATCCGGTAATCGATGAACGCAATGACGATGCCGAACATTGGTATGTAGCAGAACAACACGTACCAGATTGTCGTCGGCAACGCCAAAAGGGTAAACTGTGTATCGTCCGCGGTCCAGCGACTTTCGCGGTTCCTCAACATACGCATACAGAGAATGTAATGCCCCGGAAACGGGAAAGCAATTGCAAAATCGAGAAAATCCGCTTTTTCACATGTCTTATGAATATACCTACACTAATGGCATGATTTTTGCCTCAAATGATATATCATTTGGAGGCGGACCTCCTGGATTCCCGGTCTATTTCGCGAATCTAGGGCAGAAGTTCGGCGGGGATTAGAACGTCGGCGACGGACATATTGGGCTCACCCTGGATTATGCGGTGCAAAATTTCCACCGACCGCCTGCCCATTTCCTCCTCGTTCTGACACAGGCAGGTAAACTCGGCAAACTCGCCTTCGTAACAGGGATGGTCAAAAGTAAGCAGTGCAAAGTCGCTCGTTAGCTGCCGGCCCAAAACGGCAAACGCTTTTTTGACAAGCATGGCTATCCGGAATTCGCTGGCAAACGCGGCGCTTATTTCCGGATGCCCGGACAGGTGCTTCACGATTACGTCAAGGTCGTTTTGCGACCCCAGGTCTTCGCAGATGTAGTCCGGATTTAGGGAAAAACCGGTGTTGGCAAAAGCCATCGTAAAGCCAAGTTGGCGGTCTTTCAACGTGGAAGTGTGAACTACTGTGCCGGAATAGAAGGCAATGTTCCGGTGTCCCTTCTCCAGAAGGCCCCTAACCGCAATTTCCGTGGCGGAAACGTTGTCGGTGGACACGGACGGCACCGGAAGGCCCATCATTTTCCTGTCCACGAACACCAAAGGGCGCTTTTTCAGTATCTGCCGGAGAATTTCGGCGTTGTAATGCTCGCCGTGGACCGGAATCATCAATATGCCCGCCACGTTTTCGCTGTCCAGAGCGCGCAGCGCCTTTTCCTCCTCTGCCGGCGACTCGTGGGTCAGCTTCAAAAGCAGATGGTAGCCGAGCGCCTCACACGCCGCATGAACGCTGCACAACAGCCTTTTCCCGAAAAAATCGTCAAACGTGGAAAGCAAAAAAGCGACTGCCCGGAAAGAGGCGGCCTTTTTGCGCTCCTCCATGGAAGCGGGCGTTTCCAGCACGAACGAGCCCTTGCCCCGCTGCCTGGAAATGAAGTCGTTTGCCGCCAGCATTTCCAGCGCCTTTTTTCCGGTTATCCGGCTTACCTGAAACTGTTCGCAGAGTTCCTTTTCCGAGGGAAGCATGTCGCCGGGCTTCAGTTTCCCGGAGGACAACTCGTGCAGAAGATGCTCGTAAATTTGCCAGTACCGGGGAGGCGCGTTTGGGGCGTTCTCCCTCTCCGGAAGCACGTCTGGTTTCTGGTTCCGTAAATTTGCCATGCCGGTACCTTCCTTGCTATATGGTATATTAACATACCATCTTGCCGGAAGCAACTCAACCCGCCAAAGCGGGTGTTCCGGCCCGCCGCCGCCGCCAGCCCCGCGCACCCGAGGATGTTAATCGCCCTTTTGATGTTGTACGCAAGAAACGTCAGCGAAAATTCGCCGGCCCCTTTCCGCCGGCCGCGCCTGCGTTGTAATCCCACCGGACAGCCCTCACGCCGGGGGACTATAACCCGCCTATCCTTGTTTTGCCTTCGCATGAAAATTGATTTCCGTGATCCATAGGAGAACGGCAATTGTCATTTTCATCCGCAATCGGCATAATATGAAACATGAGGCGCAGATTACCAACCACATTCCTTTCCATAGTCATCGCATCCGCGCTCTTTGCCGCCTGTCGCCCCGCCGCCCCCGTGCGGACGCTCGACAGGCCGGTCAGGACTGCGCCGGCGACCCGGGTAACGCTGATCGCCGGGACCGAACCATACGCGCCGGCGACACGGCCGGCGCACGGGGAATGGCCCACCCGCCCGGTCACGATCATCGTGCCGTTTCTTCCGGGCGGCGACACCAATATGTACGCGCGAATGTTCGCGCCCTTGCTGGCGGATATACTCGGGCAGCCGGTCT